>Ga0049085_10000701_pt1 | contig 13077 bp, 12 predicted proteins | sample GreLakmeSU08MSRF_FD_66721 | JGI IMG/M metagenome (GOLD analysis project Ga0049085, IMG submission 66721) | Freshwater lentic microbial communities from great Laurentian Lakes, MI, USA - Great Lakes metaG SU08MSRF | ecosystem: Environmental > Aquatic > Freshwater > Lake | place: Great Lakes... | reverse complement strand
CTTCGCTCGGCGCATTCGGCAAGTTTTCTATTTCACGCACAATGTCGTAACCGAGAAAACCCATCAAGCCACCCTGCAGTGGTGGCAATTCTGGATGCAACGGTGCCCTGTATGTCGCGAGCAACGACTCAATCGCCGCAAGAATTCCTTTGTCGCGCGGCATCGTGCTCGGCACACTGCCCGAAGTTGTAATTTTTCCGTCGCGCAATACAAGCGTCGCTACAGGATCACGACCAACGAATGAAAAACGACTCCAACGCTCGCCGTGTTCGACTGATTCAAGCAAAAATCCGGGCTTGTCACCCACAAGTTTCATGTACGCCGAAACAGGTGTCTCGACATCTGCCAAAACTTCTGCCCACACTGGTATCACCGTGTTGTCTGTGGCCAAATTGTGAAACTCTTGTCGAGTCGGTGAGATTTTCATTGAACTATTTTGAAGTCGCAGCAACGGTGCAACTGCTGACGAAGTTCTCTAAAATTCGCAAGCCTTCAGTCGCTGACTTTTCAGGATGAAACTGTGTCGCAAAAATATTTTCGTGGCGAATCGCCGCCACCAGGTCGGTGCCATATTTGCAAGTCGCAACGGCAACTGCAGCATCAGCGGGTGCCGCCGACAGAGAATGCACAAAATACATCCATGGATTCTCGCTCAGACCGGCGAACAAATCGTCGGCAGTTATTTTTAGGCGATTCCATTGCATTTGTGGGCGTTGCACACCGACAGGCAACCATTTGATCTCACCAGCAACAATGCCCAAACCAGCAACCCCTGGGCTCTCTTGGCTGCTCTCAAACAACATCTGCATGCCGACACAGATACCAAGAAACGGTCGACTGCTTTTGACAGCGGCAAACACACTGTCTTCGAGATCGGCCTCACGCAGGGCCGTCATGCATGCCCCAAAATTTCCAACACCAGGAAGCACCACCGCATCGGCGTCGGCAATTAGTTTTTTATCGCTTGTCAACCGAGCGTCGGCACCAACAAACTGCAAACCCTTTTGCGCCGAGCGCAGATTGCCGATGCCGTAGTCAAGCACCGCGATTAGCGGTTTACTTTCGATTTTGCTTGACAAACTGGTCGTTGACACTCGTCTATTCTGCCCGAAAAATCAAGCGCTCAGCGACTACGCGCTGCACTAGCTCATCGCGCTCAGCGACTACGCGCTGCACTAGCTCATCGCGCTCAGCGACTACGCGCTGCGCGCTGCAACAACCTCACTGCGTTCACGAGTCCGCGCTCGGCTTCATAAATCGCCATTAGTAAACCATCATCATTTTCTGGCTTCTTCGGATCAAACGTCGCCAAGCGTTGCGACTCGGCAAGCGCGACAATTCGCTCTCTGCATCGTTCGACATTCTCGCCAAGTGCCGCCAACTCTGCCAAAGCACTTTCGCGTCGTTCGGACTTGCTCATTTTTTGCGGGCCTTGACTGTTTTCTTGACGACTTTTTTAGTAATTTTTTTAGTAACTTTTTTTGACGTACTTTTTGGCTTGCGCTTGGTCGGCAACATCGAACCTGGGCACAACGACTCAAGCAAGCACTCGGCACATTTGGGCTTGCGCGCATCGCACACTCGCCGACCATGAAGAATTAATCGCAGGCTAAATTGTCCCCACTCAGATGGCGGCAACAACGCATTTAATTCGTACTCAACTTTTACCGGATCCTCAAGTTTGGTTAAAGCCAATCGGCGCGAAAGTCGCCCAACGTGCGTGTCGACTGGCAATCCTGGCAAATCAAACACCACACTTCGCAAAACATTCGCTGTCTTGCGACCGACACCGGGCAAACTAATCAAGTCTTCAATTTCTCTTGGCACCTCACCGCCGTAACGAGTCATTACTTGGTTTGCCATACCAACAAGATTCTTCGCTTTTGTCTGAAAAAAACCCGTCGTCCGCACGAGTTGCTGAACATGCGCCACATCTGCTCTCGCCAATTTCTCGGGTGTCGGATAAGCCTCGAACAATGCAGGCGTCACCATATTGACTCGCACATCAGTGCATTGAGCAGAAAGAATTGTCGCTGCCAACAACTGAAACGCCGACTCGTGCGTCAACTCACAAATCGCAACGGGGTACTCACGCTTCAGAAGGCGCAGAACGTCGGTCGCACGCTTTGCAATTTCAATTTTTTTATTCGCCATCGTTTGAAAACACTACACACGACTGCACGGCGTCACATTTAGATAGCCTAAAGCCATGGTCAAGTTCGAAATTAAACGAAGTATGACCCTGCAAAACATTGCTGAACTCTCGCCATTATTTCAAGCGTCTGAACAAGCAGATAATTACAGACCGTTGAATGACCATCTTTGGCTTGACCTGCGTCAAGGGGGCCGACCTGGCTTTGCTGGCTTAATTGCCCGCAATCCCGACTCGCAAGATCCGATCGCCTATTGCCAGATTTCGCGCGGCAATGGATCATGGGCCATTTATTTGGTAATAGCCCCGAAGTTTCGCTCGCAAACGCACGAACTTGGCACCGAGTTATTGACAAATGCAGTGCAGATAATTGCCAGTGAGCGCGGTGGCCATGTTGATTGGTGGGTTCCTAGCCCGACACCCGAGCACAACAAACTCGCTGAAGAACTAAATTTTAAAGTTGGTCGCCGGCTGCTGCAAATGCGTGTCGCGCTTCCACTCGCCAAAGATGTAATCACTGCGACAAAAATAGTTTCAACCCACAGTTTTCAAGTTGGGACAGATGAAGATGCCTGGATTGCGGTCAATAATCGGGCGTTTAGTAGCCACCCCGAACAAGGCGGCTTCACTCGCGAAGTTTTGCAAGACCGTCAAACTGAAAAATGGTTCAACCCACAAGGTTTCTTGTTGCATTTCACTGAAGACTCCAAACAGCTTGACGCTTTTTGTTGGACAAAAATCGATGACCAAGGTGCAGCGGCCGAGCGCACCGGTGAAATTTACGTCATCGCCGTGGATCCACGGTTTCAAGGTCAAGGTCTCGGTCGCTCGCTCACAGTTGCCGGCCTGCAATATCTCACATCTGCTGGCGCCACAACCGGCATGTTGTTCGTCGACCAAGACAACGCCGCCGCAGTTGCGACTTACAAGAAACTCGGCTTCACCGAGCATCACGAACAGCAAGCATTCGTCGGTGATATCGCAGGTGTCTCACCTTCCAAATTCACAACAATCTAAATTGAGCCAAGTTCAACTAATACACTTGAGCACATGACAGACACACTTTTACCCCGATGGTCGGTTGCCGACGTGCACGAATCATTTTCTTCTCGTTCGTTCGTAGACGCAATGGAGCGCACCGGTGCCAATGTGGCCCGCCTTGAAGCGCAATTCGAAGAATTCAACATTCGCGCTGGTACTCCCCACAAGCCATCTGAACAAGATGGTGAAACTGCCGACAAAATCATCGTCGCTATGAATGAAACGATCAAAGAGTCAGAAATTCTAGGGTCGTATGTTTATGCGTCCGTCAGCACAAACACCCGAGAAGAAACTGCGCAAGGTCTGCTCAGCGAGCTTGAAGTAATCGATGCCCGGCTTGCACCATTGCTTGCAAGATTCGCCGACTGGATTGCAACACTCGGGGCTGACGACTTGGCAAGAGTGAGTGAAGTCGCCAACGAACATCTCGGGCCACTTCAAAAGTTGCAGGCGCGCGCCGAACATCAAATGAGCGAAATCGAAGAGGGCTTTCATGCCGAGTTGTCAACGACTGGTTCATCCGCGTGGTCTCGACTGCAGGGCGACATCACATCGCAATTAACGGCAGAAATTCATCTTCCGGATGGCACAAAAACTTTGCCAATCACCGCAATTCGCGGTATGTCGACGCATTCAGATCTTCGAGTTCGCAAAGCCGCCTACGACGCAGAAATGCGTGCGTGGCCGACTGTCGCAATGCCGTGTGCCGCGGCGATGAATTCGATCAAGGGCGAAGCCAACTCAGTCAATCGACGCCGACACTGGGCTTCACCGCTTGATGCCTCGCTCTATAGCAACAGCGTTAGTCGCAAAACATTTGATGCGATGCAAAGCGCGATCACCGCGTCACTCCCCGACTTTCGTCGTTGGATGAACGTGCGCGCAAAACTTCATGGTGATAAAAACGGTTTGTCATGGTGGAACCTCTTCGCGCCGCTCAATGTCGCGCCGAGCCAAATCTCATGGGACCAAGGCGTGCAACTCGTTCGTGGGGCATTCGCCGCATACAGCGACAATTTGGCTGGTCTTGTAGATCGCTCACTTGCTGAAAAATGGATCGACGCCGAGCCGCGAGAGGGCAAAGTCGGCGGTGCATTTTGTATGTCATTCGTCGAAGACAGGTCGCTCGTGCTTCTCAACTGGTCGGGCAGCGTCGACTCGGCACAAACAACCGCCCACGAACTTGGTCACGCCTATCACAACACGCAGCTTGCAGATCGCACGCCTCTGCAAAAACGATTGCCGATGGCTCTCGCCGAGACTGCAAGTATTTTTTGCGAAACGCTTGTCGTCGAAGAAGGTCTTTCACGACTGTCTGGCGACGAGCGCCTCGCTTTGCTCGACACAGATCTCGGTGGCGCCAATCAAGTAGTTGTCGACATTCACAGTCGGTTCTTGTTTGAAACAGAAGTTTTCGCTCGCCGCCAGCGCCGTACGCTCGGCGTCAGCGAGCTCAACGAAATGATGCTTGCCGCCCAGGCTTCGGCCTACGGCAACGGCATCGATCAATCGACTGCTCATCCACACATGTGGGTTTTGAAGCCGCACTACTACGGCAGTCATTTCTACAACTGGCCATACACCTACGGACTGTTGTTCGGTCTCGGTCTCTACGCTCAATACAGCCTCGATCCTGAACGTTTTCGCGACGGATACGACACTGTGCTCTCACGCGCGGGTATGGACACCGCCGAAGAACTCGGTCGCGCATTCAATCTTGACGTCAGTGACGAATCATTTTGGACGGCCAGCCTTGACGTGCTTCGTGCCCGCATGGTTGACTACGAAAAACTCGCACAAAAGCACATCAAATAAAGTGAGCAAGCAAGAGCAACTGGTCAAATCGCGTTACGACGCCGATCGTGACGAGATCGCGGCGATCCTCGGAGATGGTCCAAAATACCGACTTGATCAAGTTTGGCAAGGTCTGTACACCGAGTTCCAAGCGCCGCTTGAGATCACGACGATCTCAAAAGAGTTGCGAATCAAACTTGATAGTGCTTTGCCGAGCAGCCTCGTGTTGGTCACATCGCGCGATAGTGATCGCGGTGGCACGACAAAGTTTTTATGGCAACTCGCAAATGGTGGTCACAAAATTGAATCAGTATTGATGCACTACGAAGACCGTGCAACAGTTTGTGTAAGTACCCAGGCAGGCTGTGCCATGGCGTGCGGTTTTTGCGCAACGGGTCAGGCCGGCTTTTCTCGTCAACTTACATCAGGCGAAATTGTCGAACAGGTCGTGCACGCCGCCCGCACGAGTGCTGCACGCGATCAGCGCCTCGCCAATGTGGTGTTCATGGGCATGGGCGAACCATTGGCCAACGAAGAAGCAGTTTGGCAAGCAATCACCCGTATTCATGAGGCCATCGGCATCTCTGCTCGACATCTCACGATTTCTACTGTGGGCATCATCCCCGGCATTAACACGCTCGCCGATCGACCTTTGCCGGTCAACTTGGCAGTCTCGTTGCATGCTGCCCGCAATGAATTGCGCAATGACCTCGTGCCAATCAACAAGCGTTACCCAATCGAAGATTTGATGCAAGCGTGTCGCAAGTATTTGCAGAAGAAAAATCGCCGTGTCAGTTTTGAGTGGGCATTAATCAAAGGTGTCAACGACACACCCCGCGATGCGCGCGAACTCGCAAAACTTTGTAAAAGCCTCAAGCCGAGCGCTCATGTGAATTTAATTCCACTTAATCCGACACCTGGCTATTTAACCAAAGGCACCGCTCCAGAAGATGTCCGCGAGTTTGCCGCACAACTGATTGATCTTGGTGTCAACGCAACCGTACGCCGTAATCGCGGCACCGACATCGACGCCGCCTGTGGCCAACTTGCAGCGGGCCAACCTGTGGCAATTACTTCGCGCTCAATTGTTGGATAAGTTTTTCGCGACCAGTTTTAATCTGATCGGCAAGCGCACGTTCTAAGACGGTGTTAGTAAATAATTTGCCCGAGTAATTCAGGTTCGTCACTAGCTCGGCGCCCACAGGCGTTGCAGTCACCGTTGCGCGCAACACCCAATCGGAATGTTTTCGCGAGTCTTGCTCGTTGCGCTCGAATACGACGAGGTTTGGCGCCTCACAAATTGTTCGGGTCATTCGTAGGCGCTTTGACCTTGCAAACACACCAATTCGCGCTTGCAACTCGACTTGCCATGTTGGTTGAGTTTTGTCGTCCGAATCGTCGACTGCCGACGCACTGTGCACGAGTTCGAGCCATCTCGGATAATTCGCCAAATCAGAGATGTAACTAAACAATACTTCTGGAGACACAGGAACCTCAACCGAGGCAACTACCTCCATTTAATTAATATTCGGGATGCTGCTGATTGTGATCAGCGTCTGCATCTTCAAAACCGCCGAAAGCCCGCGACAACAATCGTCCGCGCGCGTTCAATCGACCGTCTAAATCGCCCGTGCGATCAAATTGCGGCGTCCACGGCATCGCTTGAGTTTCTTGCGGGTCCTCAACTTCGATTTCAGGCTCGGGTAAAGGTTGCGCCACCACTCGCGTGGCAAATTCGAACAAGTCTGAAACAACAGCAACAGATTTTATTTTGACAGATTTTGCTTTCTTTTTTATCGCCGGCTTTGGCAACGCTGGTGCACTGAACAAGCGCTGTTTTTTTGTCCGATTGTCGATAATCGTCCAGTCACGGGGCACGACAAGAGAATCGGCGTGTCGCCGACACAAGATATTTACTCGCGATGAATCTCTCGGTATCGGCGCATCAACGCTCACCAGCAAGTTGGCCGTATCAATCACATAGGCGACATCGCCTTTCTCTCGACATGAAGGACGCTCGCAGTGCCTTGACATGATTAAAGAATAGACCCGATCAAGGTTCTAAACATGCGATTCCCATTCCTTGGCGATCTCGATAACCAAAAGTGTCGCTTGGGCACGTTCTGTCAAAACCGATCAATTGTCGAACCACGCCATCGTTTGGTGCATCGCAAGAAACTTCATACACAGCCTCTGTCGGGTCGATCATCACGCACGATCCGCTTTGAATTAATGAATCTGGCCGTCGCAAATCTTCGGTTGTCGCACTTGAGTGCAAAAACAAAACCAAAATCACGCCAACTACTACCGACACCAACATAAATTTCCATGGAAAACTTGCGCGTACGATGACTTGCGGAAATTCAGGCTCATAATCTTCGATGAAGTCATCAAATTTAACTTTTTTGAAATTGCGCTCCAAGTTTTCTGCATCTCGAACAATCAAAGACTTGTCATATTCAAGCCGTTGGGCCGGGTCACCAAGAACTTCCCATGCCGAAGACACTGCGGCAAATGCCGCAGAAAACTCTGCGGTTTCGAGACCGTCGGCGTCAGGGTGAAGCTTTCGCACCATCGTCCGATGTGCAACACGAATTTCTTGAAGTGAAGCCGTTGGCATTACACCAAGAATTTCATAATGAGTAGGGATGATTTAACCTGCTTAACGATCAAAAATGAGATCTCACGATCCGGTGAATGTTGCTGCAATTTTACTCGCCGAGTCACCACCGCGACGAAGTAAAACAGCAAGAAACCACAATGCTCCAAGTGTCACAACAAACAGCAACACGGCACCCACACCCCAGAATGGTTTAATTGTGCTTCGAGTCGCACCGAGCAATGCAACCGGAAAAGTCGTCGACCCCGCTTCACTCAACAGCGTCGAAATCACCGCGTTGTCAAGGCAAAGCGCAAACGACAGCAAACCGCCAGCGACCATCGCCGAAGCAATCAGCGGCAAAGTGATCTGTCGAAAAGCACGCGCTGGTGGTGCGCCAAGATCACCTGCTGCTTCTTCGAGTGCTTCGTCCAGACCAGAGAGTCGAGCACGCACTATCAACGTGACAACAGCACTGGCATAAAGCGACTGACCCACCCAAAGTTTGTTGATGCCCCCGTTGAATGGCCCCCACCCACTCGAAAAAATCGTGCCAACAAGAGGCACCTCTTTGATTCGCGGAAACCAAGTCACGAGAGCGATCGCATCCATAATTTCTGGAGTAACCAGAATCAAAAATACCGTCGCCATAAAAAATTTCGTCCAGCCACCCGGTCGACGCGCAAGCGCAACACCCGACATGCCACCAATTATCACGGCAATGATCGTGGCACCAAACGCAGCGATAAACGAGTTCCGAATCGCATCGCCGATGCCAGCAAAATCAAATATCGTTCGATACCAGTTTGTAATCAAACCGTTGACAACCAGCGCCACAACAAATGCGCCAGTGGCCAGCCAAGTCTTCAGCGATCGTGCAACATTCGGTCGCCTCTTCGCATAGTTCTGCGCTAAAACTCCGATGCCGATCAAGATTACAAAACGAATCAACACGCCGAACATTTCGGCACCGTCAAACAACTCGCCCCACCATTTGATGCTCGTACTACCCGACCAAATCGTGAACGAACTGCCCGCATTGAATGAATGCAGTATCACTAGCAAAATCGGTATAAATAAAAATACCAAGACGAGCACCGTCCAAACCGCCAAAATTTTGTTCAGCACCTCTTTTTTGACTCGCGTCTGAAGTTTCTCGCTACGTACTTGATTTGCAGCGCGCTCAAAAATCTTGCGCCTTATTTGCTGCACGAGTGGTGACGCCAAAACTGCAATCCGTGGCAACACCCAGAAAATTGCCGCACCAATTATCAAAGTCAACAGAACCGCACCGATCATCAAAATCGCCATCGCCGAACCCAGTGGCCAGTTTTGTGCACCACTAAATTGCGAAGCGATCATCGATCCGATCATGTTGCCTTTTGCTCCGCCCAAGACGGTTGCAGTCACATAGTCGCCGCACATCGGAATAAAAGTCAGTAACACACCGGCGATGATTCCGGGGCCGGCCAGCGGCAAAGTGACACCAAAAAAAGTTGCGATACGACCGGCACCAAGATCTTTGCTCGCTTCACGCATTCGCACATCGATGCGATCCAACGCAACAAACAGCGGCAAAATCATGAACCCGAGATAGTTGTAGACAATGGCGATTTGAACCGCTGTTGCCGTCTCCAGAATCTGAATGCCATCACCGCCGATGAATCCCATTTCAATGAGCCACTTCGAAAGCGTTCCATTTGGCGCGAGCGGAATTCGCCATGCAACCGTGCGAATCAAAAAACTCGTGAAACTTGGCACGACGACGGCGGCCAAAATTATTGCTTTCCATTTTTCGGCAACCTTGAAAGCCGTGAAATATGCGACTGGCAAGCCGATCACCACGCACATTGCAGTCGCCACGATGCTGATACGCAAAGTCGCCTTAAAAACTTTGAAGAATGTCTCGTCAAAAACCGACGAATAACTTGCAGCTGAGAGGTTGCTTAAATCAACAGGCAATAACAGCGTCGTATCTTTTGTGCCGAACGAGTAAAGAACAATGAACGCGATCGGCGCGGCAAAAAAGACGAGATACCAAATGATCGCCGGAATGGCGAGCAAGTATTTAGGCGCTCTTGCCTTGCTTCTTAATTTTGCGGCGACCGATACGGTCACGAATGATCAGCCTCCGGCCTTCGCCTTTGACTTGTTGAGGATGTCGATCAAACGATCAAGCGCGGGCGTGATTATTTGTGTCCGCATCGTTGAAACTTGTTCATCACCAAAGAAAATCATGTCGCCCCTCGTTAAATCGGGTGCCACTTCTGAAATCAAAGTAGACATATTTTTCATACCCGTGTGATAACCGTGATACGACAAGTCTTTGATCGAAACTTCAGGAATTAAGTCCCAGTTGATCCAAGCATTAGCAGCCTCGGCGTTCGGCGCCCCCGCTGCGATGCAATAGTTGTCCATCCATAGTTCGGTTTCTGGCGCACCCAACACCCACTTCCAATCGTCTGGGTTGCCGCCTGCTTCTTCGATACGCGTGTAAGCCTGACGAGCATCGCCGTTCCAAGCCATGGCGATCGAAAATGCACCTTCGGCAAGTTTTGTCGACGGGTAACTGTCGAATGCCTTGATGTGCTGTGCGAATTCTTCAACCAAGAATTTCTCGCACGCATCAAGATCTTCTGGCTTCTCGGTGTTCCAGTCAATGCCATTCGCCCAAAACCAAGGGCCGCAGTAGTTGGGCGCTGCGTCAATAACTGCGCAGTTACCGCTGGCTTCGCCCATGCAAACATCTAAGAAGTCTTGCCAGTTTGTCATTTCTTTGGATATTTTTGTCGAGTTGTAGAGATATCCAACAGTGCCCCAGTTTTTGCAAACTGAATAATCATTTGTCGGATCCCATGCTTGGGTCAAATAATTCGGATCAACATTGACCATGTTTGGAATCAACGCTTTGTCGAGTTTCTGAATTAGACCTTTTTCGATCATTTGCGGAATGTATGGTCCTGTCGGCACGACGATGTCGAAACCACTGCTTCCTCCGCTAGTTGCCAACTTCGTGATCAAATCTTCATTGCTGGCGTAATAGTCAACTTTCATCGTCACATTCAGAGTTGATGCCGCAAGCGCACCCACCAACTCAGGGTCGTTGTAGTCGCCCCACGTGTACATCGCCAAAGTGCCACTCGATTGATTGATCACGCGACTCCAGTCGCCCGATGCCAAACCTTCGCCACTCTCAGTTGCGCCACTGGCCGAGTCGCCATCTGACGAACCACATGCAACAGCGATAAGTGCAAAACCTGCTACTGCTGTGCCACCTTGCAGAAACGCTCGTCGCGAAAGTTTCTCACGAAAACCCTCTGGTGCCAACATTTTCAATTGCTTTTTCTCGTTACTCATCATTCTCCCCTTTTTATTGATGTGTTATACGAATATTAGTCAGATGTCTATGCATGCGGTGCACCCGCGAGTACCAGATCAGCCTGCCTTGCCGAAAACAAGTAAACATCTTCAGCAGCCCACGTGCACCAGACCGAGTCGCCGACCGCAAAGCGAGACGGGTTGGTGCGACTTACCTGCACCAGCAAATCGCGTGATCCCGCCGTGACGACGTACTGCAAGACATCACCGAAGTGAGACACACCAGCGACTCGAGCACCTACAAAATTGTTGTCCGAACTTGGCATTGTTGCCGACAAATTGATCGTCTCTGGTCTCACCGCAGCAAGCGCATCGTCGCCACTTGGCACTGTTTCTTCGGGTCGCGTCGCGACGAAGATTGTTCCGTCATTTGCCTTGGCGCCATTGGCGGTAGCAACACCTCGCCAAAAGTTATTGCGCCCAACGAAACCTGCAACAAACGCCGACGATGGTCGTTCATAAACAGTCTCGGGATCACCGAGTTGTTCTACGTGCCCGTTGAGCATGATTGCGATTCGATCAGACATTGACATCGCTTCTTCTTGGTCATGGGTGACAAAAACGAAGGTGATCCCCAATCGACTCTGCAGCAATTTCAATTCAATCTGCATCTCTTCACGCAACTTGCGATCAAGCGCACCCAACGGCTCGTCGAGCAACAAAATACTCGGCCGATTAACAAGTGCGCGCGCTACTGCAACACGCTGTTGTTGTCCACCAGATAATTGACGTGGTTTGCGCGTCGCCATCTTTGACATCTGCACCATGTCGAGCGCCTCGATTACTTTGCTACCGATTTCATCTTTTGAAACACCCTTTTGTCGCAATCCGTATGCGACATTTTCTGCGACGTTCATATGTGGAAATAGCGCATAATGCTGAAAGACGGTGTTCACATCACGTTTGTATGGTGCAACACCTTGCACATATTCGCCACTGATGCGCACAAAACCCTCATCGGGTTGCTCGAAACCTGCGAGCATTCTCAACGTGGTTGTCTTGCCACAACCACTCGGGCCGAGCAACGACAAAAATTCACCCGATTTAATTTCAAGATTCAACGAATCAACGGCTACGACATCGCCATATCGCTTTGTGACGTTAACGAGTTCTACCGAACCACGTTCGCTGCTCACTTTTTCTTTTCTTTGCGAATCATTCGAATAATTCCCCCGAATTACTAACTTGCACGGTAAAGAAACCTTACATATTTATACTAGATTCGCATCTATGGCAAGCCCGGCGATAAAGACGCTCGGGGTTCCTAAAGAAACCAAGACTTCTGAGGGACGAGTCGCCCTCACCCCAGATGGTGTTCGCGAACTAGAACGAAGCGGAATCGAAGTATTTGTTGAAGCATCTGCTGGCCTTGGTGCTTCGATTGAAGATCACCAATACGTGTCGGCCGGCGCGACGATCGTCTCAAGTGCGGCCGAGGCCTGGTCAAAACAAATGGTCGTCAAGGTCAAAGAGCCGACCACCAAAGAATTCGATTTCTTGCGTAAAGACCTCACACTGTTCACGTATCTTCATCTTGCGGCGTATCCCAAAGTTGCCGAAGCGCTTCTAAAAAATAAGACAACTTCAATCGCTTACGAGACGGTACAAGAAGCAGACGGCTCGCTACCCCTACTCGCGCCGATGAGTGAAATCGCTGGTCGCATCGCGACCCAAGTTGGTGCTTTTTATTTGCAAAGCCCGAACGGTGGTCGTGGCGTATTGATGGGTGGTGCACCTGGCGTGCACGCGGCGAAAGTTTTGGTGATTGGCGCTGGCAATGTTGGGTGGAACTCAGCATGGATCGCCGGTGGCATGGAGGCCGAAGTAGTTTTGCTCGACAAAAACCTCGACCGCTTGCGTTTCATCGACCAGATCATTCGCTCACGAATCACAACCATCGCCTCGAATCGCGGCGCAATTGAGAGATACATCGCCCAAGCAGATCTCGTCATTGGCGCCGTGCTCGTCGCTGGGGCCCGTGCGCCGATCGTCGTGTCTGAAGACATGGTCAAGACAATGAAGCGTGGTTCGGTGATTGTTGACGTCGCCGTTGACCAAGGTGGCTGCATCGAAACTATCCACGAGACAAATCACAAAGAACCCGTCTACGAAA
>Ga0049085_10000698_pt1 | contig 13112 bp, 23 predicted proteins | sample GreLakmeSU08MSRF_FD_66721 | JGI IMG/M metagenome (GOLD analysis project Ga0049085, IMG submission 66721) | Freshwater lentic microbial communities from great Laurentian Lakes, MI, USA - Great Lakes metaG SU08MSRF | ecosystem: Environmental > Aquatic > Freshwater > Lake | place: Great Lakes... | reverse complement strand
TTTTTTATTAATTTTGCGCTTATTATTTCACAATCAATATTTTCCATAGATTCAAATTGGTCTTTTAATAAGATACAAGCATCATCTTCATCTTTAGCAAAGATTGGTTTGCTTTTAGTAATTTGATAATGATCTTCATCTTGAAATCCAAAAGTTATAATATACTGATTCATAATTTAATTTTTATTTATTGTTTTTAATTAATTCATTTTTTAAATATTGTTTACTATTGTTTAATAAATGAAGATAATGAGTAAGTGGCACTACAACTAACATAGGCATATTGTTTTCCTTTAATATTGTTATATCACAACATTCAGGAATTAAGAATACTTTTGGTAGTCGTTTTCTTGACTTACATTGTACTTTAAGTTCATCTATTAACATATCTACTTCTTCTGGCATTCCAATAGATTGTCCATTAGAACCCCATGCTCGCTTAGAAGTGAATCCGTGTAATTGTGCTAATTTAACTGCTTCACGTTCTAAGCGATTACCTTTTTGTTTACTTGGGTGACTCATGTGTTTTTATTTTAGTTTTGTAAATTTTCCTAATCCTATTGAAATATCAAAAAAAGATATTCCAAAGGTTAGGATTATATTAGTTAATTCTTCGATTGTAAAAATACTAAAAGATAAACGAAAATATTTAGTAATTTTTAGATTACAAGATACCCCTAATGGGCCTAACTTTTGAATATTAAATGTTATCATATGAGAAAGTTTTAAAGTTATAGTTTAATAATAAACGAAATGATTCTTCATCTCTTGCTTTTAACGAACTAACTGTTCGTGGACTTGTTTCTTTTTCTCCTTCTATTGATAAAAGCTTATCAGCTTTTTGTTCTAAGGAAGATGAACCTTTACCACTATGAATAGTTAATTTACCAGAATAACTAGCTGACTTAGAAATATGATGAACTCCAAATATAATAAGATTATGTTTTTGTGCAAGCTCTTTCATTGTATTCGCTATTTTCTCATTTGACATTACTGAGTCTTTAGCATATGGAATAATAATACCATCTAAAGTATCTATAACAACAACTTTAGCATTACTACTAGTAATTAATTTTTCCAATGAATCTAATTTAGGATTTGCAAATTGACATTGTATATGTTCTAATCCTTCTACAATTTTGCCAGGACCATTTTCAGTATAATACTCATATAATGAATCTTTTGTTAATCCATGTTTAATTTGTAAAAACCTTCTAAATAGAAGATGACCACCTACTTCTAACGATAAATACAAAGTGGGCATAACATTTTTAACACAAATATTTTGTATAAAAGCTGTTTTACCTATACCAGTATCTCCTATAATTAAGACAAATTCCCCTGGATATATTTTATAATTAGTGGGAATTGGATAATAATCTTTAAGATTTATGATACTAGCATTAGAAGAGAATAAGAATTTAATATATTCTCCTTCAAGTTCTTTCATACTTTTAGTTGTAATTAAGTTTTTATTTTTATAATAAACACAATCAATACTACAAAAGGAATGTAAAACTGGATCATAACATCCATATTCAAGTGGTGTTTTAAATACACTCATAACAATAGTAGAAACTTCTGATGTACTTAATCCTGACCAACTAGTCAACATTTTTATTATAGCATCACCTGGTATTCCAGCTCTTCTAAAAACAGAAGCAATTCTTAACATTCTACTATGCCTAGTCCCTTTAACTGGACCTTCATTGTATATTTTATGTATACAGGTAGCAATTTTAGTATAATCTTCTGTTATAGTTGCATTTATTGGCTGTGGATATGAGAATACTAATGGTGCTGTTTTAGCTTTATCTTTCCATATAGGGGTAACTATAAGTGGTGAAGTAGGTAGTGAATAATGTATATTAAAGCGTTCACATTTACTTTCTACTTCCTCTTTAGTTGTTAAATCTTCAATCTTTAATTCTGTTTTATATAAGTTACTTTTCTTATTTATTGTATTAGCGCATCTAAAAATTCTTGTTTTATCATAAATTGAATCACCCTCTGGAAAATCATTAATAAGGGTTTCTTTTACGATATAATGTAAGTTTTCAGATGGTTGAAATCCATAGACATTTTCCATATGTATATGATAACCAGTGCCACTAAAATAAATTTGATATAAATCTTTAGGTAACCGTGGGATAATATGTTTAAAATCTTCAAGAGATATATCAAAATCCATATATATTTTATCAATACCAACTTTTCCTGGATATTTAGCTACGCTTTTATGTTCTTCATAATAGCTTAATATATCTTCAGAATAATTAAAGTATGAAATATATAGTTCTTCTTCTTCAAGATTACATTTTTTAATAAAATCTGGAATATGTTTTACGTCTGATATTATATTGTCTTTTCTTGATCCTAATTGTAATGAGCCTACTATGATTTCTTTATATTTATATTCCATATGAATAACAAGGGGGCTTTCGCCCCCATATTTTAAGGAGTGAGTGGATAGATTCCCCATGCAACAATGTTTTTATTAGAAGATAACTTTGTCATATGTTGAATCTTGAATGGTAGTTTTTTAGATTGCCGTAACTGTCTCCAAGCTCTTGAATATGTGCTTGGAGTATGCATTTTTTTAAAGAAATTCAATCCATAAAATGGTAATTCTTTTTCCATTTGATATGAAAATACAATTGAATTCATTTTAGTTTGCAAATAATTAATTATTATATTAGCTATAGTTACTTTAGAATTTCGAGAATGTTGTGTCATGAGGCATTTCGCTCCCTACGAAGTCTTTAACCCAACCATCAGCAACTTGTTTAAGAAAATACTTTTCTAACATATCTGCTGAGTAGCCAAAAGATTTAAAAGTAGTAAATTTATCTTTTCCATCTACACCTTTATTATAAACATAACGTAATAAGGATGTTTTCTTATTTATCATTTTATTTAAAATATCTTTATCTAAAGATGGTTTTGATGAATTGATTGTTAAATTAAGGTTTAATACATTACATAAGCCAATAATTTGTTGAACTGAACCAACTGAGATAATTTCACCATCTTCATTTCTTTTAAATGTTCCACCTAAATTAACTTTAAAAGTCATATCTGGCTTTTTATCAGTTGAATAAGATAATTCAATTGCTAAATCACTTGCTGGATACTTTTCTCCGTATAATTTTTTGCCTGATATATCTTTAACATCTGTAATAATTATATCATTTATGAAATAATTTTTAGATGTAAACTCTTGCGATTCTTTTGTTGTAAATTCCATTGTTCTTCCTTTATATTATGTGATTGATTATGATTTAGTTTTAATTTCTTTTGTTGGAGCATTTACTATAACATTTTTTAACGTTTTTAATGAATATGTTTTACCTGAACCACTATCGCCTAATACAAGTATTTTTACAGCTTTGTGATCTTTCATTAGAGAAAATAATAATTCATAATCTTGTGGTAAGCAACCACCATTCTTTTCTGCATATTTAGAAACTTCTTCAATTCTGCATTTAGCTGAACGTCTTTCGTCTTTTGCTATTTGCCATTGATAGCTTCTAAATCCTTTATCATCTTGTGTAACTATACTATACATTACTAAATCAAAATGTCTTGCTATCTCATTAGACATTCTGCCACTAATCGCAGGTATATATCTAATAATACCCAAGTCTTCATCTTTTTCAGCTTTGGTATGACCGATAACAATAACATTAGTATTTGTTCTAGTAAGTTTAAGTATTAAGTCTTCAGTTGATTCACCTATCTCTCCCCATTGTGGAAGAGAGATACGTTGAGCAGCACCTTTAACTTCTTTTTTCTTTAACGCAGCCCATGCTGTAATACTATCAAGAACTTCAAAGTCAATGTCTTTAGTAGCAACATAATATTCTTCTTCTACATCTCCTAAATCATCTTGAACAGTTAAAACTTGGGGTTTGTGTGTTTTTTGAAACAGATCATCAGCAGAGCTACATCTGATAAATCTACGTGGAGAGTAGCCAAACACGCTTGCTATTCTCTCGTCTGAACCAATTGATTTTAATCCACGATCAAAATCATATATTAGTATTTTGGGCATATTTTCCTTTTGTTTTGTGAGTGTGTAATATAATTAAACATGACATAAAAGTCAAGCTGTTTCTAGTGCAGGTAATGATAAATAAGTTAATTTTCCATTATCATAATGAATGATTTGTTTATTAGAATAGTACTGTGGATCCATTCTAAAATTTTCATTATTAATTAGTAAAAATGTAATATATTTACTATAAGGTATTTTACCTGCTTGTCCATCAGTTATTATTAAGCTTGGCGTATTTCTATGCATTTTAATATTTTCATAAATTGGATGAAATGTTGTTCCACCACTTGATGAGACTCCTACTGCTTCATAAAACTTAGCAGTACTAATTGATTCTTTTTTACCTTTTATTTTTACAGTATTGAATAAACTTGTATTAAAGTAGTATATATTAGATATAAGCTTATGCTTCCATAATTGAAAAGCAATTGACTGGGAATCAATTAATTCAGTTGGTCCCATACTACCAGATATATCAAGATAAATATCTATTTTAATATTTTTCTGAAAAAAGAATCCATCTATTTGATGTGGAAATTTTAGAGCTATTGCTTCATATGAAAGTATCTCAAATAAATCACTATTATCCATTAAAGTGTCATAAGATACACAATTATTTAGTAAATTATTATATGTATTTACAAACATATTCATACCTTTAATAGCAATAGAATTTAATGAATAAGTATTTTGCTTATCTAGTATTTCATCATGAACCCTTTTGTTTATTTTAGGATTATCTACTGATTTTGGATCAGCTATAAAGCTTTTCTTTTCTTCTGTTTCTTTATCCTTTTGTAACTGCTGCACTGTTTCATTAATAGCTTTCTGAAATATTTCTGTTGTAATTGTTTTTAATCCTTCTTTTTCTTCAAGTGTTTCAGAAGATATTTCATTTAGATTATTAAGAAGTGCTTGCAATCCAGATTTATTTACTTTGTTAAGAAATGTAGTTAATGCTTTTAATGTATAAAAATGTGAGCCATTTGTTAATGTCTGTAATCCCCCTAAGTATAGATCTAGAAACAAGTTAAAGTAGTTATTTTGTTTTATACCAGACTTAAACTTATATTCTCTTTGGTGTAATACAGACGATAAATCATTAAAAAATGTTTTAATATTAGACGGAATATCATCATTGGACTTGATGTATTCCGTTAATGCTAAATCACTATTAATTACTATTGAAGATATCTTCGAGCTTTTTCTTGGTAAGGTCATTTGATATTTTAGTGTTAAAATACTGTTTATATTCTAGTTTAATTGATTCTATATCACCTTTAAAAATGTTTTGTATAGTAGGGTTTGCACTATTGTAAGCTTTAACTGTACTAGTTATTATCTTTTCAATTGTTTCTTTAGGCAAATCAGAATCTTTTAAACCATTAATATTTTTGATACCAGATCTAATTATTGAATAATCACCATTTGCTAATTCATTAACATATTTATCATAAAATTCTGGTCTTATTAATGAACCAGTTTTAATACAACTATCTATAATATCTATATTGTGAATTGTATGAACGCCATTTATTAAATGTGGCAAATAGCTAATAGTTCTATCTGTTACATATGGCTCTAATACTTTTGCTATTGAATTTATTGAATCATGGTGATTTATAGCAATATTATTATTAATTTCATCAGGATAATTATATTCAGCAACTGTACCTTTCCACATTTGACCATAGAATGATGCATTAATTCTATCAATTGGGTGTTTAATTACAAATCTATCCCAGAAAGGTGAACTAGTTTCATCTTGTGGTATTTCATTAACAGTACCTACAAATAATTTCCATTTACATTTTTTATTACCTTCTGAGCCAAGAAATAGTTCTCTTTCTCTCATAATGCTTAATAATGTATTACGGATTTCAGATGAGCCTTTATCTACTTCATCTATAATAATAACTTCTGCATTAGCAATAGGACATATAGTTTCTTGTACTCCCTGCATAAGTTTAGGAATATCTAATACGCCTTTAATTTCACTTGGTCTTGTACCAAAACTTAATTGTGTTTCAAAGATAGTTCCATTTATACTTTTAGCAAAATCACGTGCTGCTTGAGTTTTTGCAGTACCAGGTGGACCCTGTAGCAATATAGGAACACCTGTTAAATAAGCTACCATTAAAGCATCAAAAATTTCTTTTCTGTCGATTAAACTAGTTTGTATTTTCATTGTATTATATTTTTTGAACCCGTATTGGGTATGTTGTGAATGTATAAGGTATTATTTTTATATTGTTATCTAATGTTACCCATTTTAAATATTTTTTAAATAGCGTAGATTTTAAAGCATCTACATAAATCCATTCCCAGTTATGATCAGAAGGGTTTCTTCTTTTTTTTTGTACTTCTAAAGTATTGTTAGTAAATAATATTTTTCCTTTATTATCAAACATTATAGCCATATCTGTTGAATGTAAACCATGACCATTAGTAGAAGCTTTAGTAAAAACATTAAATTCAGTGTCATTAATATTTTCACGATTTAATAAATTAATAGTTACTATTTCAGTTAAGTTAGAAGATTCAATTCTTATAAAGTCATGTTTTTGTTTAATCATAGCTTTTGAAAAATTATACATACTTAATTGTACTATACTTTTATTGCCTAAATATGGTATATCAAATGTAATATCATTCATAGTTTCCTCTTCAATAGGAATATTAGTATTGTATAAATGTACTACATCATTTTGTATTACAATATTAGTTGACTTTTTTAAATCTACTAAAGTAGAAGATAGTAATATATCCCATATTTTTTTATAAATAAGGTGAAAAAGTTTATCACTAATTAATCTTTGGTTTTTTTCAAGTACTTTGTTAGACTGTATAAGTATTAAATTAATTAAATCATACTCACCATTATGATGTAATGTATCACTATTAAGGTCATTTGTGCTAGTATTGTGATGCTCTAAATTAGACCCTACTAAAGTTCTTACTGTTTCTAGATCATATATATTAATATCAGAATCATAAGTTATATAAACATCTTTTTCATCATTCCAATAAGTTAGTTTTACTGTAAACATTTTTGATGATAAATAAGATTTATATAATTTTTCATCCATATCTGTAGGTTTTTCAGAAAAACAATGTAATAGGTGTTGAATTTTTAAAATAGCATTCATTTAAGTTAGTTATCTTCGTCTTCGTCTTCGTCTTCAGAACTAAGAAAATCATCAGGTGTACCTGTTTCACTCATTTTTTGAAATTTGTCAAATACATTACTTGATTTTCTAAAATCTTTAAATGACATTTTTGCACTATCAAACAAATAAGATCTACATTCATCTTTTTTATCGTGCCACATAGACAATAATTTATATCCTTTATCTTTATTATAATCTTCATTATCAGAACTTAATACATTATTATCAACAATCATTACTAATAAGATATTATCTAATTCATAAAGCTCTTTAAGGCTATTATATAATTCAAGACTATCTTTAAAACCTTTGCAATGATCTTTTACATTAATTGCATAGTATTTATTTAGTAATGATGACGCTTTAATTTCATGTATATAAGGTATATTTTTAGTTGTTTCTACCATTATATAGCAATTAAATTGTGAATTAGATGATTCCATAATAGCAGTTGTAAAGTTTTCTGAAAACTCTATAAAACTTATTTTATCGTTGTAGGGTATACTTTTTGCCATCCAACTATCTCTGTTTTTCATTTTAACGCTCCTTTATTTATTTAATTGCATAATAAAAACAATTCTCACATTGAGAATCGTACTTTTGTAATTCTGATTCTGGTGTATCTTCGCCACAACTGTAACATATTGTATATGTATCTAATGGTTCTTTTTTACAACAATCTTCACATAGATTATTAATTGTAAAAACTTTAATATTATTACAAAGGCAGCAAATACCTGTTAATTCTACCATATTATACCTCTTCACTTTCTATTAAGCCTATTACATCATTAAGTGTATTGATTTTAACTGTTAAAACAATAGCTTGGTAAAAATCTGTATTTTCATTTAATAACTTTGCTCTACGATCCATTAGTACTTTTAGTAAAGCATTGATTTTGTTTTTAAGTTTCATTTTATTCCTTTCTTTTTATTAATTTCGTCTATAATTATCATCTTCCATTCCATTCTTTTTCTGTCTTGTATAAATTAGCATTAAGTAATCTATCAAGTGAAAATAATCGCATTGTAGATGCATATCCAGCTACCCATTCGTATAATTGCACTAAATAAATATTATCCTCTAATTTAGATAAGATTTGACCTTGAAACTCTTTTTTTCCTTTTGAATTGAGAGTAACAAAGAACAACCCAATTAATACATCATTTTTATTTTTCATTTTATTCCTTTTGTTTAATTGTTTGTGATTAGTTTAATAATTTTAAACTGCAATAACCCAATCAGTAACTTCCCAATTTACACTTGAAGTTACTTGATACCCTTCTTGTCGTAATCGTTCAGCTACTATTGGCATATACATATACTCTTCAACACTCCAACCATAACTTGGAGCACATTTTGCTGTTTCAAATTTAATTGTTAAATAACTACCACCTAATCTGCTTTTTATTTTACCCATTAAATTTACAATGAATTGTTCTTTTTTTTCTTGTGGTGTTAATATTATTTCTAATGTTTCCATTTTGTTATTCCTTTCTTTTCTTTTTATTATTGTTTTTTGTGTCATTAAATTGTTCAATTAACTTATCTTCCAATTCTTTTGAATAAATACCTCTATCTACTCCTAATAAGAATGATTTGAATATTGCAGTTCTCATATCTTCCTCACTATACATTCTTTCTTGTTGCCATTTAGCACCTTCTATAAAATCAGAGTAATATCTGTTACAATTATCTTCAGAGACGTATTTTTCAGCAGCTTCTTCCATATCTTTTCTACTATAACATTTTTTTGAGTTATCGTTTAATACCTTTTCAAGTGTATATATTCTTTTTCCTTTTAGTGTATTATAAGGTGTTTTCATTTTATTGTTCTCCCCCTATTTCTTCTTTTTCCTCTTCATTTAATTTTAACCATCTTTTTTGAGGTATAAAATAAGCACTACTACCAAACTTATCAAAGTCTGCTAATGATGCTTCACTATCAAACCAATCATAGTCCATAAGAACTTGGGTTTCAGGCCATTGTACTAATACGTATGTATTATCTGTGTTCATTTTTATTCCTTTTGTTTAATTGTTTATAAATGGTGATTTATTGCAAAGTATCCATATTTGAAAGGTTGACTACCATAATCACAAGGTTGTGTTATGTCTACATCATCTACATCATCTTCTGTTTCGTGTACTGATACAATTGTGTATCCACGTTCTTCAAGATCTTTCGCTATAGATATTTCTTCTGGATGTAGAATTAGATAATCTCCATATTCTCCATCATCATTTCCTACACTGGCTAAACCACCACCATAGGCTTTGAAAAATTCTGTTTTCTTCATTGTTTGTTTTCTTTCTATTTATATTAATTGTTATATGCACTGGTAAGTATAAAGTTATAAGTAATTTCATACTATTTCACAAACCCATCCAGTTTATGCTATCTGCAATATGCAGACCAGTGAATATAATTTCGTTATATATTAAGACTTAATGTGTCCTAATCGCTTATTAGCTAATTCAATTTCAGCTAATTCTCTTTTTAAATTTGAACCTAAATGCTTTTTTATTTCATTCATTAACTTTTTATCTAATTTTTTATTAGCTTTGGGCACATAAAATGATTTAGTATAATGCATATTTTACCTTACATTAGTTGAAATAACGCTGTAGCTGAATAAGCACCAAAAAGTAAGAATGCCCATATAGTAAGTGCTGCTATAGTAACTGTTATTACTGTTAACACTGCTAATATACATATATCTTTTACTTCATGAAAAACTTCTTTTACCGTATTACTTGGATTCATTTTTTATTCCTTTCTATTTAATTTGATTAATAAAAGATAATATATATAAGAGAGTAGCTTCGCTTACTACTCTCTCACTAATTCTATCAACCAATAAAGTTATTATCATATATTGGTTTGTAAAATAGGTTTAGTGACCATTAGATATGGCTATATATATTATTTGTGTAATGATATAACAGTTCGTTAAACTTGCTTTTAAGAGCACGTTTAAACGGGGGAAATTTCCAAACCATTATACCAACAAGCGTAAGCGTTAAGATATCATTATTCTATCTTGACAATATAAGTAAATAGCCTACAGTAGCCGATAAGATACTTATACTTAAGGTGTGGGATGAGACAGTTACCACAGTTTAAACTTACGATAATTGTTTCTGTTTTTCTTTAAAAAGTACTTTAAGCCACGTACAGTGACTTTTACTATAACAGCTAATACTATTAAAGTTACACCAATTGTAAAAGCTATGATTATAGTTTCTAAAGCAAAAGTGATCATTGGACTCATTTTGATTCTCCTTTCCATAGTTTCAGGACATCTTTTTCTTGTAATCTTAATGCATATGCACTATAGTTACGTTGTTTGCGTTCGATGTATTTAGAGAAGCCTGAATTGCTATTGTGTTTGTCATTAGCAATATACCTACATTCTTTATCAGTTAACTGCAAGTAAGAAGGTATAAGTAGTGCTAACAGGTGACTATATCTAGTTGGATCTATTTGATACTGTTCGGATAGTATTTGACGAATTGTTGCCATTTTTTATCTCCTTTCAAGAGTTATATTTTAAATGTAAGTTCATTTTTTATTGAGGTCCGTTTTTGCTGTTTATGTTGCTGTTGCTATTGCTGTTGTTTGTGCTGTTGCTTGTGTTGTTGCTGTTGCTTGTGCTGTTGCTGTTGCTGTTGCTTGTGCCTTTGCTGTTGCTTATGCCTTTGCTTGTGTGGTTGTTGTTGCTGTTGCTGTTGCAGTTAGGGTAGTCGAGTTACCAACTACCCGTGTGCATTAATAACTATGCTGTAACGGACGCATAGTGTGCTTCATCATACGAAAGTATCTGATAGGTATAGATACTCTCTTTACCACGAAATGTCGGGTTACCGAGAATGCCTTCGGCTAACAGTGTGTGTAGCAACTGCCAAGCATTATCGTTGAGTAACTCGGTCTTCCCGTCAGCATCGAACTCTTTGATAATCAATGATTCGCCTTGCACATCTCGTTGATTGGCATGTTGTATCGCTTTGCCAATGCTTTCAACGGTGCAAGCGAAGCGTTGGGTAGCGTAGATCGGCTCTTTCTTTCGATCTTGGCCACAATAGATAGAGACGGGCTTTGTGGATTTCTGTGTAGCAAGTGCTTTGACGCGTTCACGGAATGTATTCATTGTTGTACCTTTCATTGAATACTTGTGAACAAGGAAACGCTATGAATGCTTCATAGAACTTCATTATTCTAACAAGTATCCTATTTACAGGGGCGGGAACACCGTTCGAGAGCCTTAACATTACGTTGGCTCTTACGATTTTCAACGGAATGTTAGCATAGGGCAGTCTCGAGAACGGGGTGACCATTGGGGTATTCTCTCCCACACCCAATCTAAGTATATTTTTAAAAGTCAACTTAATCCTTTAGTTACTTAGAATGTCTACGATTAGGCGTATATAAGGAATAAGCCAATTATATTTTTTTAAAATTTTTAAAATTTTCCTTGACATATGGGTTTTAATGTGTTATATTGATCCTATTGGTGCCAGGTAATAGTCGAGCAAACAAGGCCACGCACCACTTATATATCTTGGTATTCCTACCCACACAGAGAGATATAAGCGTTTGACAGGAGTCGTTAAACCTGATTTATAGCAAGAGGTTGCAAAACAGCTTACTGAATAACTATGTTTACTTGTAGCTATTGATAAATATAATCAACATCTAAATCAACAACATGATAACTTTAACGAGACAAAAGATTGGTTCTCATAGAATATATGAGAAAGCAGAGTTTACGCTTCCGTACAAACCTTGGAGAGAAGCAGTACCTGGCGAGTATGGCATAAGCGATGATGGGTATATTTCCGAGTGCCTTCGAGAGGAGACACTTGGCGATAACCTTATAAAGGTGTATCCCTATGGTAAAGCCATGGTAGGGACAAAAACCCTATTCAGCTTCCAGACTAGGTATAGTAATAAGGCTTGGGGGCTAGGTAATAGGAGTAATGCAGAGGTAGAGAGTAAGAAGTCACGTAGTAAAAGGTTTGTGCAGGCATACGTACAGATGTTCTTAGCAGGTAAAATAGACTGGGGCTTGCTAGGTGATATATGGTCTCCTAAGACAAGGATACCAGCAGCAACGGCAAGGCGTTTAATTAAAAACAAATGGATAAAACAAATGATAGATGAAGCATTAAAAGGAGAACTAGTCAATCGTGGTATAGACAAAAGCTATTACCTTGATAGATTACAGGAAGCTATAGAGATAGCTAGAGTTAAAAAGGATGCAGCCAATATGTTAAAAGCTGTAGATGTATTGGGAACATTACTTAATATACATGGCGATAGTCAAAAGACTACAGAGACAGTAGAGTTCAAGGTAACTAAAGAACTATCTGATCTATTACTATCGGAAGAAAAGACACTAACTATAACTAATGGAACAGAAAGAGAAGATCCTCTCCAAATTACAGGATAACTTATTGCTATTTGGTAAGGTTGTAATGCCAAATACATTTTACTTGGCATCTCCTCCTTTCCATAAAGAGATAGCGGATGTACTCACAAACCCTATATATAGGTTTGTTAATATCATAGCACCTAGAGGAAGCTCAAAATCTTCTTTAGTTGCTGGGGTATATGTGTTACATCATCTATTATTCCATCCAACTAAGCAAAAGGTTGTTATATTATCATCTAGAACACAGTATCATGCAGTATTATTATTGCAGTATATAAAGGATATAATTGAATACTCTCCACACTTTAGAGCTTTGTTTGGATATAGAGGTGCTCAAACTGCAAAGAAGTGGACAGGTACAGAAATAATGTTTCCTAATGGTGACGCTATTATATGTAAAGGTACTGGCCAACAGATAAGGGGATTAAAAGTAGGAAACCAAAGACCTA
>Ga0049085_10000695_pt1 | contig 13169 bp, 12 predicted proteins | sample GreLakmeSU08MSRF_FD_66721 | JGI IMG/M metagenome (GOLD analysis project Ga0049085, IMG submission 66721) | Freshwater lentic microbial communities from great Laurentian Lakes, MI, USA - Great Lakes metaG SU08MSRF | ecosystem: Environmental > Aquatic > Freshwater > Lake | place: Great Lakes... | reverse complement strand
TGGGATGCCGCTTGGGCGATTGTCTCGAAAACCTTCTCTTACACCAATCACACCTTGTTGCCCGAGGCGCTGGAGAAGTGGGGCGTCGCTCTCTTCGAACGCGTGCTGCCGCGCCATCTTCAGCTCATTTTCGACGTCAACACGCACCTGATGGTCACCGTCGAGGCCAAGTGGCCGGGCGACAACGAGAAGAAGCGCATTTGCTCCCTCATCGAGGAAAACGGTCACAAGCTGGTCCGCATGGCGAACCTCTCCGTGGTCGGTTCGCACACCGTCAACGGCGTCGCCGCGCTCCACACCGCGCTCCTGAAGAAGGATCTCTTCCCTGAGTTCGACGCGCTCTACCCGGGCAAATTTCAGAACAAAACCAATGGCATCACGCCGCGACGCTGGCTGTTCAAGAGCAACCCCGGATTGTCGAAATTGATTACGCGGCAACTCGGCAGCCAGGCTTGGGTCCGCGATCTCGATCTGCTCCGTGGGCTGGAAAAAGTCTCCGACGACCCGGGGTTTCAACGCGAGTTCATGGCCATCAAACGCGCCAACAAGGTTGAACTCGCCGCGACGATTAAGGACCTGTGTGGCGTCGTGGTTTCTCCGGATGCGCTGTTCGACGTGCAGATCAAACGGCTCCACGAATACAAGCGGCAGCATCTTAATCTGCTGCACATTCTCGCACTCTACCGGCGGATCTTGCAGAATCCGGCACTCGATATGGTGCCGCGCGTCTTCATCTTCGGAGCGAAGGCCGCGCCGGGCTACGACCTCGCGAAGAACATCATCCGTGCGATCAATGTCATTGGCGCCCGGATCAACGCCGACGAACGCATCGGGGGGAAACTCAAAGTGGTCTTCCTCCCAAATTATCGGGTTTCGCTCGCGGAAAAAATCATCCCGGCCGCCGATCTTTCGGAGCAGATTTCCACCGCCGGAAAAGAGGCGTCCGGCACTGGCAACATGAAGCTCATGGCGAACGGCGCGCTGACCATCGGCACACTCGACGGTGCCAACGTCGAGATCGGCGAAGAAGTGGGCGCCGACAATATCTTCATCTTCGGCCTCACCGTCGACGAGGTGGAGGCACTCTGGGCCAAGGGCTACCAACCGTGGGACTATTACCACGCCGATGAGGAGCTTCGCGCGGTGATTGATTGGCTGGGTAGCGACTATTTTACCCCGGGCGAACACGGGGCCTTTGGTCACGTCCACGCGAGTCTGTTGCAGGGTGGCGATCCCTACCTGCTCCTTGCGGATTTCCGTTCGTATTCCGACGCGCAGGCCCGGGTCGATGCCGCCTATCGCGACCAGACTAAGTGGGCGAAGATGGCGCTCCTCAACACGGCGCGCGTCGGTAAGTTCTCCAGCGATCGCACCATTCGCGAATATGCGCAGCAGATTTGGAATCTGGCGCCGTTACCGGTGCGCTAAGCTGGAGCGGCGGCTTTCCAGCCGCCGTTCACGTTGGCCCGCACGCCAGCCAAACACCGTCCTTCGGCCACGCATCCCGGTTTGAGTGCTCTCGAACTAAAGCCGGTGGCTCAGTCGCTCACTCTGGAGCAGCGAAAGCGAGTTAAGGAGCCCGCTTCGCCGCCGCCGAAGTTGACTGGCAACCGCCGCGTGTTTCCGAAATCTATTCCGCATGAGCCGCCACGTCCTCCGCCTGTTCGTCTCCGTCGCCTGCGTGGCTGCGTTGGCTGCGGCGGAGTCCGCGTCGCCGATTCCTCCGCTGACGGCCGATCTTTCCGGCCAGCTCTCGCTGCCCAAAATTCCCGGTCTGCCGCCGCTCGCGTGGCGCGTGCAAGCTCGCCCCGCGGCCGGCCACAGCCTCGCCTTCGACGCCACGGCGACCGCGCCGGGCTTGGAACTCCGCCTTGAATTTACGCTCCCCGGCGGCGAGTCGCCGGGCACGTGGCGCCTCGTGCGCGCGAAGTGTGACGTGGCCTTGTGGTGGCGCCTCAGCAGTGAGCAGGCTGGGATAACCACGCTGCCCGCTGATTTTACATTGGCTGGGCAGCTCACCTTGGAGGGTTCCGGCTGGTGGCGCGGGGCCGAGGCCACCGGCACGTTGCATGCCACCCTCGCCGCAGGCACCGCTGGCAGCAAATCTCAGCACTGGAGCGCGAGTGGGCTGGAACTTGCTGCCGACCTCGAGCTCGCTCCGACGCGCGTCGCCGTGCGCACCGCGCACGCCCAAGTGGACACGATTCAAGCCGCCGGGCTGACGGGGAGAAATCTCATTTTTGAGATTGCCGGTGCCGAGGCCGGCCGCCTCGTAGTGAGTCGCGCCGAGGTCGCCGCCTTTGGTGGGCGGATTGCTCTGGCGCCCTTTACGTTCGATCCGGTCGCACCGGCGGTGAACAGCCTCCTTGAGTTTTCGGGCGTCTCGCTCGGTGACCTCGCCAGCCTCGTGCCCCAAGCGATCCAGCAAGCCGGCGGCCAAGTCGCTGGGCGCTTATCGTTGAACTGGAGCCGGCAGGGCGGGATGGGGCCCGCCAACGGTTCCCTCACGGCCGCCGCGGGACAACCGGCCACGGTGCGCCTCGCCTCGTCTCCGGGGTTACTTACGGGGAATTCACCTCCGCGCATCGCGCTGCTACCCGCTGCGATGGGACCGCTCAGCCGCTGGTTCTCCCTCGAAAATCCGGCCCATGGCATGCTCCAGCGCATCGAGCTGGGTCAGGCCCCTCTCGCCGTGGAAAATCTCAGCCTGCAACTTTATCCGGATGGGGCCGGTGGCGCGCGTTCCGCCAAGGTCGAAGTCGTCGCCCGCACCACCGGCGCGGGTGATGTGGTCGAAAAAGTCACGTTCACCGTCAACGTCTCCGGCCCGCTCGATCACGTGCTGCGTCTCGGCCTGGATGACCGCACGAACATTCGTCTGAACACCGCCAAATGAAACCTGAGTTGCCCTTTGCGGTCGCATGTATGCAATCTGCATTTATGCTTCGCTGCCTCCCGCTTCTCGTGACCGCGCTCGTTCTCGGCGGTTGCATCCACGTCACGATGGACCCGATCCAAGTCCACGCGACGATCGACGTGAACGTGAAAGTCGACAAAGCCCTCGACGATCTCTTCGGCGACCTCGACAAGCAGGACGCGTCCATGAAATCCGCTGCGAAATAAAAAACCCTCTCCTCCCGCTCGTATGAACACCCAGCTCCGCCTTTTCGTTCTCCTCGCCCTCGGCTTCTTCTCATTGGCCGGCAGCGCCGTGGCCCAGGATGTCGCCGCGGCGAAACAGCGCATGGCTTCCCGCCAATCCGAAGTCGCTTCGTTGAAAACCAGCGGTGCGGTCGGTGAGAACAACCGCGGCCTCCTCGAAGTGCGCCGTGGCGGCGGTGCCTCCGCCAAGGTCGTCGCCGATGAAAATAGCGACCGCGGCGTGCTCTACGCCGAAGTCGCGAAGCGCACCGGCGTCTCCGTCGAAGACTCCGGCCGCGCGCGCGCGAAGCAAATCGCCGCCAACAGCGCCGCCGGTGTCTGGGTCCAAAAAGAAGACGGATCGTGGCACCAAAAGTAGGGCGGAGGGCGGACTTCAGTCGGCCGCACCGTGCGAAAACCTCCCGTGTGAAAAGGCGGACTGAAGTCCGCCCTGCGTTGGCCCTGCGTTGGTCCGGCGCTTGCATTCGTCTTCTCCGCTGACTTCCTTTTGCCCAATGAAATTGCCCCGCTTCGTCTCCACCCTCGTCGCGCCCGTGGTGCTCTCGACGGCCGTTTTCGCGGCCGATTTCGCGCCCGCGATCATCTACGACATGGGTGGGAAGTTCGACAAGTCGTTCAACCAGTCGGCCAATGACGGCACGGTCCGATTCAAAAAGGAAACCGGCATCGAGGTCCGCGAGTTCGAGGTCACCAACGCCGCCCAACGCGAACAAGCGATGACCCGCTTTGCACAACGCGGCTCGCAAGTCATCGTCGCCATTGGCTTCTCCCAAGCCTCCGCCGTCGAGGCCGCGGCTAAGAAATTCCCGAATGTGAAGTTCACGATCATCGACGGCACCGTGAATCTTCCGAACGTCCAATCGATCAACTTCCGCGAACAGGAATCGTCCTTTCTCTGCGGCATGGCCGCCGCGCTCGCTTCGAAGACGGGCAAGGTGGGTTTCGTCGGCGGCATGGATATTCCACTGATTCGGAAGTTTGCCCAAGGCTACACCGACGGCGCGAAGTTCGTGAATCCTCAGGCCGAGGTTTACCAAAACATGACCGGCACCACGGCCGCCGCTTGGAATGATCCCACCAAAGGCGGCGAGCTCGCCAAGAGCCAGATCGGTCGCGGTGCCGACGTTATTTTCCACGCCTCTGGCAATACCGGTGGTGGGGTCATGCAAGCCGCGAAGGACGCCGGCAAGCTGAGCATCGGCTGCGACGCCAACCAAAACTATCTTCATCCCGGCAGCGTCCTGACTTCCGCCGTGAAACGCGTCGATGTCGCCGTCTACCAGACGATCATGGATGCAAAAAACGGCACGTGGAAGGGCGGTCCCATCGTCCTCGGTCTGGCCGAAGACGGCGTCGGCTATTCGCTCGATGAGCACAACCGCAAGCTCATCACTCCCGCCATGGAGGCCAAACTCGCCACCGCCAAAGCCGACATCATCTCCGGCCAACTGAAGGTTGCGGAGTACAAGGCGCAGTAAATTTAACCATGGATCGATACGGATGGACGCGGATTGCGGCCGATCTTTTGCCGGCATTTGCTCCCATTCCCTCTGAATCCGTGTTCATCCGTGGTTGAAAACTCCGTAGCTCCCGCCCTCGAGCTCCGCGCCATCGACAAGCGTTTCGGAACCGTCCACGCCAACCGGTCCATCAGCTTTGCGGTCGCGCCCGGCAGTATCCACGGACTCATCGGTGAAAACGGCGCGGGCAAGTCGACGCTAATGAATATCGTCTACGGATTTCACCGGGCCGACTCCGGCGAGATTTGCGTGCATGGTCGCCGCGTCGATCTCGGTTCGCCGCAAGACGCGATCCGCGCGGGCATCGGCATGGTCCACCAGCATTTCATGCTCGTGGAGAATTTCACGGTGCTCGAAAACGTCGTCCTCGGTGTCGAGGGCGGACGCCTCCTCGCCGGGGGATTCGCCCGCGCCCGGGCCGAACTCGAAAAAATCGCCCGCGACTACGCGCTCGCTGTTCCGCTCGACACCGTCGTGTCCGAGTTGCCGGTCGGACTCCAGCAGCGCGTGGAAATCCTCAAGGCGCTCTACCGCGGCGCGCAGATTCTCATTCTCGACGAACCGACCGCCGTCCTGACGCCACAGGAGGCTGACGCGCTCTTCAAAATGCTGCGCCGTCTCCGCGACGAAGGGAAATCCGTCATCCTCGTCACGCACAAGCTGCGCGAGATTATGGCCATCACGGATCGGGTGACGGTCATGCGGCAAGGCGTCATCGTCGGCGAAGTGGCCACCGCCACCACGTCGCCGCGGGAGCTCGCGGAAAAAATGGTCGGGCGCGCCGTGCTGCTCCGCGTCGAAAAAAAACTCGCCCAGCCCGGCGCCACGCTCCTCGCCGTGCGCGACCTCGAAGTCCGCGATCGCCTGGGCGTCGCCCGGGTCAAAGGCGTCAGCTTCGACCTTCGCGCGGGCGAGATCGTCGGCGTCGCCGGTGTTTCCGGCAACGGCCAGTCCGAACTCCTCGAGGCTCTCGCCGGTATCCGGTTTCCAACACGGGGCTCGATTGCGTTGCAGAATCACGACCTCGTGCGCGAGCACCTCGGCCCGCGAGAGCGTCGCGCGCTTGGCCTGGCGCACGTGCCTGAGGATCGTTTACGCATGGGCGTCGTCACGAATTTCTCCGCCGAGGATAACGCGATCTTAGGCTACCACGACCGCGCCGAGTGCAATCGCGGCGCCTTGCTCGACCGCGCCGCTATTCGCAAGGCCTGCGAGGGAAAAATGGCTGCGCACGACGTGCGCCCACCGCTGCCCACTCTGCGCATCTCCGCGTTCTCCGGTGGCAACCAGCAAAAGCTCGTGCTCGCCCGCGAGATTGATGTCGACCCACGGGTGCTGCTCGTCGGTCAGCCGACGCGCGGCGTCGACATCGGCGCGATCGAGTTCATCCACAAGAAACTTGTCGCCCTGCGCGACGCTGGGAAAGCCCTCCTGATCGTCTCGGTTGAACTCGACGAAATCCTCGGTCTCGCCGATCGCATCCTCGTGATGAATGCGGGCGAGATTGTCGGTGAATTGTTGCGGGCCGACGCTACGGAGGAAAAAATGGGCCTCCTGATGGCCGGTGTGAAATCTGAGGGTGCCGGATGAGCGCCCCTGCCAAACTTCCCCGTTGGGCCGAACGGGGGTTGCTGCCGCTGATCAATCTCGCTGCCGCCCTGATCCTTTCCGGCGTCGTCGTGAAAATTCTTGGCGAGAGTCCGTGGGCCGCGCTGAAGCTGCTGGCGAGCGGGGCGCTCGGGACGCAAGAGGGGATCGGCTACACGCTCTACTACGCCACGAATTTCATCTTCACCGGCCTCGGCGTCGCGGTCGCGTATCACGCCGGGCTCTTCAACATCGGTTGCGAAGGTCAGGCCTACATCGGCGGCCTAGGCAGCGGATTGGTCGCGCTGTGGCTGGGTGACCGCGCCCCGTTGCTCGTGGTGCTGCCGGTCGCGATTATGGCCGGTGCCGCGTTCGGTGCCGCGTGGGCACTGATCCCCGCGTGGCTCCAGGCGCGTCGTGGCAGCCACATTGTGATCACCACGATCATGTTTAATTTTATCGCGGCCTCGTTGATGACCTATCTGCTCGTCAACGTCCTCATCAAACCCGGCCAGCAGTCGCCCGAGTCGCGGGAATTTGGTGCGAATGCTGTTCTCCCCGCCGTGCACGAGGTCTGCGCGCAGGTCGGGATCACGTTCTCCCCATCGCCGTGGAACCTCGCTTTTGCGATCGCGCTGCTCGCCGCGGCGCTCGTGTGGGTGCTGGTGTGGCGCACGCGTTGGGGTTATGCGCTCCGCGTCGCGGGACAAAATCAGTCCGCAGCCGTTTACGCCGGTATCTCGCCTTCGCGGATTATTATTCAAGCGATGCTCTTGTCGGGTGCGCTCGCCGGCTGTCTCGGGCTCAATGAACTCCTCGGCTCACAGCACCGGATCCTCATCGATTTTCCCGGTGGCGCCGGCTTCGTCGGCATCGCGGTCGCGCTGATGGGCCGCAATCATCCGGTCGGGATCGTAGTCGCCGCCGTGCTCTTTGGCGCCCTCGCCCAAGGCGGTTCGCAGCTCGCCTTCGACCTGCCCAAGATTAATCGCGACATGGTCGTCGTGATCCAAGGTCTGGTGATCTTGTTCTGCGGTGCGCTGGAGAATGTGTTCCGCACGCCACTCGCGAAACTGTGGCACGGGCGTCCCGCCCGTGATCCGAAACCCACGGGCGTGACGCCCGTGCCACCCTGACGATGGAGACCTACACGCTCATCGTTCTCACGCTCGCCGCCACGATTCGCGTAGCGACGCCGTTGCTGCTCGCCGCAATTGCCGGCATGTTTTCCGAGCGGTCCGGGGTGGTGGATCTCGGCCTCGAGGGGAAAATGCTCGGCGCCGCCTTCGCCGCCGCCGCCGTGTCCGCCGCGACTGGCTCCGCGTGGGCCGGGCTCGGTGCGGGGATCGCCGCCGCCGTGCTGCTCGCGTTGTTACTGGCATTTGCGACGGTCAGCCAACGCGGCAATCAAGTCGTCGCGGCGATGGCCATTAACATTATGGTGGCCGGGCTGGGTCCGACGCTGGCACTCGCGTGGTTTAATCTCGGTGGCCAAACCCCGCAGCTCGACGGCCCCGGCCAACGTTTCACCTCGCTCGTGTGGCCGTGGGCCAGCACCGCAGCCGAGCAACCGTTTCCCGGGCTACTCTATGCGCAGCTGCTCAGTGGCCACAACCTGATCGTTTACGCCGCAGCCGCATTGGTGCCCGTGAGCGCCTGGGTGCTCTTTCGCACGCGCTTTGGACTGCGTCTGCGCGCGGTCGGCGAAAACCCCCTCGCTGTCGATACGGCGGGCATCTCCGTGACTGGACTCCGCTATCAAGCGATTTTGATTTCCGGCGTGCTCTGCGGTGTGGCCGGCACCTATCTTTCGACGGCCGCGAGCGCCGGATTCACCCGCGATATGACCGCAGGCAAGGGCTATCTCGCGCTCGCCGCGTTGATTTTTGGAAAGTGGAAACCGTATCCGACCCTCTTCGCTTGTCTGCTCTTTGCGTTCACCGATGCGCTCGCCTCGCGTCTCCAAGGCGTCGCGCTCCCACTAATCGGCGTCATTCCTGTGCAGGCGATTTTGGCCTTACCCTACGTGCTCACGGTGCTCCTGCTCGCCGGTTTCGTCGGCAAAGCCACGGCGCCAGCCGCCATCGGGGTGCCTTATTCGAAGGAGAAATGATGGCCGGACAAGTTGAGCGTCGCAACGTGGTGGACGCCTTCGCTCCGGTCGCTCAACTCTCAGCACTCAACTTTCATCACTGCTCCCCATGACCATCCACGATCGTCTCGCCGCCCATCTCACAAAAACTCCCGACACCGGACGCGCGCTCTTCGTTGCCGGCAGTGCTACCGTCGTGGGCGACGTCACGCTGGGCGCGAACTCAAGTGTGTTTTACGGTGCCGTGCTCCGTGGCGACATTGGTCGGATCGTCGTGGGCGAGGGGAGTAACATCCAGGACAACGCGGTTGTTCACCTCGCTGACGACCTCGATGCGACCATCGGTGCGTGGTGCACGATCGGTCACTCGGCCATCGTCCACGCGTGCACGATCGAGGATGAATGTCTCATCGGCATGGGTGCGACTGTCCTCGACGGTGCGCGCATCGGGGCGCGGAGTATCGTGGGCGCGAACTCCCTGGTGCCCCAGCGCTTCACGTGCCCGCCCGGCTCGATGGTGTACGGATCGCCCGCGAAAGTCGTGCGCCCGCTCACCGACGCCGAGCAACGTTCCCTTCGCCCGTGGGCGGAAAAGTATGTCGCGGTGGCGACGGCTCACGAGGCACGGGGGTAGGGCGAATTTCAGTCCGTCACAGGTGGTCGCGGAATGGATCGAGCCCAAGGCGGACGGAAGTCCACCTTACCGCTCCAGTGTGAGAAACGTGTAGCGAAAATTATCGTCGGCACTTTCGCGGCGGGCCGTCTCTCGCCACGCGAGGTGCCGCCACTCGGGCATAAACGTGTCGCCCGGCACCTCGGCGTGGATGAGGGTGAGGTGCAGAATCATGGCGCGTCCGGTTGCCTCCGCGAGGGCGAGGGTCTCGGCGTAAATCCGCTCGCCGCCGCAGATCATGATTTTTCCGGGCAAGGATTCTGCAGCGGTGAGTGCATCGACCAAGGTCGCGGCTATCTTCACCGTCTCGCCGTCCAGCGCCGTGTTGCGCGTGATCACAATCGGCCGTCGGCCGTCGAGTGCGACGCGCGGCCAGGTCTCGAAACACACGCGACCCAGCACGACAATCTGGCCGGCGGTCGCCGCCTGAAAATGCTTCGTATCCTCCGGGATATGCCAAGGCAGCTGGCCGCCGCGACCGATCACGCGGTTCTCGGCGCAGGCGACAATGAGATGAAGCGGCTTGGGCATGAGCGACTCACTGAACCGATTTGTCTGGGGAACACACGGAAATCCTCGGGGTTTTTGTCATTCTGGACGTGTCATTCGCCGAAATTCACTTTGTCATAACGTCATGAAAATCGGAGTCCCGAAGGAGATTAAAATCGGCGAGACGCGCGTTTCCATGACTCCCAGCCTGTGCCGCCGCTGTGTTTCGCTCGGGGCCAAAGTTCTGGTGCAACAATCGGCGGGCACGACCGCCGGTTTCACGGACGCAGAATATCGCGCGGCTGGTGCCACGCTGGTCGCCGACGCTGCCAAGATATGGGCCGTGGCCGACCTGATTCTTAAGGTCAAGGAACCGCTGCTCGTCGAATATCCGCTGCTGCGCGAGGGGCAGACGCTCTTTACTTACCTCCACCTCGCTACCGGCCCTGAACTGGCCAAGGTGCTGCTGAAGAAAAAAATCCTGGGCATCGCCTACGAGACCGTCGAGGGCTCCGATGGGCAGTTCCCCCTGTTGAAGCCGATGTCGCAGATCGCAGGGCGGCTCTCGATTCAGATCGGCGCGTATTTTCTCCAGTCGCAACACGGCGGCTCGGGTGTGCTCCTTGGCGGCATCCCGGGCACGATGCCTGGGCACGTGGTCGTCGTCGGCGCGGGCAACTCCGGAGCACACGCCGTGCAGATGGCCGTCGGCATGGGTGCGCGCGTCACGGTGCTCGATCTCGACACGCGCAAACTTGAGGCGCTTGACACCGAGTATCGCGGCCGCGTCGTCACCCTCATGTCCAATCCGGCGAACATCGAGTCCGCAGTGGCCGACGCGGACTTGTTGATCGGTGCGGTGCTTATTCCCGCAGCGAAGGCGCCGATTGTGGTTTCGGCCAAGACCGTCGCGCGCATGCGCTCCGGCAGCGTAATCGTCGATATCGCGATCGACCAAGGCGGCTGTATCGAGAGCATCCGGCCGACGTCGCATAAGAATCCCGTCTACGAAAAGCACGGCGTCATTCATTACGCGGTGCCGAACATGCCCGCCCTCGTCGGGCGCACGTCGACACTGGGGCTCACGCAGGCGACCGAGCCTTGCGTGGCGATGCTGGTGAATAAAGGAATCGAGCGGGCGCTCGCCGAGCACCAAGGATTGGCTCGCGGTGTGAATACGGAAAACGGCAAGATTACCTCTGGGGCGGTGGCGAAGGCGCTGGGGTTCAGCTGACGGGATTCAAAGTGCGCTTGCTAGGGCTGGGAGGGTCGCGAAGCCTACCAGCACCATGTCGTCCCGCTTCCTCGCTGCGCTGCTCTGCGCTCTCGTCTGCCGCGCCCTGCACGCCGACCCGATTGCGGCCGGCCCCGGCACGTTTGAGTGCCCGAACGGCACCGAGCCCATCACCGTGTTCACGTACAAGCCGCCAACGTACAAAGATGGGCCGGTGCTCGTCGTCTTTCACGGAGTGGGGCGCAACGTCGAGGACTACCGCAACTTCGCGATCACTTTGGCCGAACGCTTCGGGGTGATCGTCGTGACACCGCTCTTCGACAAAGACCGCTTTCCGAGCTCACGCTACCAGCGCGGCGGCTTGCTCGACCCGAACGGCAAGACCCAGGCCTCCGCAGCGTGGACCTACGCGGTGATCCCGAAAATTGTCGCACACGTGCGCGGCCTCGAGGCCAAGCCAAAACTGCCTTACTACTTGATTGGTCACTCGGCGGGCGGACAATTTCTCGTGCGGCTCGCGGCGTTCATGCCGGGTGAGGCGGTGCGAATTGTTGCCGCCAATCCGGGCTCGCATCTTTTCCCAGACCGGGTTCAGCAATTCGGTTATGGCTTCGGCGGCCTGCCCGACGAGCTGAGCAATGACGATGTGATCCGCCGTTATCTTGCGGCCCCACTCACGATCTATCTTGGAACCGGGGACAACACGCCCGAGCACAGTTTCGACGCCAGTCCCGCGGGTATGGTGCAGGGCCCCCATCGGCTCGCGCGCGGTCGGGCGTGTTTCGCCGCCGCGCAGACACTCGCGAAAGAACGCGGGTGGGCGTTTAACTGGCGCACGGTCGAGACACCCGGCATTGGCCACGAAGCTGCGTTCATGTTCGCGGCGAAGGAAGCGGGCGACGCCCTTTTTGGAAAATGACCGAGCAGATCCGCGTCTCCGCCGAAGTCGCTGCGGCCCTCGCCGCCGGGCGCGCCGTCGTCGCTCTCGAATCGACGCTCATCACGCACGGTCTGCCGTATCCGGCGAACGTGGAAACCGCGCTGGCGATGGAGGCGGCGGTTCGCGAGAGCGGGGCCGTGCCGGCGACGATCGCTGTGCTCGGCGGGAAGATCACCGTGGGCCTCGCACGTGCGGACATCGAGCGACTCGGGGCGCTCCCGTCGGGGACGGTGCGGAAATGTTCGCGGCGGGACTTGCCGATTGCGGTGGGACTGGCCGAGGACGCCGCGACGACCGTGGCGGGCACGATGATCATCGCGCACATGGCGGGCATCCGCGTTTTTTCCACGGGGGGAATCGGCGGCGTGCATCGCGGGGCGCCGTTCGATGTGTCCGCGGACTTGCTCGAACTCGGCCGCACGCCGGTGGCGGTAGTATGCTCGGGGGCGAAATCGATTTTGGATTTACCGCTCACGCTGGAGGTGCTCGAGACGCAGGGCGTGCCCATCCTCGGGCTCGGCACCGACTCTCTGCCCTCGTTCTACTCGCGGAGCAGCGGTCTGCCGGTCGATGTCTCCGTCGCGACGCCGGCCGAGGCCGCCAAGGTCGTCGCGGCGGCGCGGCGGCTCGGCGCGCAGCATGGAGTGCTGCTCGCGGTGCCGGTGCCGACGAAGGACGAGCTGCCGACGGAGCGGGTCGAGGCGGTGATTTTACAGGCTACGGCCGAGGCGGCGGCGCAAGGGATTCATGGAAAACGGGTGACCCCGTTTTTGCTCGGTCGCGTGGCCGAACTCACCGGGGGCGAATCGCGGCGGGCCAACTTGGCGCTCTTGATCAACAACGCGCGCGTCGGCGGGCAGCTCGCGGTCGCCCTGTGCGCGTTGGAAAACGCCGCCCAGCGTGGTGTCACGGCGTGCAACGATAATCGCGGTGGTTCGTCGGGCCCGCTACGCTCGTAGATTCCTCCCATGATCCGTTGTTTCTATCTATTCATTCTCTTCGCCGCGCTCTTCGTCCCTCGTAGTGGGTGGAGTGCGACGGGACCGGCGGTCGGACCTTTTTTCGAGCCGGCCCAGCCGTTTTTTCATTCGCAGGTTGAAGTCTTTGCGCCGACCCAAGGGAAAACGACGGGCGAAAACATGGTCGTGCGGGGAATTGTGCTGCCGCTGTCCTCGGGGCATTGCGTGTTGTTCGACCAAGAACTGCTGCGCGTCGCGGCCATTTGGCGCATTCCCGCCGGTCGCACGCCGGTCACGTTGGCCACGATGGCGCAGATTTCTTACGCCAATTTACGCCAGAAGGCCGGGGCGGGGCATCCGCGGCCGACTGGCCCCGTGTTGATGAGCACGGGCGTTTTTCCCGGAGTGGCCGGCGATAGCGGCGCCTTGCGCCACGACCCACGTCCGCCGGGACGCGAAGGCGAGGCCGGTCGCGGACCGCTGCCGACCACGTTCGGTCGGTTCGACGGAATC
>Ga0049085_10000694_pt1 | contig 13172 bp, 10 predicted proteins | sample GreLakmeSU08MSRF_FD_66721 | JGI IMG/M metagenome (GOLD analysis project Ga0049085, IMG submission 66721) | Freshwater lentic microbial communities from great Laurentian Lakes, MI, USA - Great Lakes metaG SU08MSRF | ecosystem: Environmental > Aquatic > Freshwater > Lake | place: Great Lakes... | reverse complement strand
TTCGAGCCCAGGTAAGGTTCTTCGCGTTGCGTCGAATTGAACCACATGCTCCACCGCTTGTGCGGGCCCCCGTCAATTCCTTTGAGTTTCAGCCTTGCGACCGTACTCCCCAGGCGGAATACTTAATGCGTTAGCTTCGGCACGGCAGGGATCGATACCCGCCACACCAAGTATTCATCGTTTAGGGCTAGGACTACCGGGGTATCTAATCCCGTTTGCTCCCCTAGCTTTCGCGCCTCAGCGTCAGTATTGGTCCAGGATGCCGCCTTCGCCACCGGTATTCCTCCAGATATCTACGCATTTCACCGCTACACCTGGAATTCTACATCCCTCTCCCAAACTCTAGCCTCCCAGTATCAGACGCAGTTCCCAGGTTGAGCCGGGGGATTTCACGTCTGACTTAGATGGCCGCCTACGCGCCCTTTACGCCCAGTAATTCCGAACAACGCTTGCCACCTCTGTATTACCGCGGCTGCTGGCACAGAGTTAGCCGTGGCTTCCTTTAACGGTACCGTCATTCCTCCGGGGTATTAATCCGGAAGCTATTCGTCCCATTCGACAGGGGTTTACGATCCGAAGACCTTCATCCCCCACGCGGCGTTGCGTCATCAGGCTTGCGCCCATTGTGAACAATTCCCCACTGCTGCCTCCCGTAGGAGTCTGGGCCGTGTCTCAGTCCCAGTGTGGCCGTCCGCCCTCTCAGGCCGGCTACCGATCGTCGCCTTGGTGGGCCGTTACCCCGCCAACTAGCTAATCGGACGCGGGCTCCTCTTCAAGTGCCAGGCCTTGCGGTCCCTAGCTTTGGTCTCCAGGTCTTTAAACCCAGGACGTCATGCGGTATTAGCGTTCCTTTCGGAACGTTATCCCCCGCTCGAAGGTAGATCACCCACGTGTTACTCACCCGTTCGCCACTCGATTTGAGCCGAAGCCCATTTCGCGTTCGACTTGCATGTGTTAGGCACGCCGCCAGCGTTGATTCTGAGCCAGGATCAAACTCTCAAGTTTAATTTCGCTTGAGAGAGCCTTTGATTGCCTGCTCTTCTCTAAATCTGCGTTGTTTCTGTCTTTATTGTGTTCGACGGTTCTACGTCTTCCTCGCTTGCGCTCGGACTCCGCATACCGCCGACTGACAACTCAAGACGGGCTGGTTTGCTTCTCTGCCACCTACCGAGAGGCGTTAACCCCAAGATATTGCGGCTTCGAAGCGTGTGCACGCTCTATCTAGTTTTCAAAGAACCAAGGGGTTTATTTCGCCCCCCGCCGACAGGTCATCCGCTCTTCTGGATTATTTCCCGGCGCCCTTTAGGGGAACCTTGCGAGATTACGACGGCCTTGCTCTCGTGTCAATCCTTTTTTCGCATTCCCACGATATTTTTGTGGGTGCCTCTCCAAAGCTAGCCGTTTCTTCGGCCGTCCTCAGTTTGGTGTTTGCGAAGCCAGGAGACCTTCCAGGCAGCCACGATGTTCTAGACCGAGAACCTCGCGTAAAGCGCGTCTCACGAATGTAAGCGAACCGTTACCGGTCTGTCAACTGCCTTGTTCGCCTCACCCGCTTAGTCGGCAATCCTCACCACGTGCGTCTGCCGACGCCCCTTGCGAACGACAAAGAGCTGTCCTGCCAACGCTTGATCGAGCGTGATCACGCCGCGCTCGTCGGTGAGCTTGCGATCGTTCACCGAAAGACCGCCCTGCTTGATCAAACGAGCCGCCTCGCCCTTCGATGCAGCAACGCCTGCAGTCACGGCGAGCTCTGTCGCGGCAATGCCGGCCTCGAATGCCGCACGTGGCAATGTCACCGCCGGCACGTCGGCAAAGACCATCAGCACGTCTTCCACTGAGGCGTCGGCCAGCGGGCCTCCGAACAACACCGCCGATCCCCGTTCAGCGCGCGCCAACGAGTCAGCACCATGCACCATTAGCGTGACCTCGCGCGCCAGTACCCGCTGGGCCTCGCGGGCTTCGGGCTTTTCAGTCACCGTTTTCTCTATGGCAGCGATGGCTGCCGGATCGAGCCACGTGAACAGCTTCAAATGACTGACGACGTCGCGATCATCGGTGTTCAGCCAGAACTGGTAAAAACTGAATGGCGATGTGCGCGCGGGATCGAGCCACACGGTGCCGGCTTCCGTCTTGCCGAACTTGGTGCCGGACGAAGTCTTCAGTAGCGGCCACACCAGCCCGTGCGCCTTCTTGCCTCGCACCTTGCGAATGAGATCCGTGCCGGCGGTGATGTTGCCCCACTGGTCGCTGCCACCCATCTGGAACGTGCAGTTGAACCGATCGAACAGTTGCAGGAAGTCGTACGACTGCAGGATCAGGTAACTGAACTCGGTGTAGGAAATGCCGTCCTCGCTCTCGATGCGGCGGCTCACCGAGTCCTTCTGCAGCATGTAATTGACCGTGAAGTGCTTCCCGACATCGCGCAGAAAGGACAGCACGTCGATGGCACCCAGCCAGTCGGCATTGTTGACGAGGCGTGCGGCGTTGGGGGCGGCGGAGAAATCCAGGAACCGCTCGAGCTGCGCGCGGATCCCGAGCACGTTGGCATCGACCTGGTCGGCCGACAGCAAGTTGCGCTCCTGTGACTTGCCGCTGGGATCGCCGATCATGCCGGTGCCGCCTCCGACGATGGCAATCGGCGTGTGCCCGAAGCGCTGCAAGCGGGCCAACCCCATCACCGTGAGGAGCGATCCCACATGCAAGCTCGACGCCGTCGGGTCAAACCCGATGTAGGCCGTCACGCTTCCCGCTGCCAGCGCCTCGCGCGCGCCCTCGGTCTTCTCAAAGACCATGCCGCGCCACTCGAACTCTTCGTACACGCCCATAGCTGACAACTATAAGTTCAAACTGAAACGGCCAAGTTCAACTTTTCAACCTTGAACTTCTCAACTTTCAACTTTCCTCATACACTGGCGCCGTGGCCCTGACGCGGCGCGACTTTCTCCGTTCGGCCACCGTCGTCACGGCCGGCGCGCTCACCGGAGTGGCCGGCTACGGGGTTGCGTACGAGCGCCACCGCCTCGATCGCATCGTCCGCGACATCGCCGTCCGCGGGCTGCCGCCTGCGCTCGGCGGCTTGCGCATCGGCATGATCACTGACGTGCACCACAGTTCGGTGGTGCCGGCGGATGACGTGGCGCGCGCGGTGGCGGCGTTGACCGAGGCTGCGCCCGACATTGTTGTGCTTGGCGGCGACTACGTGTCGTTTTTCGATCGCAGTTACGTTGGCGCCGTGGCCGAACTGCTGGCACCCCTGGCCCACGCGCCCCACGGATCGTTCGCGGTGCTCGGCAATCACGATGACGAGCGGGAGATGCCTGCGGCCCTGGCGGCGCGCGGCTTTACGGTGCTGAAAGACCAGCGGACGGCGCTCACGATCCACGGCGAACAACTGGACATCGCCGGCATCCACTTCTGGACGCGTTCGCCCGGCGACATCGCCGAAGTCCTGAAAGGGACGGGCGGCACCACGGTGCTGCTGGCCCACGACCCGCGCCGCCTGGTTGAAGCGGCCGCGCTCGACGTGCAGTTGGTGTTGTCGGGACATACGCACGGCGGGCAGGTGATTATCCCGGCGGTTGGCGCGATCGCCGGGCGCAAGTTCCCGGTGCTCGCCGGCTACGCGACGCGAGAGAACACCGCTTTGTTCGTAAGCAAGGGGGTCGGCACGGTGTATGTCCCGGTGCGAATCAACTGTCCGCCAGACGTCGCGGTGCTGACGCTCCGGCCGGCGGTCTAGCGGCCGCGCTCCAGGACCAGCCGGATCGCGTCGGGATACAGCCGGTGTTCGACGCTGAGGATTCGCGCCCCGAGGGTGTCGGCGGTGTCGCCCGGCACCACTGAAACCTCCCGTTGCAGGACGATCGGACCAGCGTCAAGGTCCTTGTTCACAATATGAACAGTGGCGCCGCTGACGGCGGCGCCGTCATCCAGCGCCTGCTGCTGCGGGTGAAGACCAGGGTATTTCGGCAGCAGCGACGGGTGGATATTGAGGATGCGATCCGGAAACGCGGCCACGAACACCGGGCTCAGCAGCCGCATGAAGCCGGCGAGGCAAACGACGCCGACGCCCCGGTCGTTCAACGCGGCCACCATGGCACGGTCAAAATCCTCGCGCGAGGCGAAGCCTTTGTGACTGAGCACCACGGTCTCAATTCCGGCGCGGCGGGCATGCTCGAGGCCCGGGGCGTCGGACTTGTTGGAAATGACGACGGCGATGGCGGCGTCGAGCCGCCCATCAGTAATGGCGTCGAGGATGGCCTTGAGGTTGGATCCGCGACCCGAGATGAGTACCCCCAGCCGGCGACTGGATCCGCGTGTCAAGCACAACCAAGCGCGAAGCCGAGCGCCGCGCAGACCTCACGCATTTTGGTGTCATCGAGCTGGGCCACGCGGCGGCCGAGCGTCTGTTTCTCGATCGTTACCAGGTTGTGGAGGTTGACCGCGCACACGGATTTCATTCCATCGTCCGGACCGAGAGCCACTTCCGAGGGAACCCCTCGCACAGTCGAGGTGATCGGCGCGACAGTGACCCGAGTGAGATAACCGATGGCGCTGGCCCGCGTCAGCACCAAAGCGGGACGAGCCTTGTCCGGCGCTGGAAACGTCACCAACCGAATCTCGCCTCTGGCTATTCCGCCGGCCATGCTGCCACCGCGTTCCAGACTACGCCATCGCCATCGCCCTGTCGTTCATAGCCGTCACGATCTGCTGCCTCACGGTCGCGACGAGCGAGGGCGGCGAGATGAGCGCGCAAGGCATCGCGGATCAACGCCGATCGATTCAAGTTGGCTCGACGCGCCATCTTGTCCGCCGCCTTCAGCAACGAAGCATCCAGCACGACTTGGATGGTTTCCATCTGTGGACTCTACTCCACACTCTAATCCACAATCAAGCGCGGTCGGCCATTGCTCACCCGGACCAGGTCGCCGACTGGCGAACGGTTCACCATTGGCGGTTGACGCGCCTAGGCGTACTCGACCGACGGTTCGCCAGCGATGATCTCGCCGATCACCAGGCTGTTGGCCTCGCCGGCGTTCAGAAGGTCCTGGCGGACCGCATCCACGTCGTTCTTGCCCACCACCAGGATCATGCCAATCCCCATGTTGAGGGCTCGGCGCAGATCGTATTCAGGAACGCGGCCGGACTCGCCCAGCCACCGGAAGATTGCCGGTACCCGCCACGACGTGCGGTTCACGCGAGCCGCCGTCCCCGGCGGCAGCACGCGGGGCAAGTTGTCGGTGATGCCACCACCCGTAATGTGGGCCATGCCCTTGATCTGACCCTTGCTCAGGAGCGGCTTGATCACCGGCAGGTACGATCGGTGGGGACGCAGCAGCGCCTGGCCAACGGTCTCGCCGAGATCGGGCACGTGCGTATCGACCTTCAGCTTCAACTCCTCGAACACAATCTTGCGGGCGAGCGAATAGCCGTTGGTGTGAAGTCCGTTCGAGGGCAAGCCGATCAACACGTCACCCGCGGTGATGGACTTGCCGTCGATCAGCCGGGCCCGGTCGACGGCGCCGACAATGAAGCCGGCGACGTCGTACTCACCATCGTGATAAAAGCCCGGCATCTCGGCGGTCTCGCCACCGAGCAAGGCGCAACCGTTGTCTTGACACGCGCGCGCCAGCCCGTGGACGATTTGCTCCGCCACATCAGGCAGCAGCTTGCCGGTCGCCAGATAGTCGAGAAAGAACAACGGCACGGCACCCTGGACCAGAATGTCGTTGACGCAGTGGTTCACCAGGTCGACACCGATGGTGTTGTGCTGGTTGGCCATGAAGGCCACCTTGAGCTTGGTCCCCACGCCGTCGGCGCTCGACACCAGTACCGGTTCGGTCCACGCCGAGGTGTCGAGCTTGAACAGGCCGCCGAACGAACCGATCTCCGACAGCACGCCCGGCGTGAAGGTCGATTTCGCCAACTGCTTGATGCGGCGGACGGTTTCATTGCCCGCGTCGATGTCGACGCCAGAAGTCTTGTAATCCATGGGCTTGAGGCTTGGGGCTTGGGGTCCGACCACGCTAGAAGTCTAACTTGGTGATTAGCAGTTCGCACAACTTGCGTGTGGCCGAGCCATCGGCCGCCGACCAATAGGCGCGACGAACCGCGACGAAGAACCGCTCTTCCTCGAGGTCCTCTTCGAGCATGTCGAAGGCCTCGGCGAGAATGCCGATGGCGCCGGCCTGGTCGGCATGCGCTTCGAGCGCCGTGAGCATCAACGGCGTATTGCGAAGCGCCACCAAGCCGAGCGCCAGCGTCACCGGCGCGCGCACGGGATCCTGCGACGGAATGCCGACGCGAAACAGGATGTCAAGAGACTCGTCATTGCCCTGCCGGGCCACGTTGCCGAGGCCGGCCGCGGCGCCACGCAACAGATCCTGGTAGCCAGGATAGGTGTCGGCAAAAGTCAGGGCCTTCTCGAGGTAGCCGATGTGGGCGGAACAATTGGCGCCCATCAGGCAGATGGCCGCGGCAATGGCCGGTTGCGACTCCTTCGGGGCGGTGCGCTGCAGCTCAGCCAGCGTGCCAAGCGCGCTCTTGTCGCCAATCTTCCCCATCGCGGTCACGGCATCATCCTGCAATGGCCCATCGATCTTCGCGATCTCGGTGAGCTTGGGCACCGCCGCGATGATCTTGTAGTCGCCAAGTGCCTCGATCACCGTGCTGCGAAAAAAATCGACGCCGCGGCCGGCATCGCGAATCAGCACGTCGGTCACCTTCGGCTGTTTGTGAACCGCGGCCAGTGCGCGAATCAAGGCTGGACGGACGAACTCGCCTTCTTCCTTGTCGAGGGCAGCAAGCATCCGCGGCGCCAGCGCCGGTTCAGGAAACTGCTCGAAGTAGGCGAATGCCACTTCGCGCAGCCGATCGTTGGGCGACACCATGGCCTCGCGCATGGCATCGACCGTGCGCGGGTCGCTGAAACCGGTCAGCAGGACAAGCGCCTTATACCGGATATAGCCGTCGGCGTGCTCGGTCACGGCCTGCAGCAGCGCGGGCACCACCTGGGCAGCCGGGGCGCGGCGGAGGGTGCGGCCGGCCCGCATGCGGGTGGGATAGTCAAGGTCGGCCAACTTGCCAATAGCTTCGCGGATCTGTTCCGGAGATGCGGGCGTCGGGCCGCGCTCCTGTGCCAAGAGGATCTGGCCCCCCATCAAGGGGGGCACTAGAGAAAGCCCGACCAGCAGCGTCAGGACGCAGGCGATGGCGGTCGGCCGGGCGCTAGCCAACGGACTCTTCTTCCGGCAGCGGCTGGCGGGGTCCATCGATCTTGAGCGACAACTGGAGATAGCCATTGTGGTCGCGCGGGAACGCCACCGGATACTGCCCGGTGTAACACGAGGTGCAGTACGACGGTCCCTGTCCATTCACCGATGAGAGCAGGCCGTCAAGGCTCAGGTAGCCGATGGTGTCGGCGGCCACGTACTTGCGAATCTCTTCAAGCGTGTGGGTCGCCGCGATCAGTTCCTGCCGGCGCGGGGTATCAACGCCATAAAAGCAGGGCGACACGGTCGGCGGACAACTGATCCGCAGGTGCACTTCACTGGCGCCCGAAGCGCGGACCATCTTCACGATCTTGCGGCTGGTGGTACCACGCACCAGCGAATCATCGACCAGCACCACGCGCTTGCCGGCGAGGATGCTCTTCACCGGGTTCAGCTTCACTTTGACGCCAAAGTGGCGAATCGACTGCGCCGGCTCGATGAAGGTGCGGCCGACGTAGTGATTGCGAATCAGCCCCATGCGCAGCGGGATCTTCGATTCTTCCGAGTAGCCGATCGCCGCGCAGACGCCCGAGTCTGGAATCGGGACCACCACGTCGGCCTCGACGCCGGTTTCACGGGCCAGCACGCGACCGAGATTGGTGCGGACTTCGTTGACGCTCTGGCCGAACACCTCGCTGTCGGGCCGCGCGAAATAGACATGCTCGAAGATGCAGTGCGACAGCGCTGCCTTGGGGAAGGGCTTGATTGAACGCAGGCCGTGTGGACCGACGATCAGCACTTCGCCGGGCTCGACGTCACGGACGTAGGTGGCGCCAATCAGGTCGAGCGCGCAGGTCTCGGAGCTGACGACCCAGGCGTCATCGAGCTTGCCGAGCGCGAGCGGCCGGAACCCGTGCGGATCGCGCACCGCGATCATGCTGTCCTTGGTGATCAGCGCAAACGAAAACGCCCCGGTCAGCTGGGTGACCGATTCGACCAGGGCGTCTTCCACCGACCCGGCCTGCGACCGGGCATACAGGTGCAGCACCACTTCAGTGTCGCTATTGGTCTGGAAGATTGAGCCGGCACGAACGAGGCGCTCACGGACCTCGTTGGCATTGACGATGTTGCCGTTGTGGCAGATGCCGACCTGGCCATGCACGCAGTCGATCAGAATGGGCTGGGCGTTCAGCAGTTTGCTGTCGCCGGCCGTGGAGTAACGGGTGTGGCCAATCGCAATCGGTCCGGTCAGCGGTGCCAGCGTCGCTTCGTTGAAGATGTCATTGACGTAGCCCATTTGGCGAACGAGCCGCACGCGCTCGCCGTCGGCCGAGGCAATGCCGGCGCTTTCCTGTCCGCGATGCTGCAGCGCGTAGAGGCCCAGGTAGGCCAGCTTCGACGCCTCAGGGTGTCCGTAGATGCCGAAGACACCGCATTCGTCGCGGAACTTATCGAACATTTCTTCTCCGGCACCCCTACAGGGGCGCCCTACCTGACATCTTGTTTGCGATCGCCGTAGCCCATGACTGCTCGGCCTCGGCGACGGCCGAATCGACCACCGCCTTGCCATCCACGCTCAAACGAATGCGATCGCCGCCGGTCTTGCCGATCGTCGTCGCGGTGACGCCCGCTGCCTTCGCCGCGGCGAGCACCGCCTCGAGCTTCGCGCCCGACACCGACACCACGATGCGCGACGCCGACTCGCCGAACAGCGTGGCGTTGACCTGCCAGGCCGCCGACAAACCTAAAGATTTGTCGCCACTGCCGGTGGCGGCGGTGACGCCGATGCCGCCGCTGTTGAAGGTGCACTCAGCCAACGTGATGGCGAGGCCGCCCTCCGAGCAATCGTGCGCCGACTCCACCAAGCCGCCGCGAATCAGCAAGACGATCAATTTCTGAACGGCTGCTTCGCGAGAGAGATCCAGCGCGGGCGGCTGACCTGCTACCTTGCCGTGCATGGTCGCGAGGTATTCGCTGCCGCCAAGTTCACCCAGATTATCGCCCAGCAACACCACCGTCGCGCCCGCCTGTTTGAACGCGCGGGTCGTGGTCTTTGACGCGTCTTCGAGCAGGCCGACCACACCCAGCACCGGCGTCGGGAAGATGGCGCGGCCCTCGGTCTCGTTGTAAAGGCTGACGTTACCGCCGGTGATCGGAATGCCCAGCGCCCGGCAGGCCTCGCCGATGCCGCGAACGGCCTCGCCCAGTTGCCACATGATCTCGGGCCGCTCGGGATTACCAAAGTTGAGGTTGTTGGTGCCGCCGATCGGCTCGCCGCCCGCACAGGCCACGTTGCGCGCGGCTTCGGCGACCGCCAGCATGGCGCCACGATGCGGATCGAGATAACAGAACCGGCCATTGCCGTCGACCGACACCGCCAGTCCGGTGTTGGTCCCCTTCACGCGCACGACGGCAGCTGACATGCCGGGCTGGGCGATGGTGTTGGTGCCGACGCTGTGGTCGTACTGGCCGTAGGCCCACCGCTTGCTGGCGATGGTCGGGACTGTCAGGAGGCGAGCGAACGCGTCCTGCGCCGCCGGCGGCGTGCCCAGGTCACCGAGCGACAGCTGCTGCACGTCCTGCTGCCACGACGGTTCCTGCATGGGACGGCGATAGACCGGGGCTTCATCGGTCAGCCCGCGGTTCGGGACGTCAGCCACCAGCACGCCGCGCTCGTGGATCTTCAGTCGTGAACCCTCGACCACTTCGCCAATCTGCACGGCATGCAGGTCCCACTTCTCGAACACCGCCGTCACTTCGTGCTCGCGGCCCTTCTCGACCACCAGCAGCATCCGCTCCTGTGATTCCGACAGCATGATCTCGTAGGGCGTCATGCCGGTTTCGCGTTGCGGGACGTGCATCACGTCGATGGTCATGCCAAGACCGCCGCGCGATCCCATCTCGGAAGTCGCACACGACAGGCCCGCCGCGCCCATATCCTGGATGCCGAGCACCGCGCCGGTCGTCATGACCTCGAGGCAGGCTTCCATCAGCAGCTTCTCCATGAACGGGTCGCCCACCTGCACGGCCGGGCGCTTCTCGGCCGACTTCTCGTCGAATTCCGCCGACGCCATGGTGGCGCCGTGAATACCGTCGCGGCCGGTCCTGGCGCCGACATAGAACACCGGGTTGCCGGCACCCCTGGCGGCACCCTTGACGATGCCATCGATGCGGGAGATGCCAAGACACAACACGTTGACCAACGGATTGCCCGAGTACATGTCGTCGAAGACGATCTCGCCGCCGACGGTAGGAATGCCGATGCTGTTGCCGTAGCCGCCGACGCCGGCCACCACGCCCTCGAAGATGCGGCGAGCCAGCGGCTGGTCGAGCGAGCCGAAGCGCAAGGCGTTGAGCAACGCGATCGGGCGCGCGCCCATGGTGAAAATGTCGCGGATGATGCCGCCGACGCCGGTCGCCGCACCCTGGTAGGTCTCAATGAACGACGGGTGGTTGTGGGATTCGATCTTGAAGACCGCGCACAGCCCGCCGCCGATGTCGACCGCGCCGGCGTTTTCGCCCGGTCCCTGCACGACGCGCGGGCCGGTGGTCGGCAGCGTCTTCAGGTGCACGCGCGAGCTCTTGTAGCTGCAGTGCTCGGACCACATCACCGAGAACAGGCCGAGCTCCAGCAGGTTGGGCTCGCGGCCCATCAGTGCGAGGATCCGCTGATACTCGTCCGGCTTGATGCCGTGTCGTTCCAACACTGCCGCGTCGATGACTGCCACGCTGTCGTTACCTCGAGAGAGATGCGAGCGCCTGGACGGCCGAGGCAAGAATGACGCGACCGTCCGCGCTGCCCAACTGTGCCTCGGCCGCGCGCTCGGGGTGCGGCATCAGCCCCACGACGTTACGTTGCCGGTTGCAGATGCCGGCGATGTTGTTGAGCGAGCCGTTGGGATTGTGCTCCGGGGCCACCACGCCCAGCGGGTCGGCATAGCGAAAGATCACCTGGCGATGGTGTTCCAGTTCGGACAGCACCTCGGGTGACGCGTAGTAGTTGCCCTCGCCATGCGCGATCGGCAGGTGCAGCACCTGCTGCGATTCACAGGCTGCCGTGAACGGCGTGTCCGTGTGCTCGACGCGAACCGGCACCAGCCGCGAGACGAACTTGATGCGATCGTTGCGCACCATCGCGCCCGGCAGCATGCCCGCCTCAAGCAGCACCTGGAAGCCGTTGCAGATGCCGAGGACCGGGCCGCCGCGATCCGCGAACGCCTTGACCGAGGCCATGATCGGCGAGAAGCGGGCAATCGCGCCGGTGCGCAGGTAGTCGCCGTGCGCGAACCCACCCGGCAGAATCACCACGTCAGCGCCCTGCAGGTCGGTGTCCTTGTGCCACACCAGCGCCGCGTCTTCACCGAGTACGGACGACGCGGCGTAGCACGCGTCGTAATCCGAGTTCGACCCGGGAAACACGACGACCGAGAACTTCATGGCAGGACCTCGACGCGATAGCTCTCGATCACCGGGTTGGCGAGCAGCTTGTCAGCCATCTCGGTCACCCGCGCCTTGGCCGTCGCGGCGTCGGTCGCACTCAGCTCGACCTCGAAGAACTTGCCTTGCCGCACATCCTGCACGTCCTGGTAGCCCAGCGTGACCAACGCGTCGGCGACCACGCGGCCCTGCGGATCGAACACGGACGGCTTCAAGGTCACATAAACACGGGCGCGCATTCGTTATCCTCCAAAGACCCGCGAAAATACGGCGTCGACATTACGGAGCTGTTCCTTCAGGTCGAACGCCTTCTCAATCTCCACCGCCGGCAGCACCGTGGTGATATCGGCATCGGCCAGCAACAGCGGCTTGAAGTCCAGCTGCTCGTGGAACGAGCGCATGGCGTTGCGCTGGACCCACTCGTAGGCCTGCTCGCGCGACACGCCGTGACGCGCCAACTCCAGCAGCACCTGCCCCGAAAACACCACGCCGCGCGAGCGATTCAGGTTGGCGAGCATGCGGTCGGGAGACACCACCATGCCGCTGACGATGCGGGTGAAGCGTCGCAGCATGTGGTCGAGGGCGATGAAGCTGTCGGGCAGGATCACGCGCTCGACCGACGAGTGCGAGATGTCGCGCTCGTGCCACAGCGCGATGTTCTCCATCGCCGCCATGGCATTGCTGCGCATCAGCCGGGCCAGGCCGACAATCTGTTCGCAGCCAATCGGGTTGCGCTTGTGCGGCATGGCCGACGAGCCCTTCTGCCCCTTGGCAAACGGCTCTTCAACTTCGCCGATCTCGGTCTTCTGCAGGCCGCGAATCTCCAGCGCGAACTTCTCGAGGCAGGCGGCGGTAATGGCCAGCGCGCTCAGCAACTCGGCGTGGCGATCGCGCTGAATCACCTGCGACGAGACCGCGTCAGGCGCGAGACCCAGGCGGCGGCAGACCTCCGCCTCGATCGACGGATCGAGGTGCGCGAAAGTACCAACCGCCCCGGAAATCATGCCGACCCGCACGCCTTCGCGCGCGCGACGGACGCGTTCGATCGAGCGGGTGATGTCGGCGTACCACAAGGCCAACTTCAAGCCGAAGGTCATGACCTCGGCGTGGACGCCGTGCGTCCGCCCGATCATCGGCGTGTCTTTGTGTTCGACGGCGCGGGCCTTGACCGCATCGGCAAGTCCGGCGAGCAGCGTGAGGATGACGTCGCAGGCCTCGACCATTTGCACGGCCTGTGCGGTGTCGATGACGTCAGAGGAGGTGAGCCCGAAGTGCAGCCAGCGAGCCGACGGCCCGACCTTTTCGGCCACCGAGGTGGTGAAGGCGATCACGTCGTGCTGGGTGATTTTCTCGATTTCGTCGATGCGCGCAATGTCGAAGGCGCCCTTGGCCCGCAGGTCGCGCGCGGCCTCGGCGGGCACGATGCCGGCCTCGGCCATGGCCTCGGCGGCGGCAATCTCTACCGCGAGCCAGGTTTCGTAGCGGCGCTGGTCGCTCCAGATGCGACCCATTTCGGGGTTGGTA
>Ga0049085_10000692_pt1 | contig 13190 bp, 5 predicted proteins | sample GreLakmeSU08MSRF_FD_66721 | JGI IMG/M metagenome (GOLD analysis project Ga0049085, IMG submission 66721) | Freshwater lentic microbial communities from great Laurentian Lakes, MI, USA - Great Lakes metaG SU08MSRF | ecosystem: Environmental > Aquatic > Freshwater > Lake | place: Great Lakes... | reverse complement strand
AACTTCTGCCGGTGCTCGATTTCGACGAACGCGCGGCCGGCGTCGTAGCCGGTGCCCCAGAGTGCCATGAACTCCTCTCCCGGTTCGGTGGTCCATTTCGGCGCGGCGAAGAGTTGGGGAATCTTGAGCGCGAGCTTCGTTGCGGCCGGTTTCAAAACCTGCACCGGCAGCTTCGCCGTGACCTTTTTACCGAAGCGATCCTGCGTCTCGACGATGACGCGATACGCGCCGGCGGCGAGGTTGAAGGAGGACTCGAACTTACCCGCCTTGTCGCTGGTGAAACCTTTGGTGGCGACAACTTCGCCCAGTTCCCATGAGTTCACGTTCGCGGGGTCGGGCTTCGGCTCGCTGACGAGTTTTCCGCCGCGGCGGATGTTCTGATAGCGATTGCCGCCGCCGAGCGAAGGGCGCTCGACCTTCACCGGTTCCTTGAGCTTATAAATCTTGAGCGAACCTTCGGCCGTCTGCGGTTCGCCATCGAGCGTCGTGGTCTTGAGCGTGAGCGCGACGGGTTTGTCGTCCACTTGCCAATCCTCGGCGGAGAGGTTGGCGGAGAGTGCGGTGTAACCGAGTTGAATGCCGCGCTGCGCGGAACGGGTCTCGCCGGTCGTATCGGTCACGTCGGAGTGAATCGTGTACACGAAGATCGGTTCGTCCTTCTCGAGGACGGCGGGATCGGGCTTCGCGAAGAACTCGACTTTGAAGGAGCCACCGGCGTCGGTCTTGGCCGTGCCGTTGGCGATCTCCTGTGAGCCTTGGCTCGGTTGCGTCCGCCACCAATAATACCAGCCCCACCACGCGGGATAACGAACCTCGCGCACGACGCGCCAGCGGACATTCGCGCCATCAATGGCCGCGCCGGTGTAAGCCTCGGCCTTGCCAGTCAGCGCGACGGCGCCGTTCAGCTTCGCCGCGGTCTTCGGCGCTTCAATCTCGACGCGGAACTTGGGCCGCTTGTATTCCTCCACGCCGAAGTAAGCCGCACCGTTCGGTCCATCCAGCACGCGGAGTTGCATCTGGCCCATCATACGGTCGCGCGGCGCGGTGAAGCTGCCGGAGAAGGAGCCGTAGTCATTCGCCTTCACATCCTGCTTGGCGATTTCTTTGCCGTTGGAATCGGCGAAAATCACCGTGAGCTTCTCGTTGGAGAGCACCTGGTAATCATCCGCCTCGGTGTCCACGCGCAGGCAGAGGCCTTTGTATTGGACGGTCTGGCCCGGCCTGTAGAGGGAGCGGTCGGTGAAGAAGACGGTATGGGAATAACGCTGCGGCTTGTTGCTGTTATTGTAAACGTAGTAATCCTGCTGACTGCCGAGCACGCGACCGTTGTGGCGCACCCGAACCAGCACGCCCTGATTGTTTCCGCCAGCGACGCTGAAGAGGCCGTTGGTGTCGGTGGTCACTTTCGGTTGCGCGGTGCGGTTGCCTTGATTATCGCGATGCCAGGATTCGACCTCCGCGCCGGCGAGCGGTTCGCCAGAGTTCGCCTCGAGCACGAAGCCTTCCAGCTGTCCAAACCGCGAGCGGATGACGAGCGCGAGGTCGCTCACCCACATGTCTGTGAAGGTGACGTGGTTATTCTGATCGCCGAAATTCGGGTCGTGGCTGGCGATGATGAAGTAATAGCCGGGCTTGAGATTCTCCGGGGCGGGGATTTCCTCGACGCGTTCCTTGAAGTCTTCCGTGGGCGGTAATTTCACGGACCAGCTGTGGGCGACTTCAGCTTTGAGCAGTTCCTTGCGCTCGTTCTGGTCGAGTTGGCCGGGATGCCACCATTTGCGCGACATGAAACGGTTCCAATCCCACGGCACGGCGCGGAAATGAACCTCGGTGACGTTGCGATAATTGATCGTGATCTTCGGCCACGGCGCGTTCCAGACACGCTCGGTCTGCGTGTGGGCCGACTTCGTCTCGATTTCTTGGATGAGGTTTTGGCAGAGCTTACCGCCGGGGCTGTCCTTGAAGGCGTTCGCCGCCCGCAGCGCGAGCTTGCGCGCCTCGACGAGATCGCCCTCGCTTTGAATCTGGCGCGCCCAGCTATGAATCGCCATCGCGGAGAGCGCGTGATCGGCCCAACGATCTACGAGCGTCTTCAACGCTGCTTTGTAACGCGCGGGCTTTTCCTCGCCCGTCGCCACGTTGTTCGCATAAACCAAACGCTCGATGTCCGCGTCGATGAACGCCGCCGACTCTTTGTCCTTCGCGTGGAACTTGAGTAGGTTCTGATGCAGCCGCAGCGCTTTCACGATCGGCGAATCCGCATCCGTCGTCTCGATTTTCCAGCTCATGAACTTCTCCGCCGAATCAAACGCCGGGCTGGTCGCAGCGAGTTGGAAGGCGTCTTGCGGCTTCGCTGCGCCTTGTTCGCCTGATTGATAGAAGCGCAACGCGTCCCGCGCGACGAAGTCGTAAAGCGTCGGGCGCTGGCTGTCGGGAATCGTGCCTTTGACCAGCAAATCGTCGAAGGCGCTGACGGGCGTCGCCTTCAGCATCACGTCGGCCGCGAGCGCCGTTTGGAAACGCTTGTCGATTTCCGCGAAGAGCCGCGCGAGATCCCAAGTGGTGAAATCCTTGCCCGGCTCCGTCGCCGTTTGCGTCCGCTGCATGAACCGCCAGCGGTTCTGCTGGAAATAATGCCAATACCAGTTCGCGAGAATCGTGTCCAAAAGCGGCGCCATCTCTTTCGATGACTTCGCGATTTCAGCTTCGAGGCGGAGAATCTTCTCCTCCGGCTTGTTTCCTTGAATATGCCCTTCGAGCACTAGCTTGCGTGCCAGCGCTTTGGTCGCTTCGCCGTAGGCTTTGTCCTTGAGCGCGCCGGCGATGATCAGATCGAGTTCCGCGATGGCTGTCTTCGGAAGGCCTTTGTTAATGGCGTCCTCGACCTTCAACCACAACTCGGCGCGCGGACCGCGCGCGGATGAATCATCGGGCGCGACACGTCGGGCGGAGACAGGCGGCGCGGGCAGGGCAACGGGCAGCACGGCTTTCGGGGTCGGCTTCTCGGCGGCGGGAAGCGCGATGGCGACGAGGCCGAAAACGAGGAGGGCGAGGAATCTTTTCATAAGTACACTGTGACGCACGGGCGTTCGACGGATTGGCTGGTTCTCATACTCCCACAAAGAATGGGAAGCGAAAGAACTGGGGCCGCGCGCCGACGCTACCAACGCGCTGTGGATTGGCTAGATAATTTTCGCTGTCACTCGCGGTTCGCCCGATTTGAGCGGGAGCAATCCGTTCGACGTGCCGTCAAAACGGGGAGCGCGCCGCTTTTGTGGCGAAGCTGCACGAAATGATTTGCCACAACCACAACTACTGTAGTTTCATTAGCGTCGTCGGAATTACTTACGTAACGCCCACCCATCCCTAAAACTATGTCACCCCGATTGCATCTATCGCCGACCGCCGAGACCGCCGGCCAAACCATCTCCAGCAACTCGGCCAGCGACGTCGCGGCCATCAACGAGTTGCGCGATCTTTACCAGCAGATGCGCGGCGAGGTGGGGAAGGTGATCATCGGTCAGGACAAAGTCATCGAGCAGCTCCTGATTTGCATCCTTTCGCGCGGCCACGGCTTGCTGATGGGCGTGCCCGGTCTGGCGAAGACGTTGATGGTGCACACGCTGGCAGATGTGATGACCCTCGATTTCAGCCGCATCCAGTTCACGCCGGACTTGATGCCGAGCGACATCACTGGCACGGAGATTTTGCAGGAGACGAACACGCCCGGTCGCCGCGCCTTCGAGTTCGTGAAAGGCCCGATCTTCGCCAACATCGTGCTCGCGGACGAAATCAACCGCACGCCGCCGAAGACGCAGTCCGCGTTGCTCGAAGCGATGCAGGAACATCGCGTGACGGCGAACGGCAAACTTTACACCTTGCCGCAGCCGTTCTTCGTGCTCGCCACGCAGAACCCCATCGAGCAGGAAGGCACGTATTCGCTGCCGGAGGCGCAGCTCGACCGTTTCATGTTCCTCATCCACGTCGAATATCCGAGCGTGGAAGAGGAGCGCCGCATCGCGCGCGAGACGACCGGGGCAGCCCAGGCCAAGCCGCACAAGCTCATCAGCGGTGAGAAGGTGATCGCGTTTCAGGATCTCGTTCGCCGCGTGCCGGTGCCGGATCACGTGTATGATACCTGCGTTGACATCGTGCGTCTCTCGCGTCCGAAAGCGAAGGACGCGCCGGATTGGATCCGCCGCTACGTCACGTGGGGCGCCGGACCGCGTGCTGTTCAATATCTCATCCGCGGCGCGAAAGCCCACGCGGTGTTGCACGGCCGCTACATGGTCGGGATGGAAGACGTGGAAGCGGTCGCGCAACCGGTGCTCTCGCATCGTATTCTCACGAACTTCCAGGCGCAGTCCGAAGGGTTGACCAGCGAGAACATCATCGTCCGCTTGATGGAGACCATTCGAGGGACCGAGCCGCGTGGATGATCGTCCGCAAAACGCGTTCCTCGAACCCGAGGTGCTTAGTCGGCTCTCGCATCAGCTCCTGAATGCGCGCATGCCGATGGTCGGCAGCATCACCGGCCTTCACAAGAGCCCGCACCGCGGTTCCTCCGTCGAGTTCGCCGAGTATCGCAAGTACGCGCCGGGCGATGACATCCGCCGACTCGACTGGCGCGTGTTCGGTCGCACGGATCGTTTCTACATACGCGAATTCGAGGCGGACACGAACCTGCGTTCCTACTGTATTCTTGATTGCAGCGCCTCGATGGGTTTCGGCTCCGCTGGTAAAACCAAGATCGACTACGCCAAGCGTCTCATCGCTTCGCTCGCGTATCTCACCGTGCAGCAGGGCGACGCGGTGGGCCTTCAATGTTACGGCGACAAAGTGCTGAATGACGTGCCGCCGCGCCGCAACCCCGCGCACTTGCAGAACATCTTCAACACACTCTCCACGGCTGCGCCGACGGGCGAGACGGCGTTGGTGAGCACGCTGCACGAGTTCGCTGAGAAAGTGAGATCGCGCGCGCTGGTGATCATCTTCTCCGATTGCTTTTGCGATGTGACCGCGTTGCTCGACGCCTTCCAGCACCTGCGTTTTCGGAAGCACGATCTCGCCGTGTTCCACCTGCTCGATCCGCAGGAGGTTGATTTCAAGTTCGACCGGCCGATTCGCTTCCTCGACATGGAACTAGCCGACAGCTTGCTGGCCGAGCCGGCGGTGATTCGGACTCAATATCTTGCCGCGCTGGACGAATATCTCGTGCGCCTGCGCGAAGGCTGCAACCGGTTCAACGCCGATTACCGCCGCGTGCTGACGAACCAGAGTTACGAGAAGGTGCTCGCCGATTTCCTCGTCGAGCGCGAGCAGTTGATGAAGTGAGATGACCTTTCTTCAGCCATTCATTCTCTGGGCGCTGCCGCTCATCCTGCTCCCGGTGCTCATCCACCTCTTCAACCGGCTGCGCCACCGGCCGATGCCGTGGGCGGCGATGCAGTTCCTGCGCTCGGCCACGCGCAAATCGACCCGCTACGCCCGCCTTCGCCAATTGCTCGTGTTGCTTTTCCGCGTGCTGGCAATCCTCGCGTTCATCCTCGCATTGAGTCGTCCGCTCGCGGGCGGATGGGCTGGCGGCATGATGGGCGGCGCGCCGGACGTGGTGATTCTGCTCCTCGACCGTTCCGCCAGCATGGAGATGAAGGATTCCGGCAGCCAGCAGACCAAACGCGAGATCGCGCTCAAGGCCCTCGTCGAAGCCGCGAAAGGGCTCGAGGAGAAAAGCCGTTTCGTGTTGCTCGACAGCGCCGTGAAAACGCCGCAGGAACTTGCGGGCGTGGCGACGCTTTCAGAACTTTCACTCGCTGCGCCGACCGATACCGCCGCCGATTTGCCATCAATGTTGCAGAACGCTCTGGACTGGCTCACTCAAAGCAAGCCCGGCACCGCTGAGATCTGGATTGCATCCGATCTTCAACGCAGCAACTGGCACCCCGAAAGCGACCGCTGGTCTGCGCTCGCCACCGGCCTCGCTGCTTTGCCGCAGAATGTTCGCGTGCGTTTGCTCGCGCTCAACAAAGAGCCCGAGGCGAACACCAGCGTCGCGCTGCGCGAGGTGACGCGGCACATCCGCGGCACGGGTGCGGAACTGGAATTGGTGATTGAGTTGGAGCGCAATACTATCAGCGGCGCGCCGGTGCCGCTCATCTTCAACATCGGTGGTGTTCAAACGCAGGTGGATCTCAAACTGGACGGCCAAGCGCTCCGTTACCGCCACCGCATTCCGCTCGAGGACAAAGGCAGCAGCGGCTTTGGCTACATCGAGTTGCCGGTCGATGCCAACCTGCGCGACAACCGCGCCTATTTTGTCCACAGCCCGGCGGCGTTGCTGCGTGTGGCGGTGGTCGGCGGCGATTTGCAGAGCACGCGCGTGCTCCAGTTCGCCGGCGCGCCGGATCGAAAGAACACGAACCAAGTCAGCGAAGTTTTGCGCCCGGAGAATCTCGCGAAGGTTGAGTGGAAGGATTACGCCGCCGTGCTTTGGCAAACGAAGCTGCCCGAGGGCGAGGAGGCGAAGAAGTTGCAAACCTTCGTTGAGGCCGGCGGCACGGTGCTCTTTTTTCCGAACGGCGACGCAGGAAAATTCGGTGATCAAGGCTGGGGCGAGTTGCAGAATGCACCGACGGACAAGGATTACCCCGTCGCGCGCTGGGAAGAGAAGGACGGTCCGCTTGCGAAGACCGATGAAGGATTGAGTTTGCCGTTGGACGAGATGGTCATCATCCGGCGGCAGAGCATCACCGGCGATGCCGTGCTGCTGGCGACGTTCGCCGATGGCGCGCCGCTGCTCACACGCCGCAACGTGGGCAAGGGACAGGTGCTTTTCTGCGCGACGTTGCCGAACTACGACTGGTCCGATCTGGGCGATGGCGGTGTGCTGGTGCCGATGCTTCAGCGCGTGGTGCAATCCGGCGGTCGACGTTTCACGCAAGGCGCGCAGCTTGTCTGCGGCGATCTTCCCGCGCGCTCGAGCGAGCGGTGGGAACCGATCACGTCTGGCGGCGGCACCGCGGCGGATGCGCGTTTGCACAGCGGTGTTTTTCGCGCCGGAAACCAAGTCGTGGCCGTGAATCGTTCTGTGGGCGAAGACGAACGGGAAGTGCTCGAGGCGGTGAAGGCAAAGGAACTTTTCGCCGGCGTGCCCGTCCAGCTTTTTGAGGAGAAGGAAGGTGCGGCAGACAAGAAGCAGTCAGAAATCTGGCGGTTGCTGCTGGCGGGGATGTTACTGTTCCTCGTGGTCGAAGGCTTTTTGGTTTTACCTGAACGGAATGAGGAAACCGCACGCGCTGAGATGCCGGCGGGTTCCACTGTTTTGACGAACGCATGATTTCGCACTGGGACATTTCTGCGCCGGCGTTGGTGGTGGTTTTCGCCACCGTCGTCTGGGCCGTTTCGATTTGGATCTGCTGGCAGAACTGGCGTCGTCGCGGCGGGCGCGGCGGGGTGGCAGCGCTCGAGATGTTCCGGTTCGCCATCATCTCGCTCATCCTTCTCACGCTGCTGAAGCCCGAGCGCGTGCGGCGCACCGAACGCGCCGAGCAACCGGAGATTGTCGTGCTCGCCGACGCTTCGGGTAGCATGAAGACGCGTGATGTGGTGCTGGAGGGGAATCAGGTTTTGCGCCGCGACGAATGGCTGGGCGACCGCCAGCGCACGAATTTCTGGAAGCCGCTCACGGCGACGGCGAAGGTGATTGTCGAGGAGTTCGGAAAGCCGTCGACCAATGTCACGGCGAACGCCGAGGAAGGCTCTGATTTGAGCACTGCGCTCGATGCGGTACTGACGCGTCAGAAAAATCTCAAGGCGGTGCTCCTGATTTCGGACGGCGACTGGAATCTCGGCGCGTCGCCGCTCAATGCCGCCACGAAATATCGCGGTCAAAAAGTGCCAGTGTACACCGTCAGCGTCGGCAGCGAACGGTCGTTGCCCGACCTCGTGGTGGAGCCGATGGCGCTGCCTTCCTTCGGTCTTCTCGGCGAGCAGATTTCAATTCCGTTCAAGATCACTAGCCATCTGCCGCAGGAGGTGAAGACGTTCATTACGCTCTCGAGCGGCGCGGATGTGGATGCGCGTAAGCCGATCACCGTGCCGCCGTTCGGGCAGGTGCAGGGCAATATCGTTTGGGCGCCGCGTGCGCTGGGTAATTATTCTTTCCGCCTGAGCGTGCCAGTGCAAACGGGCGAGTATCTGGCGGACAACAACGAGCAGAATTTCCACATCGCCATCCGCACCGAGAAACTCCGGGTGCTGGTGATCGAGTCGTTGCCGCGTTGGGAATACCGTTACCTGCGCAACGCGCTCGTGCGCGATCCGGGCGTCGAAGCGAGCACGCTGCTGTTCCATCCGGGGATGGATCCAGGGCAGGGGACCGGTTACCTCACCAAGTTTCCGGCCACACGCGAGGAGTTGGCAAAATATGACGTAATTTTCATCGGCGACGTCGGGCTCGGCGGCAACGAGCTCACGGCGAAGGATTGCGATTTGATCAAAGGCCTCGTCGAACAGCAGGCCAGCGGGCTTGTTTTCCTTCCCGGCGAGCGCGGTCGGCAGGCGACATTCCTGCAGCATCCGATCGGCGAGATGGTGCCCGTGCTGTACGACGATCAGAAAACGCAGGGCATTTCCGTGGCGAACGAGTCTAACCTTCATCTGACGGCGACCGGCAAGGGGCACTTCCTCACGATGCTGGCGCCGGACGAAAACCGGAATGACTCGATCTGGAAAAATCTGCCGGGCTTCTACTGGTGCGCCGGCGTGGCGAAAGCAAAGCCCGGCGCCGACGTGCTGGCCGTCCACTCCTCGCTTCGCAATACCGGCGGTCGGTTGCCGTTGCTCGTCACGCGTCCGTACGGCAGCGGCGAGGTGTTGTTCATGGGCACGGATAGCGCGTGGCGTTGGCGCCGCGGCGTGGAGGACCGTTACCACTATCGTTTCTGGGGACAGGTCGTGCGCTGGATGGCTCACAAACGCCACATGGCCGGGGGCGAGGGATTACGTCTTTCCTACAGCCCAGAGAATCCGAAAGTGGACGAAAGTATCTTCCTGCAAGCCACCGCGCTCGATCTCGGCGGCACCGGAAAGGAAACCGTGAGCGCGACCATCACTTCGCCCACGAGCAAAACAGAGCGGCTCGATTTCACGCCGGTCGAAGGCGGTTGGGGCGTGTTCAAGGCGACCTTCGTTCCGCGCGAAGGCGGCAAGTATCGCGTCTCGCTCGCCGGACAGAATGGTAAAAGCAAACTCGAGGCGGACGTGCTCGTGACCAAACCTGTGCGCGAAAAGCTCGGCCAACCGGCGAACCCCGCAATCTTGCGTGAAGTGAGCGAACTCACCCGTGCCGTGAGCGGTTCGGTGAGCGAATTGGACCGTATCGTGCGCGCCATTTCGGCTTTGCCGGAGAAGGAGCCAACCGAGGAGCGACTGCGGCTTTGGGCTAATGCTTGGTGGGGTGGCGCGATGCTTTTGCTCCTTGCGATTTACTGGACGTTGCGTAAAGTACTCGGACTCATCTAAGGGAACTCAACTATGCCAAATCCTGCTCCGAACTCGGTGGAGTTGCCGGTAGCCTTACGGCAACAGTTTGAAGTGCTCGAACGCCGCCTCTGGCGTGTGGACACCGTCATCGCCGTGTGCGGTGCGCTCAGCGGGTTGGTTCTTTCGTACACGCTGCTGTTCATCTCCGACCGTTTCTGGGACACGCCGACGGCGATGCGCGCACTCTTCACCGCGCTTGGTTTGGGCGTCGCGGTTTATTTCGTTCTCTTCTGGGTGCGCCACTGGGTCTGGAACCGCCGCGATTCGCGTGCGCTGGCCACGCTCGTTCAGCGCCATTATCCACGGCTCGGCGACAATCTCCTCGGCATCGTCGAACTCGCTGATGGAACGAAGCGACCCGATAATGTCTCCGAGGAACTTTGCCGCGCCGCGATCGCGCAGGTCTCCGGACAGGCGATCCGCTACGATTTCAAGTCTGTCATCAGCCTGCGCAAAGCGAACCTCTGCTTCGCCGCCGCGACCTTGCTGGCTGCGGTCATCACGCTCTCCGCTGTGCGCGTTCCGGACGCGAGTTGGAACGCTTTCGTGCGCTGGATATTGCCCGGCTCGAAGGTGCAGCGCTTCACATTTGTGAGCATTGACAAGCTCCCGGCGAACCTCGTCGTGCCGCACGGCGAACCGTTCGAGATCGCTTTCAAAGTCGGTCTGCATGAGTTCTGGAAACCGCAGGGCGCGACCGCGCAATACGATCTGCAGCCGGCCATCCAGTCGCCCATCGAAAAAGGCGGCGTGGTTTTCCGCATTCCGGGCCAGACGAAAGCGGGCGGCCTTCGCCTCCGCGTCGGTGACGTCGCGAAGAGCATCGCCGTTCAGCCCGAGTTCCGTCCCGCGCTCCGGCAGCAACTCGCGCAGGTGAAGTTTCCCGAGTACCTCCAATATCCTCAGGCCAGCGAAGAGATTCGCACCGCCACCTTCACCTTTCTCGAAGGGAGTCTGGTTTCCTTCAAGGCCAAAACCAGCCGTGACTTGAAGGAGGCCAACCTCGAAGTCATTGGTCTGCGTGAAACGAAGCCCAAACCCGCGAGCGCCAGCGTGAGTGCTGATGCGTTCCAGAGTGCGCCGCTCTCGCTCGACGGCATCGCGCAGATTTCCTTCACGTGGCGCGACAAGCTGGGTCTGGCCAGCGCTGCGCCTTGGAAGCTATCCCTGCAATCGAAGAAAGACCTCGCGCCCGAGGCCGATTGCCCCGAGCAAGCCGCCGTCATCGCGATTCTTCCGGAAGAGGTCGTCGAGATCAAAACCGTCGCTCAAGACGACTTTGGTCTGCGCCAGTTGAGCGTCGTTTGGGATGTCACGAAGCGCAACGAAACGAACACGCTCAAGACGGGCACGATGAAATTGGCCGATGGCGCGCCGCAGAGCAAGGCGCTCAACTCCACCTTCAAGTTCTCGCCGATCCTGCACGGCATTCCGGCCGACACCGTGGTGAACCTCCGCGCTTCCGCCGCCGATTATTTTCCCGGCCGCCGCGCCGCCGAGTCGCCGTCCTACCGCATTTACGTGCTCAGCCGCGAGGAGCACGCGCGGCTCGTGCAGCAGCAGTTCGAGAAATTGATGGGCGAACTGGACGACATCGCCCGTCGCGAAGAGGGTTTGCTCGAGGCTGCCAAAGAACTCAAGCAGATGAAGCCCGAGGATCTGAAAGGCGAGGAGGCCGGCAAGAAACTCGAGCGTCAGGCTAACGAGCAGAACAACGTCGCCGAGAAACTCAACGACATAGCCAAGCAGGGCAACGAGGCTTTGCGCGAAGCGATGCGCAACAGTTCCATCCCCACCGACCAACTCAAGGAATGGGCGAAGGCGATGGAGCAGATGAAGAGTCTCGCCAATCAAAAGATGGCGCAGGCTTCCAAGTCGCTCAGCAACGCCCAGCAGCAGCCCGGCCAGCGTTCCGATAAAGTGGACGAAGCGGCCAAGACCGAGCAGGAGATTCTCAACGAGCTGCAGGAGATGCAGAAAAAGGGCGGCAAGAACATCGATGCGATGCACGCCAACACGCTCGCGCTGCGCCTGCGTAAGATCGCCGGTTACGAGACCGAGGTCGCCGGCACGCTGACCAAGTCATTCGGGGAGTTGGCGGGCGCGCTTCCGGAGAAGCTTCCTGCGAAGCTCAAGGATACGCTGCAAGGCTTCGTTAAGGGCCAGACGCAGAACAGCAAAGACTCCTTCGAGATTCAGACCGAGGTCAGCCGGTTCTTCGACCGCACCAGCGTCACCAACTACGGCAACGTGGCCAAAGAGATGAAGGAATCCGACGTCGTCGAGAACCTCAACAAGAACTCCGACTTGATCCGCCAGAACGTCGCGATGAAAGCCATCAAGGAAGCCGAGACGATGGGCAAGCAGTTCACCAAATGGGCGGAACAGCTTGAAGCCATCAACGAGAGCGGCGGAGGCGGTGGTGGGGGAGGCGGAGGCGGTGGTGGCGAAGACAAAGCACTCGAGCGTTTGATGGGGATTCTTCGCGCGCGCCAAGCCGAGGACACTCTGCGCAAGCAGACGGAGACGCTCGAGCAGCAGCGCGTTCAGAACAAAGCGGCCAAGCCCGAGGAGAAAGAAAAGTTCGTGGGCGAGAGCGGTAAACTTTCTGACCAGCAGCTCAAGGTGATGCGCGATGTGCAGGTTCTCAAGGACGAGGATCCGGGCGAGTTTCTGGGCGATGCGCAGAAGGCGATGAGCGAGGCCGAGCAGCTTCTCGGTAAATCCGAGACCGGCAAAAAGACCATCATATCCGAGACCGACGCTATTAATCTGCTCGACGCCGAGGTTGCTTCGATGATGAAGAAAGGCAAAGCCTCGCCGCAGATGGTCCAGATGATGATGCAGATGATGGGCATGGGCCAGCAGCCGGGGCAGCAGCCTGGCTCGGGGCAGGGTAATTCGCCGGGGATGAGCTCCGCCGGTGGTACCACCGACAAGCCGAATGTGAATGTGCCTGGCAGTCCGAACAGCCCGAATGGCGACCCGCGCACGACCAAGAAGATCGCAGGCCGCTCGCGTACGTTGCCGACGGAATACCGCGATGCGTTACAGGATTATTTCAAGGCCGTTGAACAGAAGCCGTAAAAACCACGCGCAATGAACGAAGCGATTCGAAAGACATTAATGTTGCTGCTGGTGACGGTGTGCGCGTTAGCTGCCGCGCCGCGCTCGTTCGCGCAGGAACTGTTCGAAGGCACGACCGACTTCATCTCGCCCGACGTCGAGATGATGTACAAGAAGGGGATTGATTACCTTGCCAAATCACAGAAGCCGGATGGCTCATTCGGCGGGCAGGCGAACGATTACTACGGTAACCAACCGGCTGTGGTCGGTCTCTGTGTGGTGGCGATGCTCGCGCACGGCGAGGACCCGAACCGCGGTCCCTACAGTGTGGCGATCAAGCGCGGTCTGGAGTTCATCCTCGCGCAGCAGAACAAATCCACCGGCTACATCGGCAACTCGATGTACAACCACGGCTTCGCTACGCTCGCGTTGGCGGAATCCTACGGGATGGTGAAAGACGTGCGCCTCGGCCCGGCGTTGGAGAGCGCGACGAAGCTCATCTTGAATTCACAGGAGCGGAACGGATTCGGCGCGTGGCGCTATTCGCCGGAGAGTCGCGATGCCGACTCGACCGTCAGCGG
>Ga0049085_10000688_pt1 | contig 13231 bp, 11 predicted proteins | sample GreLakmeSU08MSRF_FD_66721 | JGI IMG/M metagenome (GOLD analysis project Ga0049085, IMG submission 66721) | Freshwater lentic microbial communities from great Laurentian Lakes, MI, USA - Great Lakes metaG SU08MSRF | ecosystem: Environmental > Aquatic > Freshwater > Lake | place: Great Lakes... | reverse complement strand
AAAGAATGGTACGCCATTAATTATTAATAATAAAGTAAGCCCAGCTAACTCTCCCAATCCGAAGCCCCAGGAAAATTAGTGTTGATGAATGCACTTAGTAATTTTTATTTATGCCGCGGGCTAGCACGATGAATTGGACTGATCTATTTATTCGTCGTCCTGTACTGGCAGTAGTTGTTAGTAGCCTGATTTTAATTTTTGGCTTGAAAGCTGTGACCAGCTTGCCAGTTAATCAGTTTCCTCAAACTCAAAATGCCGTTGTAACTATTACGACTGCTTATTTTGGCGCTGATCCCGAAACCATTGCTGGCTTTATTACTCAGCCACTTGAGTCTGCCATTGCACAGGCACAAGGAATTGATTATTTATCCTCAGCAAGTATTAGCGGAATTTCTACGATTATCGCAACTTTGCGACTGAATTACGACTCAAATAAAGCCTTAACCCAAATTAATACCCAGATTGCTTCGGTCCGCAACCAATTACCGCCCCAAGCCCAGCAGCCCGTATTAACAGTGCAATTGGGGCAATCAACCGCCGCCTTATATATGGGTTTTTATAGTGACGAGATTCCAAATAATAGTATTACCGATTATTTATTACGGGTTGTTAAACCCAAATTAGACTCCATTGCGGGAGTTCAAAATGCTGAAATTTTAGGGGGCAGAAAGTTTGCCTTACGTGCCTGGTTAGATGTTGATCGAATGGCGGGGCTAGGGGTTGGGCCAGATGACGTATATAACGCTTTAGCAGCCAATAACTATTTATCAGCAGTAGGCACTAGCAAGGGTTCGATGGTTGCAGTCGATTTGGTAGCTAGCACTGACTTGCATAACTTAGCTGACTTTCGCAAGTTGATTATTAAACGTAATGGTGCAGATCTGGTTTATTTAGAACAAGTAGCCACAGTTAGTTTAGGCTCTGAAGATTACAACACTAATGTAGCTTTTAGTGGCAAGAAGTCTGTTTTTATTGGCATCAAAGTGGCTCCAGAAGCCAATTTATTAGATGTAGCTGCGCGTATTCAAGCGGCGTTTCCGCCCATTCAAAAACAATTACCAGCTGGTTTAACCGGCAAAATTGTTTATGACTCGACTGCCTTTATCAATACCTCAATTGATGAAGTCATCAAAACCTTATTAGAGGCCTTGGTCATCGTAACGGCTGTTATCTATTTATTTTTAGGTAGTTTTCGCGCAGTATTGGTGCCGTTAATTGCCATGCCACTGTCCTTAATTGGCGCATTTTTTATAATGCAAATTTTAGGCTATTCAATTAATTTATTAACGCTTTTGGCGCTTGTTTTAGCGATTGGATTAGTGGTAGATGATGCCATTATTGTGGTTGAAAACGTTGACCGCCACATGAAAGAGGGTAAGTCACCACTTGAAGCTTCGCTCATAGCCGCCAGAGAATTAGGTAATCCAATTTTAGCCATGACCATTGTTTTGATTGCGGTGTATATACCAATTGGCTTTCAAGGTGGCTTAACGGGCGCCCTATTTACTGAATTTGCGTTTACTCTAGCCGGAGCAGTGGCTGTATCGGGTGTTGTTGCGTTAACACTTTCGCCGATGATGTGTGCGCAAATTTTTACCGAGCAGCAAGAGGCTTCACCATTTGTGCAAAAAATTGATGCAATTTTTGACCGTATTCATCAACGCTATCAGGCCTTATTACGCAATCTATTGACAACTTGGCAGGTAATCATTGTGATGGGTGCATTTTTATTGCTAGGGGTAGCCTATTTATACGCCACTGCATGGTCTGAATTAGCTCCAATTGAAGACCAAGGCATTATTTTGATGCAGGCTGCAGGCCCACCAAATTCAACTACCGATCAAATGCAGATGTATGCCAACCAGGTATATCAAATCGCAAGCGCAGAACCAGAATACGCGCAAATGTTTCAAATAACCAGCCCAAGCTCAAGTTTTGGCGGGGTACTTTTAAAAGATTGGTCACAGCGTAGCCGCAGCGCTAGTGCGTTTCAACAGGATATGCAAAAAAAATGGAACAGCATCGCTGGCGCGCGGGTAGCAGTGTTTCAATTTCCTGCTTTACCTGGAGCACAAGGACTGCCAGTGCAGGTAGTTATTAATACCACCGAGCCATACGAAAACTTAAATGAAGTGTCGCAAGCAGTGCTTGATAAAGCCCGTAAAAGTGGCATGTTTTTCTTCGTCGACACTGACTTAAAAATAGATAGACCACAAAATGTTCTTGAGATAGATCGAGAAAAAGTAGCTGCCTTGGGAATGACCCAAAAAGATGTTGGTAGTGCACTCTCAGCAGCTTTGGGTGGCGCTTACGTGAATTATTTTTCTGTTGCCGGCAGGTCATACCGAGTGATTCCTCAGGTAAAACAAGTCGACCGATTAAATCCAGAGCAAATTTTGGATTACTATATCCGCACGCCTAGCGGCAATATGATTCAGGCGCGCACAATTGCTTCAATTCGGCAAAAGGTCGTGCCGCAGTCTATTAATCATTTTCAACAATTAAATTCTGCCACTATCTCGGGGGTGAGCACCCCGTTTGTTTCACAGGCCGAAGTGCTGACCTTTTTAAAAAATGCGATTAAAGAAGCAGCCCCTAATGGCTATAACATTGATTATGCAGGCCCCTCACGGCAGTTTATTGCAGAGTCTGGCGGCTTCTTAGTGACTATGTTTTTCGCGATCTTAATTGTTTTTTTAGTTCTTGCTGCCCAGTTTGAAAGCTTTCGCGACCCACTTGTTATTCTAGTCTCGGTACCCTTGGCTTTATTTGGCGCTTTAATTTTTATCAATCTTGGTTTTACTACTGTGAATGTGTATACCCAAGTTGGATTAGTTACTCTAATGGGCTTAATTAGTAAGCATGGTATTTTGATTGTGCAATTTGCTAATGAGTTGCAAATCGCAGGTCGAAGTAAATTAGAGGCTATTATCGAAGCAAGTAGCGTGCGTTTGCGCCCGATTTTAATGACCACAGCAGCGATGGTTTTAGGTGTAGTGCCCTTGGTCATTGCTTCGGGTGCTGGCGCAGCAGGTAGGCAATCGATGGGCATCGTCATTTTTACTGGCCTATCGATTGGCACCCTATTTACTTTATTTGTCGTACCAGCTATGTATCTCTTTATTGGCGCCGATCACCAAGTCAATAAATTTAAACAAAGTACTGCTCAAATTTAAATTTGAGGTTTACTCACCATTAATTCAGTTTCAGCAATGGTAGCAAACTGTGTTTGTGTTTGAATACGCTTAAACCAATTTTCTAGGTACTCATACTGAGGGCGGGCTGATAAATGCTCTGGAAAAGTGTCTGCTAATAAAATCCAGCGATTAACGCATAAGGCCAAAGCAATATCTCCTAAATTAAAACGCTCGCCAGAACAATAGGCCTGATTTTGTAAAGTTGTATTTAAGTGGCCTAGGTAATGATGGGTGTCGGTGAAGCCTTTACTGATGCCTGCATAATTTCGCTCTGCTTCGGGCACGCGTGTGAGCCCCAAAAATGGCAGACGTAGCGCCGGCCAAAGAATTGACAGTTGCCAATCTAACCATTTATCAGAATTAGCTTGACTAAGATTATCGCTAGGAAAAAAAGTACCAGCGGCATCATAAGTACGCGCCAAATAGCGCAAAATGGAGTTAGATTCCCAAAGGGCTAGCTGCCCGTCTTGTAAAGTTGGTACTAAGCCATTGGGATTGAGTTTGAGAAATTCTGGGCTGGTATTAATCCCAAAATGTAAACCAGCATCGATCCGCTCATAGTCACGTTGTTCTTGCCGCTGTAGCTCGGTTAAGCACCAAATTACTTTTTGCACATTAATTGAACTTTTTCGGCCCCAAAGACGCATCATAAAATTACAGTCCTTATCAGTGATAGCTAGGTTTGTTTGCTTTTGCTTGGAATTAGTCAGCTCGGTTAAGGCCCGACAGCTGACTACGATGAAACAGTAATGGTGCTTTGGTACGGTCATGAGCTAGGTCATGAATTTGAGCCACCATAATGTGGTGATCGCCGCCAGGATAGACGGCAACTGTTTCACATTCAAAGTGAGCTACACAGTCTTGAATGAATGGCAAGCCGCTTTGGTTGAGGACGTATTTCACCCGATCAAATTGGCTAGGACTACGTTTGGCAAAGCTTAGCGCAAGCTCCTCTTGGGTCTCATTGAGTACATGAATGATCTGCTTTGCCCCCACCGAAAACGCAGTTGTTAAGGGGGATTGCTTTGCTAGCGACCACAAAATCAAGGGTGGATTCAGAGAAACAGTATTAAAAGAGCTAATGGTGATGCCAACAGGTAACTGTGCGGTATCGAGCCCAGTAATTACAGTAACACCAGTTGGAAAGGCAGCAAAACCTTGCCGTAGTTCTTCGGTTGAAAAAGGGCTGCTGAGCAAAGTGCTATGCATACGTGTTTGCGAGTAGCAAAAATTTTATGATTTGCTCACGCCTGTAGCTGCAGGCGTGCTCGTGCCTGTAGGAATGACGGTTCCTGGTATCGGTGTAAGCACTTCATTATCTTCAGTTTTAACGCATTTAAAACGATATTCTTTACTATTTTTTGAAAGAAAACTTGCGCCCAAATAAAAATCGTTTTTACACACTTTAGTGGCAAAATCCATTACATCCTGCGGATCTGCGCTTGAATTAATCAGCCGCATATTACCCATTGACATGCTTATTTCAGTTGAAAAACACGCCGTTAGTAGCACGCTGCTTAAAGCGGTGGATAAGAGTAGAATTTTTTTCATATAGAGCCCCATCTTCAATCGTGCTCGTAGAATAAACTGTTTAGCTAAAGTTGTGAATTTTAAGGATTTTTAATGTTTAAAGCGATTTTGATTAATAAAGACGAAACTGGCTATCACGCTGACTTGGCCGAGTTAAGCGAGGCGGCGTTGCCAGCTGGCGAGGTTTTAGTAAAGGTGCTGTATTCAACACTTAATTATAAAGATGGTCTGGCGATTACGGGTAAAGGGCCAATAGTGAGGTCCTTTCCGATGGTTCCCGGCATTGATTTTGCTGGTGAAGTACTGGAAAGTAGTAGCACTGACTATGCACCAGGAGATCAGGTCATTTTAAATGGCTGGGGTGTGGGGGAAGCACATTGGGGTGGTTTAGCCCAAAAGGCTCGAGTCAAGGCCGAATGGCTTATTCCCCTACCCAAGGGGATGACCCCCAAGCAAACATTAGCAGTTGGCACGGCAGGCTATACCGCCATGCTGTGTGTCATGGCTTTGCAACAGCATGGCTTACAGCCAAACGCTGGCGAAGTGCTTGTCACGGGTGCCGCAGGAGGGGTAGGTAGTTTTGCCATAAGCCTAATGCATAAATTGGGTTTTACGGTAGTTGCTAGTAGCGGTCGATCGGAAGAAAGCGCTTATTTACAGCAATTAGGCGCAAGCGAAGTAATTACGCGCGAGAGCTTATCGGCCCCTGGCAAACCGCTTACTAAAGAGCGCTGGGCTGCAGTAATAGATAGCGTGGGTAGTCATACTTTAGCCAATGCATGTGCAGCAGTAAAAAGCAATGGCGCAGTTGCGGCCTGTGGCTTAGCTCAGGGCATGGATTTTCCAACTACCGTAGCCCCATTTATTTTGCGCGGTATTACCTTATATGGCATTAATAGCGTTACAGTCGGAAAAGCAAAACGCATTTTGGCTTGGGAACAATTAAGTCAACTGTGTGACCAAACTATGCTTACAACAATTGCACGTGAAATTAGCTTAGTCGAGGCTATTCCGATGGCGGTCGATTTAATTGCCGGCAAAATTCGTGGGCGCTTAATTGTGGATGTCAATCGCTAAGCCCCTGTTTTTCTCATTAATCTAAGCCAGGGTTTTGATGTGCATCATATTGAGCTTTACGCTCGGGTAATTGATGGCAAATTGCCAGTTTTTCAAGTTCGTTAGCGCTCGACCAAATTGCAATTTCTTCTAGAGTGCGAAAACACCCACGACAAAAGCCATTGCCAGGATTAATCTCACACCAATTAACACAAGGAGAGGCAACTGGCGCTAGTGTATTTGGTTTCACAATTGCGACTTAAATCGATGCATAAACCGTTTATCAGCTTCATATTCAATGAAGTGAGGATAAGCGCCAGCCTTTAAATGCGTTTGATGGGCGCGCCACATTTCAGGATCAAAAAAATCGGGGTGATGTTTGAGAAAAAACTTTTTGACCCGTTGATCACCCAATAAAAATACCCGAAAGGTTTCAGGAAAAATATCTTTTGAACCAATGGGATACCAGGGCTCTCCCGATAATTCTTCCTCTTCAGTGCGGGCGGGCGGCACATGCCGAATTTCACAAGCAGTTAAATATTCAATTTCATCATAATCATAGAACGCCACACGCCCATAGCGGGTAACTCCAAAATTCTTGTAAAGCAAATCGCCAGGAAAAATATTAGCAGCAATTAATTCTTTAATCGCATTGCCGTATTGCACTATGCCATGCTCGACTTCTGCATCAGTGCCATGTTGTAACCAAAGGTTTAAAGGGGTCATGCGCCGCTCAATGTACACATGCTTAATTACTAGCTCGTCTTGATTGTCTGGTCCCCACCTAATTTGTAGTAACGAAGCGCATTGTGCTTGAATTTCGGCAATTAATTCAGCAGTAAAACGTCCTAGCGGAAAAACCACATCAGAAAATTCAAGCGAGTCAGCCATCCTTCCTACCCGATCATGCTGCTTAACCAGTTGATATTTAGCCATGATGAGTTCGCGACTAGTTTCTTTGGGCGGAGGAAAATAATCTTTAATCATCTTAAAAACGTATGGGTAACTAGGTAAATCAAAAACCAACATCACCAAACCTTTGATGCCGGGGGCAATACGAAATAAATCAGTTGAGTGCAGTAAATGATGTTGGAAGTCACGGTAAAACAAATTCTTGCCATGTTTTTGTAGCCCAAGCATATTGTAGAGCTCAGCACGGGGTTTGTGCGGAAGCAAATTACGTAAAAAGGTAACGTATGCCGAAGGCACTTCCATATCGACTAAAAAATAGCTATGGGTAAAACTAAAAATAAGCCGCAAATCAATTTCTGCTAAGAGTGCGCCATCTATATAAAGTTGGCCCGCTGGGTTATGCATCACTGCAATAGCTAAGGGAATGACTTTTTCACCATCAATAATTCGGCCGATAATAAAGGCAGTTTTATTACGAAAAAAGAGAGACGTAAGAATATGAATTTGAAAATCTGCCTGGGTGTTCGCGCCACGCAATTCCTCATTAACGCATTGATTTAATAACTCAATATCACGCGTAACGTTTTCAAATGGAGTTTTAAATTGAAAACTAAGGAGCAAGTCTGTAAGTACGTATTTTAGGCCGGCACGATTTTCTGGATAATAAGTGCGATAGGTTGGCTTACTTGGTGCTTCATCGTTCTCGAGGTATTCTGTTGAAATAGTGGGGCGCACAAAAATAAAATTATTATGAAAATAATCTCGGCGTAAGATACGCGTACAAACCGAATTAAAAAAAGTTTCAGCTAATTCGGGCTGGTGTAAATTAGACACTAAACCAATATAATGCAACTTCACTTGTTGCCATACTTCATCGGAACAATTTTGTGCGTCAAATTCATCTTCTAAAACTTGTACCGTTTCTTGCACCCGTTGATCGTAATAATCAATTCGATTCCGCTGCAATTGGCTTACCCCAAACCAATCTTGAGCTTCAAAGCAAGCTTTTGCAGCCTTTCCGGCTTCGCGAAAAATGCTGTAATGACGTTGAAATCCAGCTAAAAGGGTTTGTGCCATATCAAAAGCAACCTGCGATGACAATAGTTTGGGAAAATGGTTCATACCATTAAGCTTAATCGAAGCATGCCCAACTCTACTAATCTTGAAATTCAGTATCCCCTAGGGGATGTTTTACCAGCTATCGGCGAAACGCTGGAAGTAGCGCCAGGAGTGCGATGGCTGCGAATGCGCCTGCCATTTGCCTTAGACCACATTAATTTATGGCTTTTGAGCGATGAAATTGATGGCGTTGCAGGTTGGACCATTATTGATTGTGGAATTTCTAATGCTGAGACACAGGCAGCCTGGGAAGCAATTTTTAGCAGCCAATTAGGCGGTTTACCTGTTCTTAGGGTTATCGCAACCCATATGCATCCTGATCATGTTGGCTTAGCTTATTGGTTATGCGAGCGTTGGCAAGCACCTTTATGGATGTCAATGTCAGATTACTTAACCGCTCAGTGGTTAAGTAATAAAGAGGGCGGGGCAGCAATTGGCGCCAAAATGGGCGGGGGAGGCTCCGCAGACCATCTTGAGCGTCATGGCTTAAATACAGCAGAAGACTTAGCCTTAATCCGCGGCCGCTCCGACTACTACATCAAAATGGTGCCAAAGATGCCGCCCCGCTATCGTCGAATGATGGATGGCGACCTTATTAGTATTGGTGGCCAGCTTTGGCAAGTACAAATGGGCTATGGGCATGCGCCTGAGCATGCCACACTTTATTGCGCAAAATTGGGTGTTTTTATTTCTGGCGATATGGTATTGCCGCGCATTTCTACCAACATCAGCGTATATGATGGCGAGCCCGATGCTGACCCCTTAGGTTTATTTTTACGTTCTTTAGCCGTCTTTGCCAAGTTACCGGCAAATACCTTAGTTTTACCTTCTCATGGCAAGCCTTTTACAGGATTGCATTTGCGCATTCAGCAACTGCAAGACCATCATGTGGATCGCTTAGCCGACACGATGCAAGCATGCCAAGTTCCAATTACAGCGCGCGATCTAGTGCCTATTTTATTTAAACGGGCCCTAGATACACATCAAATGACCTTTGCCATGGGCGAAGCTATTGCCCATTTGAATCATCTTTGGCACTTGGGAAGGCTGACGCGGAAGGCTTCCGCCGGGGTTTGGCAGTTTTCCGTGCATTAGAGTTCACCGCACCCGCCGCGGCATTAGCCGCATTACTAGCATTAGTCATGGCAGCTTCTTGGGCTGACCCCATCGCCTCGCCAAAAGAGCGGAGTGCTAAAAGGGTTGCTTGTTGCACCTCTAAGCCTTGAATGGTCGATTTCAAGACGTTTAAATTGAGATTTAACCAATTTTCAACACTTTTAAGATCTTTAATACGTTTTTCAATTTCAGCAATATCTAGCCCAGCAAAAGCATTGCCAAAACCACTAGCTGTTTTACTCATATCTGCAGTAAAGGGAAATTGCCCAGCATTTTGGCCAGCCACGCCTTGACCCCACATATTTTTTAACATCTCTAAGCTTTGATTAAATTCTGGCATGGTTCCGAACATAAATTCTCCATTTTGGCTAAACACAAGCAATACCGATAAAATACGGGATTCTAAAGATTAATCCTCTTAACGCCACAATGCAATCAAATGGTTCGATAGCGCCTGTCTCAAAAGCCCAAATTTTTTCTGGGTTAGCAAACTATACCCGTGGTGCGCTGCTGCCGCAGCTTCTGCATGAGCGAATTTTGATTTTAGACGGAGCAATGGGTACGATGATTCAGCAGCGCAAGCTTTCTGAAGCCGATTACCGTGGTTTGCCTACCAGCCAGCGCTTTGCTAAGCATGCCGCTGATGTCAAGGGCAACAACGAGTTATTGGTCTTAACTCAGCCACAAATTATTCGTGAAATTCACGATCAATATTTAGAGGCTGGGGCCGATATTATTGAGACCAACACTTTTGGCGCGACCTCAGTAGCGCAAGACGATTACCGTATGCCCGAATTAGCTCGAGAAATGAATGAACAGGCCGCGCGAATCGCCCATGATGCTTGTGTAGCCTTTAGCACCGCAGATAAGCCGCGGTTTGCAGCCGGCGCAATTGGGCCTACCCCAAAAACAGCCAGTATTTCTCCTGAAGTAAACGATCCGGGTGCCCGCAATGTTACTTTTGACATCTTACGTAAAGCCTATCGTGAGCAAATTGAAGGTTTATTTGCTGGCGGAGTTGATTTATTTTTAGTTGAAACAATTTTTGACACTTTGAATGCAAAGGCCGCTTTATTTGCACTCGATGAATTTTTTGAAGAGACTGGTGAGCTTTTACCGGTGATGATTTCCGGTACTGTGACCGATGCATCAGGGCGTATTCTCTCGGGTCAAACAGTAGAAGCATTTTGGAATAGTTTGCGTCACATTAAGCCACTAACCTTTGGCCTCAATTGTGCCTTAGGCGCAGCTTTAATGCGACCTTATATCGCCGAATTAGCTCGCGTTTGTGATATTGCTATTTCATGCTATCCCAATGCAGGCTTGCCAAATCCAATGAGCGACACGGGTTTTGATGAAACTCCCGAGGTTACATCGGCATTAATTGATGGTTTTGCAAGTGATGGTTTAGTTAATTTAGTTGGCGGATGTTGTGGCACTACGCCTGAACATATACGTGCTATTGCCCAAGCAGTAGCCAAACGTAAGCCTAGGGCTTTTTATCGTGAAAATTCACCTGAAGAATTGGCATGAGCGATCATCAGAAGCAACTTAAACCAATGCGGTTAGCTGGCTTAGAGCCTTGCAATATCACACCAGCAGTAGGCTTCGTGAATATTGGCGAACGGACTAACGTCACGGGTTCAAAAGCGTTTTCGCGCATGATTTTAAATAATCAATTCGATGAAGCTTTGGCAGTGGCTCGGCAGCAAGTTGAAAATGGCGCACAGGTGATTGATATTAATATGGATGAGGCGATGTTAGATTCTGAGGCGGCAATGATACGCTTTTTGAATTTAATTGCCTCAGAGCCCGATATTGCCCGAGTGCCCATCATGATTGATTCATCGAAATGGACAGTCATTGAAGCCGGCTTAAAGTGCGTTCAGGGCAAATCAATTGTTAATTCAATTTCCCTTAAAGAAGGCGAAGAAGCGTTTCGTAGGCAAGCCCGTTTAGTTAGACGCTATGGCGCTGCTACTGTAGTAATGGCTTTTGATGAGCAAGGGCAAGCTGATACCTTTAAGCGTAAAACTGAAATTTGCCAACGCTGCTACAACTTGTTAGTTGACGAAATGGGCTTTCCTGCAGAAGATATTATTTTTGATCCTAATATTTTTGCGATCGCAACCGGTATCGAAGAACATGATAATTATGCAGTAGATTTCATTAATGCCACGCGCTGGATTAAAACCAATTTGCCCGGAGCGAAAGTCAGCGGCGGGGTATCTAATGTGAGCTTTTCTTTTCGTGGCAATGATCGGGTTCGAGAGGCAATTCATACCGTATTTCTCTATCATGCAATTCAAGCTGGTATGGACATGGCGATTGTCAATGCTGGTCAACTAGGAGTTTATGCCGACCTTGACCCCGAGCTACTCGAGCGCGTTGAAGATGTTGTCCTTAATCGCTTTAAAGAAAAAGACGGTCAAACTCCTACAGAGCGTCTGTTAGCCATAGCGGCAACATTTAAGGGCGATGCCAGCAAGCAAGTAGAAAATTTAGTCTGGCGAGAAGCGCCTATTCGCGAACGTCTAACGCATGCTTTAGTACATGGCATCACGACATTTATTGTGGATGATACCGAGAGTCTTCGTGCTGAAATTATGGGCTCTGGCGGCAGACCCATCGAGGTAATTGAAGGACCCTTAATGGATGGTATGAATGTGGTTGGCGATTTATTTGGTGCGGGAAAAATGTTTTTACCGCAAGTAGTAAAAAGCGCTCGCGTTATGAAGCAGGCAGTAGCAGTGTTAATTCCCTACATTGAAGAAGAAAAGCGCCTGCATATTGCAGGTGGTGGTGAAGCCAAGGCCAAGGGCAAAATTGTCATGGCCACGGTTAAAGGCGATGTGCATGATATTGGTAAAAATATTGTCACCGTAGTTTTGCAATGCAATAACTTTGATGTTATTAATATGGGTGTGATGGTACCTTGTGCTGAAATTTTAAAGAAAGCCAAAGAAGAGAAGGCCGATATCGTTGGCCTTTCGGGCCTGATTACGCCTTCACTTGAAGAGATGACATATGTTGCGCAAGAAATGCAACGTGATACGTATTTTCGCGAACGTTTATTGCCTTTAATGATTGGTGGCGCTACAACCTCAAGGGTACATACTGCAGTGAAAATTGCTCCACACTACGATGGCCCAGTGGTCTATGTACCCGATGCCTCCCGCTCAGTTTCAGTAGCATCAAATTTGCTATCCGATGAAGGTGCGAAAAAATTTATTACTGAACTACAGGAAGACTATGTGCGTATTCGTGAGCAGCACGCGAATAAACGCAAGACACCCTTGATAACTTTAGAAGCTGCTCGTAATAATCGTGAATTAATTGATTGGCAAAATTGGCAGCCGCACAAACCAAAATATATTGGTCGCCGAGTCTTTAAAAATTACGCACTTGCTGAAATAGCCCCATTTATTGATTGGACGCCCTTTTTTCAAACCTGGGATTTAGCCGGTAAGTTTCCAGCAATTTTAGATGATGAAATCGTCGGTGTAGAAGCCCGTAAAGTATTTGCTGATGCGCAGGCAATGTTAGAAAAATTAATAAAAGGCCAGTGGTTACAGGCCGATGGCGTGCTGGCTTTTTATCCTGCCAATTCGATTGGTGACGATATTGTTTTATATACCGATGAAGCGCGTAAGCACCCCTTATTTGTTTGGCATAACCTACGACAACAAAGTGAAAGACCGGTAGTTGAAGGTCAACAGCGCCCAAATCGTAGCTTAGCTGATTATGTCGCGCCCTATGCTTCTGGTATCGCCGATTATGTGGGCTGCTTTGCAGTGACTACTGGTCACGGGGTCGAGAAAAAAGTAGCGCAATTTCAAGCGCAACATGATGACTACAGCGCTATTATGCTTAAAGCATTAGCCGATCGTTTAGCTGAAGCATTTGCTGAGCTAATGCATTGGCGGGCACGTACCGACTTATGGGGGTACGCTTCTGCAGAGCAACTCAGCAATGAACAAATGATTGCTGAACAGTATCGGGGTATTCGGCCAGCGCCGGGGTATCCAGCTTGCCCTGCCCATGAAGTCAAGCAAGATTTATTGCGCGTACTTGGTTCAGAAGATATTGGCATGACCTTAACCGAGTCTTTTGCGATGAACCCCGCGTCGAGTGTTAGTGGGTTTTATTTGGGGCATCCCGACGCCAAATATTTTAATGTCGGCAAAGTGGGTCAAGATCAATTGCTTGACTTGGCCAAGCGACGCAATGAAACCATTGAAGTTGTGCAGCGTTCACTAGCCAGTCAATTTGACTAGAGGCGGTGCTCAAATTAGAATCAC
>Ga0049085_10000683_pt1 | contig 13270 bp, 15 predicted proteins | sample GreLakmeSU08MSRF_FD_66721 | JGI IMG/M metagenome (GOLD analysis project Ga0049085, IMG submission 66721) | Freshwater lentic microbial communities from great Laurentian Lakes, MI, USA - Great Lakes metaG SU08MSRF | ecosystem: Environmental > Aquatic > Freshwater > Lake | place: Great Lakes... | reverse complement strand
TATTGTCGCGCCTTTGATCCAGAATCCTCTGATTTAGCTTTAACTTCCTTTAATTTTACCATTGCTTTCTCTTTAACAGAATCTTCCGTTTTCATCAAACATATTTGTTGTTCCAATGGTATTTTATTTATATCAAAGTTTGACAATTCATTTGTATATTGTATTGTTTTCTTCATTGCTTCTCTGAAATATTGCTTTATTGTCCACGGAAAACTATCAAATAAAATGGTTTGTTCAACAGTATCAACTGTTCCATTTGAATCGTTTGATAACAAATCGTAAAGTAAATAAGCCATATATTTATTGTCATATTCAGTTGAACTTATTAAGAGTTGAATTAAAACACTACGCTTTGCATACAAATCATTTAATATAAAATCTTTAACAATCTGAGTTAAATTTTTTTGTTTCAACAGCTTGCTTTGCGTAACGTTTCCAACATACCGATTTATAATATCTTGAGGGCAATTAATTAAATAATCCTTCAAGGTTAGCGCCGATATATATTTTTCAAAGCATTCATCTTTAAACTCGTTTCCAGTTGGTTTTATATTTTTAATAACTTCTAGTTTTTTATTAATATATTTATTATTTAAATACCCTAGCATAATGTCATCAACTATTCCGTACACCATTAAATGTTTGTTAAAACCGCTATGGTATACGTAGACTTTTATCCCATAAACCTTTAAATGAAATTGTTTTGAGTTCATAGCCAAATCGCTGCAATCCAAATTTCTCGTTTTATCTGTAACAAATTCATCTATAAAACTTGTCTTTGGTTTGTCTGTTTCAGATTTTTTAAAATTTACAACTTTATATTGAGTTGGATGAAAATACTTTTTTAATAATTCGTATTTAACAGTATCTTCTTCATTTATAACTATTGACGCATTATTTCCAAAGCATATTGATAACAAATCTTCAAACGAGTCGGTTCCATAGTTTTTAAGCAATCCAGATAGTTCATTGTTTAATATTTGCAATTTATTTACAATACTATCGGTTGAAATACTAACAGCAGAATTATTTATTTCTCTCATTTTTTCACTTATAGCATTCAATGTATTCACACATGTTGTTATGTCACTAACTCCTAAAATGTCAAGCATTTTATTTTTTTGAGAATTTAGTATTGTTTTTTGTATAACATCTTGAAAAAAGGTCAACTTCCTTTCTACGAGATTATTTATATCCTGTGAATTTTTTAATGATTGTTGTCCTTTTTTATCCATATACTCTTATTTATATAAATATTAGAATTTGAAGTTTTTTACTTCAAAAAATTGATTTATTATAATTGCAAACATATTAAATGCATATTGACAAGTTACACCAAGAATGGGAATACCTAGCTACTTTTCATACATTGTTAAGAATCATCCAGAAATTATTAAGAAGCTAATAAAGGGAGAAATAATTATTAATAATTTATACATGGATTGCAATTCTATTATTTATGATTCTGTCCGAAATATTAATTTTGAAGAACTAACTGATACTGCGACTAAGACAATTATTCACAGGGTTATCCAAAAGATTGAAGAGTATATTTCACTTATTTCTCCAGATAATGTCCTCATGGTTGCGTTTGATGGTGTCGCACCCGTTGCAAAGTTGGAACAGCAGCGCAACCGCAGATATAAATCGTGGTATCAAAATGAGATTTCCAAATCAATTTACAAGAAACCTGCTGGATCAGACCCGTGGAATACAACAGCAATTACTCCTGGAACTGTTTTCATGCAAGACCTTAGTGTAGGAATTTTGTCGCATTTTAAAGATGCTGTCAGATATGGTCTGAAGAAAATTATTGTTTCTACATCGGATGAAATTGGCGAAGGTGAACACAAAATATTTCACTATATTCGCTCAAATTCCGAGGAGCATTCAGATAAAAGCACCGTAATTTATGGTCTAGATGCAGACCTTATTATGTTATCCATCAATCATTTGCCAATTAGTGAGAAAATCTATTTATTCAGAGAGACGCCAGAATTTATCAAGACGATTGACAACTCGTTGGAACCAAATGAAACCTATTTGTTGGATATTCCTGAGTTAGCTAACATTATTACTTTAAACATGAACAACGATGTGGAGTTGACAACAGAACAGCAGAAGAATCGTGTTTATGATTATATTTTCATGTGCTTCTTCTTAGGGAATGATTTTATGCCTCACTTTCCCGCGGTAAATATTCGCACAGGAGGTGTGGATAAACTTATTAACGCATACAAGGCCACGCTTGGTGGAACTAATGAAAATCTTACAGACGGAAAAACTATTTATTGGAAGAATGTAAGAAAGTTTGTAGAGTTTCTAGCCGCGATGGAAGATGAATATTTCAAAAGCGAGGTAAAGCTTCGCGACAAGAGAGAAAGAAACAATTATCCGACGGGTACTCCTGAGCAAAAATATGCCAAGTTTGATGCAATTCCAACATATGAACGCGAGCTTGAAAAGTATATTAACCCGTTCAAGGATGGTTGGAGATACAGATATTACAAGTGTTTGTTCAAGATTGACATTGACGATGACCGTTGCAAAGACATTTGCATAAATTATTTGCAAGGCTTGGAATGGACAATGAAGTATTATACAAGCGGATGTCCTGATTGGCGGTGGTGTTATAAGCACAATTATCCGCCTTTACTTAAGGATTTGCTTCGTTTTATTCCCTACTTTGATACAACATTTGTTCAACCAAACTCGCATGTTGCTGTAACTCCACTTGTTCAGCTTTGTTATGTTTTGCCCAGACAAAGTTTGAGTTTCCTTCCAGACAAGTTATATAATAAACTGAAGTATGATTATGCCGAGTTATATCCAACAGACTGTGAATTTACTTGGGCTTTTTGCAAGTATTTCTGGGAATCCCATGTGGAGCTTCCAGAAATAGAAATTGGTGAACTAGAAAGGTATGTTACGGAAGTTATGTCTTAAGTTTTTAGCAATAGTGCAAATAGTATATTCTAGAATTTAATATAAAATATTTTCTTATATTAAATAGGTAGTATGTTCGGTAATATATTTAGTAGAAGCAAAAACTCACAAAATATATCTGAAACAAGTTTTCAAAATAGGGCAACAGATGCAAGTCTTTTAAGGAAAAAAAATGTAAAATGTCCGACAGATGAAAAATATAGAGGTTCAATTGATTTTGAATTTAACACAGTTGAAGAATGCGACCGCGCTAAACGAGCGGTAGCACAAGAGTTGGCCGAAATAAGAGATAGAGAGCAAAGGATAAGTTATTTATTGTCATCTGACCCTTCAGAAAATGCAATTTTCAAAGCACAAAGAAGAAAAGCGGCTATAGGAGATGATGCAACTTATCCCAATGAAAAAGCGGGTGCAATAGCCCAAGAGTCGGCCGAAATGAACAAACCGTATGTTAGACGTGACTTGGCCAAAGAAGAAAGAGATAGACGGCAAATGATAAGAGATTCAGAAAATGCGTTTTTTAAAGCAAAAAGAAGAAGAGCGGCAATAGGAGACTTTGATGCAATTTATCCCAATGAAAAAGCTGGGGCGACAGTTATGATTAAAGGAAAACCATATATTCTAGATGATACATTAAGACCTATTGTTGAAGGAGGTCGCAAGTCAAAGAAAACAAAAAAGTCAAGAAAAACAAAATCTAAGACAAGAAAATCAAAACATTCAACTCGTGCAAGAAAGTATAAAAAATAATTATTGTTTGTGCAATTGAATTATTTTTTTAAAACAATTCCCAAAATTCGTTGGTATAAAAGCAATCCAGCGTCTTGAATTGGAAGTATGTACGCATATGTATCCCCAACATTATTGTGAGAATGCCATAAGCCAGGAGGAGTAATAAACATGGCTCCTTCTTTCCAAAGAACCTTTTGAGGGTTTATTATATTTCCGTTTTCATCCAATTCATCACCAATTAGAGTATAAATATTTTCACTATCGGAACATTTTATGCATAAATCTAAAGCAACAGAGTTATGTTTGTGAGGCTTTTGTACAGTTTTTGGAGGTAGTTCATTATATAAAGCCCACAATACAGGTGTAATTGTATTTACACCCAACTTGTCTGTATCTTTGTTGCTTAATAAAATTCCCTTTCTATTGTTATTGGGATTTGACAATTCGTTCAACTTTTGAACAAGAAAAGAATTACTATATACAGAAGCTTTAAATATCTTTTTTTCTGCTTTACTTCCAAGATAATTTACCAAAGGGCTATCATTTACATAATAAATCTGAAGTTCTTGTTCCGAACTATTTTTTAATTTTACTAAATTAAAACATGGGCTAACTAAAAGATCGCCAGAATGAAGAACCTTGTCATAATTGTCGTCAATACTTATTGTGCAAGTCCCGTTTATTACATAAAAGATGTGAGATGTCGCATTAAATTCATCAATAAATTGGTTATTGTTTAATTCAATAGAATCGTTTTTTTCTAATTTTATAAATGATGCAAGCAAATTTGGTGTTGTTGATTTGTGTGACGCTTTGTATATATTTGAAAAATCTACAATATTAATTCCATAATCACAATTATTTATATTTTTTTCGTAAAAAGGAATAGTTGGTAAATTTGGATTTACATTTTTTTCATACTCGTAAGCAGAAATATAATCGTCTTCCATATAAGTATATTTTGATATAAATTTTTAGTTTTACACCATTGAAGATTTAAAATGGGACGATTTTGAATAATTTTCTATGGCGAATTTAGATTATCATTTTACAGAAAATAAAAAAACATTAGAACACAACTGTATAAATTTACAAAATTATAATACAAATTTTACTTTTTCATTTTTTACCCTTTATATATTTTGGAGGCACACTACACGGCAGACCCATTATAGCAGAACACATTGGGCAAGGAGGAGCGTAGGTCATATAACAAACTGCTTTGGGCGTTACTATTTCCGTGACCATACCATCTTTATATTTGCCTTTTATCCAACATGATGGTTTTGCGTTGGGTGATACATGCCATTTTATTAATCCATGTTTTTTAATGGTTTCGGCAGAAGGATCACCCTTCCATTCTTTATCGTTCTTCCACCATTTGCTTTTATTTGGGTCTATATTTTCGTGTACCACTGCGTAATTCGGACCAGCTATCCATTGATGAACCGGATACGCCATTATTTTGTTTTTAATTTTCACGGTTTTTTTGGCATCTGTCATCATGTAATGTTTGGCGTAAATTTCCCATGCCGCATGTTTTTTTACGTTCGTGGGGTCAATAGGGTTCCAAATGACTGGACAATTGCCGTTATGCTTAATCAGAGACATGTCAATTGCGGAAGCCATTTTCTTGGTGGTTGTTAGTGTTTTTCCTATCTGTAAATTTTAGAAAAAGTATTTCAATTTTTTTTTATACTACCTTATTTTCAATTTTTTTTTATTTAATTTATTGTTTTTAGAAAACCTTGAATTATATAACGTGAAACGAGTTAAAATCGTCCCATTTTAAATCTTCAGCGGTTTAAATATTTTATTATGAAGTTTAAACGAGTGTTTCTTTAAGTAGCTTAAAATATGTTATATTCCTTGGTTTCTTTAAGTATCTTTAAGAATAATATCTATTTTTGGGAAATATCGAAAGGGCAAAAGTGTTTGCAAAAGTCAAAAATGGACAAAAAAAATGTCCAATTCCTGAAAACCCCAGGACTTTACCGAAATGGGATTTTCCCAAAAGTGATTTCGCATCATAATGCTCTCATTTCAGATTTTTTGATTCAAATGGTGTTATGATAAAATTTTATGTGTTTTTGGGAAAAAGGATTTAGGGGTTTTTTTCTGTATCCTATATATGGATACATTGGATACACAAAATACATCAAAAAACATCCATAAATTTTATTGTGAAAGTTGTGACTTTAGATGCTGCAAGTTAGGAGATTGGAAGAGACATATTTTAAATGCAAAACATAAAAAGTTAACAATGGATACAAATATGGATACAAATGATACCATTTTTATCCCCAAAATATACCATTCGTGTGAGTGTGGTAAAAAGTATAAATATAGTCAAGGTTTATCTAAACACAAGAAAATGTGCACTAAAATAGAATGTATTAAAACAACTGATGAAAAAATGGAATTAAAAAATGAATCAGAAGAAATTTCAGATAAAAAACTCATTATGGAATTGTTAAAAAACAACAATGAGCTTCAAAAACAAATAATTGAACTTTGCAAAGAGAAAAACACTGTTATTAATAACAATACAACAAATAACAACACCAATAATTTTAACTTGCAATTCTTTTTGAATGAACAATGCAAAGATGCGCTCAATATCATGGAATTTATTAATCAACTCAAACTTAATACGACCGACTTGGACATGGTTGGTCGTGTAGGATATTCAGAGGGAATTTCAAAACTTTTTATTAGAGGACTTAAAGAACTTGATGTTTTTAAACGACCTATTCACTGTAGCGATTTGAAAAGAGAAACCCTATACGTGAAAGACAAAGATTCCTGGGAAAAAGACACCGACGAAAAGAATAAAATGAAAACTGCTATTAAATACATAGCAGCTAAGAATTTCAAGCAAATAAATGAATGGAAGCAAGTGAATCCAGAATCAAATGATTATGACTCAAAAAAACACATGGATTATCACCAAATTGTAATACATTCTATGGGTGGCGCAACAAAAGAAGAAGACGAAAAATACTATAATAAAATAATTAAAAATGTAAGCAAAGAGATTGTAATAAATAAAGAGAAATAACAAACCAAATAGTTTAAAATTAATAAATTTAAACTATTTATACTATAAATGTCAAATGCAGTGACAAAGCAAGTAATTAGCGTTTTTGAAAATCGCGATGTATTTTTAAACTTGTTGAAGGCAAACCCTGGTTTAGTAATAGTTAAATTGGGGGCAACTTGGTGTGGACCATGCAAGAGAATTGCTCACATTGTAGAAGCATTCTTTGCATCTTCTCCTCCAAATGTTATTTGTGCTGACATTGACGTTGATGAAAGTATTGATTTATATTCTTATTTAAAGCAGCGTCGTATGGTAAATGGTATTCCCGTTATCCTTATGTATAAGAAAGGCAACGTGTCATTTGCTCCAGATGATAGTGTCACTGGTGCCGACCCTGGACAGTTAGACGCATTCTTCAAGAGGTGTGGACTTCATCTATTAGCTCTTCAAAAGGCATATGCGCAAACCCAACCTCAAGTTGGAAAATAAAAAAATGAATTCATTTTATTTCCTTTTACGATTTATTAGGAGTTTCTATTTTACAACTTCAAATGTCTTATATATATATATATATATATATATAAAAGACTGAATGTCACTTGATGCTGAGTCATTTAAAAGATTTATTTCGGCTGCCGCTGCTGGGGATACAGAAACTTCCCTTCGTCTCTTAAAAAGAGAAGATATAAATGTAAACACTAGAGACAATGTTGGAAATACAGCCCTTATGAGAGCTGTTATGAATGGGCATATTGAAACAGTTCAAGCCCTGCTAGATGTCCCGGGTATAGACGTCAATACTAGAAATAATTATGGTGTATCAGCGCTTATGTCGCCGGCTAATACAGGGCACACTGAAATGGTCCAAACCCTGTTAGCTGCCCCAGGTATAAACGTTAATAATGTGGACGACAGAGGGATATCAGCCCTCATGATGGCGGCAGCTGCAGGGCACACCGAAACAGTTAAAGCCCTTCTAGCAGCCCCAGGTATAGATGTCAACACTAGTATTATTGAAAGATTCGGATATCCTGTGAAAAATACAGAAATTGCTCTATTAATTAGGAAACATGAATCAAGTAAAAAAATAGGTAACTTAATTAAAAAAACTTTAATACCTCATGTGCTACTTAGGCCACCTAATCCTGAAATTCCTGGAGACAAGGGGGGAAGAGAATATAGGGAACTTGTTAAAAGTTGGGAGGAGAGAGAGGCTGCTGCTGCCGCCACAGAGAGGACGAGAGAACCCAAGAAGGAGGAGAAGGATAATAGAAAAGGTGGTCGTGTTAGGATAACAAAGAAAACAATAAAATATAAAAGGACAAAAAAATTAAGAAAATATAGAAGGACATTGAGAAAACTAACGAAGAATAAAAAACGGTAATTAAAATTTAAAAATATCGCACATAATAATATAAAATGGAACAAGAATTTGAAAAGCCCAAGATGACCGGATATACTATTTACAGTAAGTCAGGTTGTCCTAACTGCTTAAAGGTTAAAAAACTATTAAACGATTCCAATTCAATAGTATCTATAGTTGATTGCGACGAATACTTGATTGAACGCAAGGAGGAGTTTTTAAAATTCATAGAAGAGAGTGCAGAAAAATCTGTAAGAGTTTTTCCGATTGTTTTTTTTGAGGGAAAGTATGTTGGTGGTTACCAAGATACAGAGTATCATCATAGCCGTCTGAACGCTTTTTCAAATAATGTTTTTGCTCTTTGATTGAAATAGTGTTTGTGAAGTCTTATTTATAATATATCAAATCGGGAGAGAAAATTTGTTTGATTAACAAAAAAATTGAAATTCTTTTTCTCTCCTCTCACTAATTTATCAAACCAAAATTTAATAATGACACAGACAACTGTTCAGGATATTATGCTCTACGCAGAATCTCTAAAGGGATTGCCATTTAGGTGGTATGTCAACGGAGAACTAGACACATTTACTGGAGACAATGCATTTTGGTGTGAGAATTCTTCACCCCCATCTGCAGAAGAAATTCTGACAAAAGATAAATATATTGTTTGCACTGGATTACCAAATTTGCTGCGCAGATTCGGTGGATTAACTATTCCCGGACTTGGTCCAAAGATTCGCGGCAAGTATGGAGATTTGTATAAAGAGTATCCAGGTGGAACTACGGCCTGGTTTGCTTACTTGTATCAGAACAAGCGCGTCCAAAAATTTGACATCAAGGCGCGGTACCCAAGAGGAACGCTTCTAATGGCTCGTTATAAGGCCAAGGATTTTGGCGAAAAAGACCAAGGTCATCTTGCAGTAGTATACGACGATGTGGATGAAACAAAAACAATCAAGGACCAACTTATTATTCATTCCACTCCTACCATTGATTATAAAAACCGCAACAGTTGCAAGGACCATGGTGCGGTTACAATTGAGTCTTTCAACATATCAAACGAGTTGTTCAAGTGGGACAAAATTAGTTACTACAAATGGGTATGCTTGCCCGAGGATTGGTTACTTTTAGATTAGATTACTGAATTTAAAAATATTTATATATCAATTTAATATATAAATATGGCATTGCGAAAAAGGACGAAAAGGCGTGTTAAGAAAAATAACAAAAAGACAACTAGAAAATATACAAAAAGAACCAAGAATATGAAGCGAAGCAAGCAGTTAAGCGGAATTGCCAAAGGCATTGAGTCTAATTGCCCAGATACTCAAGTAAATTGCAATTTACTTGACAAACATTATACAGAAGGAAATAAATTAAACGAAGTATGGGATACTTGCATTAACATGAATGGAATAAACAACCATATTATATATGTAACGTCAAAGAATGTTGCTATTAAAAGTGTTGAGACTCTTCAAGTTCCAGAGTTTGTTGTAAAGTTTGAAGGAGACGATGAACCAAGAACATGCAAAATTATGATTGAAGACAAGTATATTGCTTGTTTTTTGAAAATATGCGGTCAATGGTATGCAATGATGCGACTATTTGGAAAAACATTGAATACTGGATTTTTAGCTAGAACAGAAAAAAATAAAGTTTTTTACCGAATAAGCAACATGGAGATAGATGCAAATGATCCATCAAATGGTACAGGATTAATTAAGATTCCCAAAGATTCATATAAAGATTCTGATTCAACCCCAATTCTTTCAACGAGCAGCACAAAAGTAATTGAATTAACTGACAAATGTTTTGAAAATATAAATAAACAAACGGGAAATGTTTTTAACGTATTGCAAAGATTTCGTCAACAAAAATTGGCAGCAAATGAAGCTAAATATCAAGTACTTGACAATGTAGTAGACAATGGTGTAGATTTTTTAATTGACTAATTTCTAGATTTTCTAGATTTTCTGGAGTTTCTTTTAGTTTTCTTACTTTTCCCTTTTTTGCTCCCCGTTTTTCTTCCCTTTTTGCCACCCTTTTTGGTTCTCTTATTGTTTTTCTTTTTTCTAAGTCCACCGCGTTTTTCTGCTTCCCTAAACGCTCTTAAATCCAGTGGCATTGGTTGTCTCTCATATAGCTCCTCTTCCTGTCCAACTACAAAATTTCTTTCTGGTGAAACAGGAATGGCAATTCCATGTTCCATTTGTTCAGCAACTGGAAGATTGGCATATGCTTCACCCTCATCATATGTTCCCTTCATAACTTCTACGCCTCCAGCTGGTGTTGGAGTTTTACAATAAGTGTTTAAAAGAAGTCCAACTTGTCGGCGTAAAGGGTATTCCAACGCTGTAAAAAGCCCCGCGTTGTTGCATATTTTTTGTAAATTTCTTTGTAAAACTGGGTCATCTGGGTTATTGTTATAATACAATTCTATATATTTTACAAGTAACTCTGTGTAAATTCTGTATACTAAAAAATAACCAGAACCATGACCCCCCTCATCTGGCATTAATAAATAGTCAAGTCCACTTAATCCATCTTCATCTAAATAAAATGGGTCTCCTCGTTCTGACTGCAATACTTCAAAGACACGTTCAAGACATTCCTCATCTTTATCAATGCAACATTGAATTATTTCATGGTATTCCTCCTCGCTCATTTTATAGAATATAATAATATTTAAAATTAGTTATCGGTAAAATATGAAACAACCTTTTCTAATGTTTGTATATGAACTCTGTGGATTTAGATATAAACAATTATAATTTACAAGATATTCTCTCATTATTTAAAATTCCAGTTAATTTTGATGAACATGACATGAAAAGAGCAAAACAGATTGTTCTAAAAACGCATCCAGATAAATCAAAGCTTTCAGCAGATTATTTTCTTTTTTATTCAAAGGCATATAAGATGTTATATTCGGTTTGGGAATTTAAAAAACGAGGAGACGTAGATAGTAAAAACCCAAAAAATACAGAATATTCAAGTTATTCAGATGAAGATAAGACGGTTCTATTGGACCAATTCTTTGAATCCAATGAAAAATTTAAGAAGAGTTCCAACTTTAATAGATGGTTCAATGAACAGTTTGAGAGAAATAAGTTATCAAATGAATGTGATGAAAAGGGGTATGGAGATTGGTTAAAGACGGACGATGACCTTGAAGAACCATCAAATAACGTATCAATGGCTACAATGAAACAAGAATTTGATAAGAAAAAGGAAAGGGCTCGTTCTCTCATTGTGAGAGAAGATGTTCAGGAAATCTGGTCAAACAATTCAATATCATCGTCAGAATTATCAAACGATGCGCCAGGAACTTATGATTCTGGATTATTTAGCGGTTTAGGATTTCAAGATTTGTACAAGGCACACACAGAAACGGTTATTCCAGTTACAGAAGAAGATTATGAACAGAAACAAAAATTTGGAAGTGTAAACGAATATATGAGTTATAGAAATAATCAAGACACGAAACCATTGTCAGAACAACAAGCTGAACAGTATTTAAAACAGAGAAATGAAAAGGATGAAGAAAAGGCCGTTAGGAGAGCCTATGAATTAGCAAAACAGACGGAAATGGCGAAACAAAAGAATCAAGAATTCTGGAGTGGACTGCAATTATTAAAAAATAAATAGTGACATCTAGATGAAATAAAATCTATAATAATATTATATATGACATTTAAGATTAAAAATTACATGAATTACATATATCTATTAGTCGTTTTAATGATTGTATGGTTTTTATACAATAGGTATGAAGACAAAAGACAGAGAGAAGAAAACACTGAAAATTATAATGACATTCAAAAATATTTATTAAAAGATACAGATTTAGCCAAAGAAAAAAAGCCTATTTTGTGGATTCCTATAACGTATGATTATAACTCTAGAAATTGGATAAGTTTTGGCTCACGCAGTTCATTTGAGTTGAATCAACCTTACATGTATTTAACAGTAAAAAGTATTATAAATCAATGTGAAGGTTCGTTTCGTATATGTTTAATAGATGATGACTCTTTTGCAAAGTTGATTCCTGGATGGTCAGTTAATATGAAATCAATTTCAAGCCCAGTTTTAGATTATATTCGTTCTCTCGCAATTGCAAGGTTATTGTATACTTACGGAGGAATGGTTGTGCCTCCGTCCTTTTTATGTATGAGAGACCTAATAGAGTTGTATAATATGGGAACAAGTGGAGATAAAATGTTTGTCTGTGAAACAGTGGATAGAAATATTACATCAACAACGCATGAATTTTATGCCGACACCAGTTTTATGGGTTCTCCCAAAGAAAATCCAGTTATGCAAGAGTTGATTGATTTTATGCAGAGAAAGGTTTCTTCAGACTATACGGCTCAAGCTGAATTTTTGGGTGATTTTAATCGCTGGTGCAATACTCGTGCTCAAAGAGGTCAAGTAAAATTAATTCCAGGAAAATTAATTGGAACAAAGACGATGAGTGATGAAACAATATTGGTTGATAATTTATTATCAAATGATTACATTGATTTGTATCCTCAAGCTTATGGAATTTATATACCTGCAAAAGAAATATTGAACCGTCGTCATTACGAGTGGTTTGCGCGTCTTTCTCCCAAACAAGTATTGGAGTCAAATGTAATAATAAGCAAATACATTTTATTGGCTAGTACGCCAGATTCTAAAAATGGAACAATTGAGCCAATGGTAGACCGACCCAAAAAATGGATTGGTTACTGGCAAGTTCCATCTGGATTTGGATTATGGGGCTTTAAACCTCAACCATTTGCAACACATTTGATAAGAAAGAATACAGACCCCAAACCTTAATATCTTTTTTCCATAAAAAATTGGTAAGGCCATTGTTTTATTTCTTCAGTTTCTTCTTCGTCGGTGTCATATCCATAGATAGGCAATATATCTAAATCTGCGTTTGGCAATGTTTTGCACGAAAGACAATCAAAAAAGCTGTATAAAAGCGAATATAATTTCATGACCTCTTAGTTATAAAATTATATTAAATATTTGCAAAATAAACATAATAAATGATATTATAGTTGGATTTATCGTATTTTATTTGGGAAGTGTAAGTTATTTTATTAAAGTTGCAAATTTGTCGTAGAACAGTTGTAAATGTATTATATGCCAATTTTCTCTCTAAATACTTTTGTTTTGACAAATGATAATAA
>Ga0049085_10000678_pt1 | contig 13353 bp, 14 predicted proteins | sample GreLakmeSU08MSRF_FD_66721 | JGI IMG/M metagenome (GOLD analysis project Ga0049085, IMG submission 66721) | Freshwater lentic microbial communities from great Laurentian Lakes, MI, USA - Great Lakes metaG SU08MSRF | ecosystem: Environmental > Aquatic > Freshwater > Lake | place: Great Lakes... | reverse complement strand
TGGGTCAGCGGGCGGAACTCGACGGAGGTGGGATCGATGAGCGTGTTGGCCCAGGAAAATTCGAGGCGGTTGAGGCCCTTGCGAAAGGTGAGGATGCGCGTCTCCTTGACCAGCGTGATGTCGGCCGAGTTGTAGATGGTCAACTGGGTGGAGTCGCGGCCGGGGAGCGTGACGACGTTGATGCGGGCGTGGACGGTGGCGGTGCAAAGCAGACCGGCCAGGGCGACCGGAAAAAATCTGCGCACCGGGCCTGCGAAGTGGTCTGATTTCATCGCCGGTTTGACGGGTTGCGGGCGGAAATGCTCCCGGAATGGAAAAAATCCCAACGACCACGCGGGTCGTTGGGATTTGGCAAGGAGGCGGGGCATCGCCGCCGGCTCAGGCGGGTTCGCGGGTTTCGAGGAAGCCCTGCAAGTGGCGGACGCGCGTCGGGTGGCGCATTTTCCGCAGCGCCTTGGCCTCGATCTGGCGGATGCGTTCGCGGGTGACCTTGTATTGCTTGCCGACTTCTTCCAGCGTCCGGGCGTAGCCGTCGCCGAGGCCGAAGCGCAGTTCCAAAACTTTCCGTTCGCGCTCGGTGAGGCTCGAAAGCACGTCGCCGAGCTTGTCTTTCAGCAGGCTGTAGCTGGTCATGTCGGAAGGGTTTTCGGCGGCCTTGTCCTCGATGAAGTCCCCGAAGTTGGTGTCCTCGCTGTCGCCGACCGGCGATTGGAGGGAGATGGGCTGCTGGGCCATTTTGAGGACGGCCCGGATGCGCTCGACTGGGAGCTGCATTTCGTCGGCGATTTCCTCGGGGGTCGGCTCGCGGCCGAAATCCTGCATGAGCTGTTTCTGCGCACGCCAGAGCTTGTTAATGATTTCGATCATGTGGACCGGGATGCGGATGGTGCGAGCCTGGTCGGCGATGGAGCGGGTGATGGCCTGGCGGATCCACCAGGTGGCGTAGGTGGAGAATTTGTAGCCGCGGCGATACTCGAATTTCTCGACGCCTTTCATCAGGCCCATGTTGCCCTCCTGGATGAGGTCGAGGAAGGACTGGCCGCGGTTGGTGTATTTCTTGGCGATGGAGATGACGAGGCGCAGGTTGGCCTCGACCATCTCGGTCTTGGCCTGATGAGCCTTAGCGGCGAAATGCTTCAACTGCGAGTAGGCGTGGAGATAATCCGCGTGGGGCATGCGGACGAACTCCTCTAGGGCGCGGATTTTGCGGCGCTCGGACTCGATGACGCCCTGCTGCTGGCCGGATTTGCGCTGCTTCTCCAGTTCCTGGATGAGGCGCAGGCTCAACTGGATTTTGTCGTGAATGTTCTCGGTGACGAGGGTGATCTCCTCGATGACTTTCTGTTTGTAGAAGAATTTCGGGAAGGAGCTTTGGAGCTTCTTGTCGAGTTTGCGCAGCTCGGATTGGAGCTTGTCCTTCTTGCCCTTGGTCGGGGCGTTTTGCCAGGCGGCGTATTTGTCGTCCACCTGCTGATCGAGGGCGCGGACCTGCTTGACGAGCTTGCGGAGGTCCTTGAGATGGTTTTCGCGGCCTTCGACTTTCTTATCGACGATGACGCGGTCGAAGCGCTCCTTGGGCGGTTCGGACAAGAGTTTTTCGGCGAGCGCGATGTGCTCCTTGGCGGCGAAACCGAAGCTGTAGATGATGCGCTTGACCTCGATCTCGGCCTCTTCGATGCGCTTGCAAATTTCCACTTCCTGCTCGCGCTTTAAGAGCGGCGTCTGGCCCATCTGCCGGAGATACATGCGGACGGGATCGTCGAGGACGTCGAGCCGGCTCTTGTCCTCCTCCTCCTCGGGTTCGGGCTGCTTGACGCGGTCCACTTCGGCCTGGTCCACGATTTCAACCTCAAGATTGCCGAGCTTGGAATAGATTTCATCCAGATCATCGGGCGTCACGACGCCCTCGGGCAGCGCGTCGTTGATGTCGTCGTAGGTGAGGTAGCCCTGTTCCTGGGCGAGGCGCAGGAGTTCCTTGATCTTCTCGGTGAGGTCCACGCCGGAGCGGGTTTTGATCGAGCCGATCGCCTGCTGGGCGCTGGCCAGGTTGCCTTCGGTCAGGGCGGCGATTTGGATTTTGGTGGAGCCGTTGGGCAGGTGGGAGGGGCGGCCTTTGAGCACCGGCCGGCCGGCGGCCGCGGGCAGTGTTTTGCCGGGCAGGGGCGGGGCCTTGACGGCGGCAACCGGGGCGACCGGCCTTGCTTTGGCGGGTTTGGGTGTGGCCTTGGCGGCGGCGGGTTTGGGTGTGGCCTTGGCGGCGGCGGGTTTGGGTGTGGCCTTGGCGGCGGCGGGTTTTTTAGATGACTTCGTTTTAGGCATAAAATTTCAATCAGGAAACGATTTCCGGCTGGGTGAAAGGTTGGAGGCATTGGGCGCCGACCGGGACACGGAAAACCTGCGGGCATTGGCGAAAATGCAGAGGCCGGAGGAGCGTCTCTGCCAAAACCGAGCCGAACCCGGCCCTTCGAACCAACCCGGCCGTCACCGAAAATAATAGATCACGCATAGCAAAAAACCGTCAGCAATTAAAGGCCGAGAATTGACCAGAAGACTGCCGCAACGAGGAGATTACATTATTTCGGCCATTGCTCAAATGAAAAAATCCAGCCGCGTGGTTGCCCGGTTGGCGGTTGTCAGCGGCCTGGGGCGATGGTTCAATGACACCATGAATGCCAGCCAACATGCCACTAGCCTGCGTCGCCGCATCCGCTTCATGGTCTGGGTTTTCATCATCGGCCTCGTCGTCAGCGGGGTCACGGCCATCCCGCTGCAATGGGAGATGAATCTCGCCGCGCGACTTTTGGGCGGCGACGAGGCCAGGACGGCTTCCGGCCTGACGGTGGAAATTGATTTCTCGAAACTCAAGGTTGTCACCAAAGACCATACCGCCGGCGGCGGCGGCCTGACGGGCTGGGTGGTGCGGGTGCGCGACGGGCTGAACGACACCTACGCGAAATATCCCTTCATCGCCTACGGCACCGACTGGTTGGCGTTCGGCCATCTGATGATCGCGCTGGTGTTCGTCGGCGCGTTGCGCGATCCGGTGCGCAATGCCTGGCTGTTCGACTTCGCGATGATCGCCTGCGTGCTGGTGGTGCCGTTCGCGCTGATCTTTGGCGGAGTGCGCGGCATCCCGTTTTACTGGCGGCTGATCGACTGCTCGTTCGGCGTGTTCGGAATTATTCCGGTCTGGCTTTGTCGGAACTGGGTGCAGGAACTCCAGCAGGCGGATGAAGCCGGTCATGTCTCCGCCTGAAGCGCGTCCCAAGTTTCTTCGGCCGCCGCCGGGAACTACGGATGGGCATCCAGGGCAGCGTGGCGGGCCTGGCGTTTGGGCAGGGAGTTTCGCTGTTTGCTTCGTGGGGAAACAAGTTCATCTGGCAGATACTTCACGAGAAAACCAGGTTTGTCGTTTCTCCCGCCGCGCTGGTAATCGCGCCAGAGCGCCGCCGCCGCGTGTTTCGCGTCCAGCTTCAATTCTTCAGTCAGGAAGCGGAAGAGCAGTTCCGCCAGCCGCGCCAGCGCGATGGTGTCGGTGCGGCGGAGTTGCGCGAAGAGCCAGTCGCTGAGACGGAGGAACGAACGGAAGGGAGAGGCCGACGCACCCCTCCCGGCCCTCTCTCCCCCAAGGGGCGATGGAGAAAACATTTCAGCAGCCGGATCGCTCCAGAGCAGCGGAGTCGTCTCGACGAAATTGCCGCTGTTGCCGACGATATCCCAATACTTCGCGAAGCGCCGCAACCGTTGCATGTCGGCGAACGGGATCAGCTTGTTCTGCAAAATCTCGTAGGGCGGATGCGCGGTGTAAACCATGCGCCATTCCGTGTCGTGCCGGGAAATCGGCGTGCCGCGCAGCCGTTTCAAAATGCCCACCTGAATTTCCTGCGGACGCAGCGCGATGAGACGGTCAAAGCCCGTTCCAAAACTTTCGATCGTTTCGCCGGGCAGTCCGACAATCAGGTCGGCGTGAATGTGAACGCCGGTCTGACCGCGCAAGAAATAAAAATTGTCCTCCAGCCGCGCGTAGTTTTGCCGGCGCTGGATAAGCTGGCCGACGGTTTCGTTGAACGTCTGGATGCCGACCTCGAATTGCAGCGCGCCGGGCGGAAACTTCTGGATCAGTTCGCGCAGCGTCTCCGGGAGCCGGTCGGGCACCATCTCAAAATGATAGAAGAGGCCGGGGCGGTGGCGGGCCAGAAAAAATTCCAGGATGGCCCGGCTGGTGTGCAGATTCAGGTTGAAGGTGCGGTCCACGAACTTGAACTGCGTCACGCCCCGGTCGAGCAGTCGCTGCATCGCGGCGAGAAACTCCGGCAGCGGCGCCTGGCGCACCGGAATGTCGAGCGACGACAAACAGAACTCGCAGGTGAACGGACAGCCGCGCGAGGCCTCGACGTAGATGACGCGATGCGCGATGTCGTCCTCCGTGTAGAGATCGTAGGGCAGCGCGAGTTGCGCGAACTCCGGCAACTGCGCGGGAATGATTTTGCCCGCCGGCTTTTCCCCGCGCAGCAACTGCCCGCAGACTTCGGCAAATTTCAAATCCGCCTCGCCGGTGATGACGTAGTCGGCCAGCAAGACGATGGGCTGGGTGTCGAGTTCGTAGCTCACCTCCGGGCCGCCCAGGATGATGGTGATGCCGGGCCGGACACGCCGGATGGCGGCGATGACCTCGGTGGTTTCGGTGACGTTCCAGATGTAAATGCCGAACCCGATGATTTTCGGATCGCGCGCCAGCAGGACTTCGGCGATGTCGAGCGGACGCTGGTTGATGTCGAACTCGGCCAGGATCGCGCGCGGTTGCAGTTCGCCGAGATTGGCGAACAAATAGCGCAGCCCGAACGCGGCGTGGATGTATTTCGCGTTGAGCGTGGTTATGGTAATGTCGGCCATGACGCGGGCAGCCTACGTTTTCGTGGGCGGCAAGGCGAAAATAATTTGGGGCAAAGCATTGACGGCGCGGGAAGGCTCCCTATATTCAAGTGGCAACAGGACTGTTTTAGTCCGCTTTAAGATCATGCAAATAACGCGCGCAGGTGAATACGGGGTGCTGGGCCTTCTGGCCTTGGCGCGCCGTGCGCCCGGGCAGGTGGCGATGATCGACGAGGTCAGCCGGGAAGAAGACATCCCAAACAGTTTCCTCGCGAAAATATTTCAGAACCTAGCTCGTGCCGGGTTGGTGCGCTCCAATCGCGGCACTGGTGGCGGCTTCACGCTCGTGAAACGTCCGGCGGACATCACGGTGCTTGAGGTCATCGAGGCCATCGAGGGCAAGATCGCCTTCCAACGCTGCCTGACGGAGACGCCGGATTGCGAACACAGCGGCGGCTGCGCGCTTTGCGGGCTGTTCGCGCAGGCGCAGGATCGCGTGAAGGAGACGTTTTCGCGCACGAGCATCGCCGACCTGCTGAAAACACATGTGCCGCCGGGCGATTCGCACCGGCGTCCGCAGAAGGCCAAAAAGCTGGTGGCTGCGGCCCGTGAAAATTTTAAGAAACCGAAACCGAAACTGAACCATTGAAACCAAAGTTATGAGCGACACCTATACACTCTACAATCAAACCGTGATGGACCACTTCATGAACCCACGCAACATGGGCGACCTGAAAGACGCTGACGGCATCGGCGAGGTCGGCGCGGCGGCCTGCGGCGACATCATGAAGATAAGCCTCAAGATCAAGGATGGCATCATCGAGGACGCTCGCTTCAAGACCTTCGGTTGCGGCTCGGCCATCGCCAGTTCCAGCATGGCGACTGAACTTATCAAGGGCCGTAGCATTGACGAGGCGATGAGCTTCTCGAACCAGGAAGTTGTGGATGCGCTCGGCGGTCTGCCGCCGGTGAAAATCCACTGCTCCGTCCTCGCCGAGGAAGCCCTAAAGGCCGCGCTCGAAGATTATTTGAAGAAACATCCTGAAGCGGCGAAGCGGGCGGAGCCGGTAGCGGCTTGAACGAGATTTAACTGCGTGGTGCGTGAGGAGTGGTGCGTGAAAATGCACGCACCACGCACCGCGCACAATTTTTTTTATGCGCCACGTATTTCTCGACCATCAGTCCGCCACGCCCGTTCTGCCCGAAGTGTTCGAGGCGATGAAGCCGTTCTTCACCGAGGCGTTCGGCAATCCCTCGTCCCTGCACCAGCACGGGCTGCGCGTGCGCGACGCGCTCGCAAAGGCACGCACGCAGATCGCCGCGCTGATCAATGCCGAGTCGCCCGATGACATTTTTTTCACCAGCGACGGGACCGAGTCGGCGAACCTCGCCATCAAAGGCGTGGCCTATGCCAACCAGCGGAAGGGCAATCACCTCGTCATCTGCGAAACCGAGCATCCGTCGGTCATCAACTCGATTGAGTTTCTGGAAAAACAGGGCTTCACCTGCACCAAGGTCAAGGTGGACCGCGAAGGCGTCATCAACCCCGAGGACGTGCGGGCCGCGCTCACGGACAAAACCATTCTCATTGCGGTGCATCACGTGAACCACGACATCGGCACCATCGAACCGGTGCGCGAGATCGGCAAGATCGCCGCCGAGAAGGGTATTCCGTTTTACGTCGATTGCGAAGCGAGCGCGGGCTGGCTGCCGGTGGACGTGCAGGCGTTCGGCGCGAACCTAGTTTCGTTTTCTCCCCACCGGTTTTACGGGCCGAAAGGCGTGGGCGTGCTTTACCGCAACAAAAAAGCCCGCCTGGTCAGCATCATTCACGGCGGCGTGCAGGAAGGCGGACGCCGCGCTGGCACCGAGAATGTCCCGGCCATCGTCGGCGCGGGCGTGGCCTCCGAGATCGCGCTGCGCGAAATGCCGGCGCGCATCGCCCACACTGCGCGTGTGCAGAAAAAACTTTGGGACGGACTGAAGTCGAAAATTCCCTACATCAAGCTCAACGGCCCGGAGCCGGGGCCGAAACGCATTTCGACGACCATCAACATCAGCACCGAGTTCATCGAGGGCGAGGGCCAGTTGCTGCTCTGCGACATGAACGGCATCGCGGTGGCGAGCGGTTCGAGCTGTGTGAGCAAGTCGCTGAAAATATCGCACGTCCTCGGCGCCATCGGGCTCGATCACGCGCTGGCCCAGGGCAACATCATCATGTCGATCGGCATGGCCAACACCGAGGAGGACATGGATTACGTGGTCGAGACCTTTGGCAAGATCGTCACGAAACTGCGCGGCATGTCGCCGATGTGGGAGGAGTTCGAGCGCGGCGTCATTGACTCGGTCATCAATCCAACCGGCCGCGGCAAGTCCTTCTCGCAGCACGCGGCGGACATTTCGGGCAAGGCGGCGCATTGAAGTCGTGATTGCGGATTGACGACTTATTGCGCCCTCCGTCCAATTCACCCCAGATTATTTTCATGCTAAACCAAGAATCAGTGCAGAGCGCGCTCAAGTTGGTCAAATACCCCGGCTTCTCGCGCGACATCATTTCGTTCGGCATCGTCAAGCACGTCGCGGCCGGCGACGGCGCGGTGAGCGTGCAGTTGCAGCTTACCACCGCGAACCCAGACATCGCGCGGCAGATCCGCGAGGAGTGCGAGCGGGTGCTGCGCGCCCTGCCCGGCGTGGAGAAGCTGCACCTGGAAATTAAAATTCCCTCCGGCGCGAATCCCGCCGCCCAGCCGCAAAACACCTGGTCCAACCAGAACAAAATTTCCGGCATCGCCCGCGTGGTGGCCGTGGCCAGCGGCAAGGGCGGCGTCGGCAAATCGACCTGCTCGGTGAACCTCGCCTGCGCCCTGCAGCAGCTCGGCGCGCGCGTCGGGCTGCTCGATTGCGACATTTACGGGCCGAGCATTCCGCTAATGATGGGCATCCGCGAGCGTCCGACCATCGACGCCCAGGAGAAAATGGTTCCGCCCGCCAATCATGGCGTGAAACTGATGAGCATGGGCTTCCTGCTCGATGGCGACGCGCCGGTCATCTGGCGCGGCCCGATGATCATGAAAACCATCCAGCAGTTTGTGAACTCCGTCGCGTGGGGCGAACTGGATTATCTGCTCGTCGATCTGCCGCCCGGCACCGGTGACGCGCAACTTTCCCTGTGCCAGACCGTGCCGCTGGACGGCGGCGTGATCGTGACCACGCCGCAGGAGGCCTCGCTCGGCGTGGTTCGCAAGGGCATCGCGATGTTCGAGAAGGTCAACGTGCCGATCCTCGGGATTGTCGAGAACATGAGCTACTTCATCACGCCCGGCGGCGAGCGCGTGGAAATTTTCGGCCACGGCGGCGGTCGCGCGGAAGCGGAGCGGAAGAACGTCCCGTTCCTCGGCGAGGTTCCGATCTACGTCGCCATCCGCGAGGGCGGCGACTGTGGAGTGCCCGTCGTGGTCTCGGCGCCCGCCGCGCCGCCGGCCCGGGCGTTTCTGAAAATCGCGGAAACGCTGCGGCAGAAGCTGGGTTGAGAGCGCGCAACCCGGCTTGCCCCCACCGGTTCAAAAATTGTATTGTCAGCCGGGCGGCCAATGTTAATTTGGCGTAGCTTTTTACTGCCATGATTATGTCAAACACATCTCTCGAAGGCTTCGGTGATGCCGACTCGGTCAAGAAGTCCTCCCTCTACCGCGAATTCCAGGCCGAGCGCGAAGAGATTTTGCGGCATAAATGGATTGAATCAGAACGGGCCGGCCACGACATCGGCTTCGAGCGCGCCCTGACCGACTGGATCGTCAAGCACCGGTCCAAATGGCGGAAGAGCCGCCAGAGCGCCAGCCACTAGACGGCCTGCTCCTTTAACGCGGTCCTGCGAGGCCGCCAAGGCAGCCATGCAAACGAAAAACATTTCAACTCCGCCCACCGGCCCTGCTCACGGGCCGGTTGCTTTTTTTACCCCCATCACCCGCGCCCGCCATGTCTGAACCCACGCTCATCCTCAACCCCGTCACGCTGCAACGCGCCCTCACGCGCATCGCCCACGAAATCGCCGAGCGCTGCGACGCGGACGCGGAACTCGCGCTGGTCGGCGTGCAGCGCGGTGGCGTCTTCCTCGCGGAACGACTCGGGGTTCTCCTGCGCGAAATCTGCGGCCAGCCCGTGCCGGTCGGCACGCTGGATGTCTCCATGCACCGGGACGATCTCGGTCGGCAGGCCGCGCCCACGGTGCATCCCACCACCATTTCTTTCGACATCACCGGCAAGACCGTGGTGCTGGTGGACGACGTGCTCTTCAGCGGCCGCACCACCCGCGCCGCGCTGGATGCGCTCAATGATTTCGGCCGCCCGAAGCGCATTCAGCTCGCCGTGCTCATCGACCGCGGCCATCGCGAGCTGCCCATCAAGGCTGATTTCGTCGGCAAGAACGTGCCCACCTCCCTGCGCGAAAGCGTCAACGTCCAGTTGCTGGAGACGGGCGGCGACGACACCGTGACCCTGGGAAAATTATGAGCTGGCACCGCAAACATCTGCTCGACATCGAATCCCTTTCGCCAGAGGAAATCGTCACCGTGCTCGACACTGCCAAGTCGTTCAAAGCGGTCGGAGAACGCGCCATCAAAAAAGTCCCGGCCCTGCGCGGCAAAACCGTCGTCAACCTTTTCATCGAACCCAGCACCCGCACTCGTATTAGCTTTGAGCTGGCCGCCATGCGGTTGACCGCCGACGTCATCAACTTCAGCGCCGAGGCCTCCTCGCTCAAAAAAGGCGAGACCCTCAAGGACACCGCTCGCAACCTCGAAGCCCTCAACGCCGACATCATCATCATCCGCCACAGCGCGACCGGCGCGCCGCATTTCCTTGCGCGCTTTCTCAACGCCAGCGTGGTCAACGCCGGTGACGGCGCGCACGAGCACCCCACTCAGGCGCTGCTCGACATGTTCACCATCCGGGAGAACAAGGGGACCATTGCCGGGCTGAACGTCACCATTCTCGGCGACATTCTCTACAGCCGCGTGGCCCGCTCCAACATCTGGGCGCTGACCAAGCTCGGCGCGAACGTCACCCTCTGCGGGCCTTCCACGCTGGTGCCGAAAGTTTTTGAGCAGATGGGCTGCCGCGTGACCTACAACGTCGATGAAGCCATCGAGTCCGCCGATGTGATCAACCTGCTCCGCATCCAGCACGAGCGGCAGCGCCAGACGATGTTTCCCGGCATCGGCGAATACACCAACCTCTTTGGCCTCACCAAAGCCCGCTTCGCGAAGACCAAACCTGACGTGCTCATCATGCACCCCGGCCCGATCAATCGCGGCGTCGAGATCAACAGTGAAGTGGCCGACTGCGCGCGTTCCGTCGTCCTCCAGCAGGTCACCAACGGCTTGGCCGTCCGCATGGCCGTGCTCTTCCTGATCAACGGCGGCGAAGGCCCGCAGGCCGTGGGCTGAACTTATGGCCTACCTCTGGATCGCACTCGGCGGCGCGTTGGGCAGCATGGGCCGCTACTGGGCCTCCAACTTCATCGACGGCCGCGCGGGCAAAGCCTTTCCGTGGAGCACACTGCTCGTCAACGTCACCGGCTCATTCGTCATCGGACTGCTGGCGGCGTGGCTCGTCGGCGAGAACCGCTGGCAGGCCCAGCCGCGCTGGCGGGAATTTTTGATGATCGGCCTTTGCGGCGGCTACACCACCTTCTCCTCGTTCAGCCTGGACGCGCTGAATCTTCTGCGCGCGAGCCACTGGTTTCAAGCCGGCGCCTACGCTGTGCTTTCGCTCGTGCTCTGTCTCGCGGCCGTCTGGCTGGGCCACGCGCTCGGCCAGTTGGTGCACCGCTGAGGTTTCTTGCCATGAAGATCGTCGCCCCTGCCGCCCGTCTCGGAGGCGCCCTGCTCGCGCTGGCGGGTGCGGGCCTGCTGGCGTCCGGTTGCGCCACGCCGACGGAGCCGCGCTTCACGTCGTTCCAAGGCTGGAAAAATTTCGAGACGTTCCAGCGCGTGACGAATGGAAACGGCGTGACGTTGACGTCGCCGCGATTGAAGACCGGCGGCGCGTGGCGCGAGCTGATCGTTTCCTGGAACGCGAGTTGTCCGCCGGGCGCTCATCTGCGGGCGGAGGCGCGGGGCTTTCACGCGGGGCGGCCGACGAAATTTTATACGCTTGGTCTCTGGTCCGAAGACACTGCGGGGAATCCGCGCGAGAGCGTGAAGGGCCAGCGGGACGGGGATGGCACGGTCTTGACCGACACGCTGGTGGTTCGGCAGCCGATGGAGGAGGCGCAGATTCGCATCACTTTGTCGGGTGCTGGTGAAAATTTTTTGCCACGCCTGAAATTTGCGGGGGCCTCGTTTCTCGGCGGCTCCGGGCCGTCGGAAAAAGTTTCAGCCCGACCCGTCGCGTGGGGGAAAATCATCGACGTGCCGCAGCGCGCGCAGACCGGTCATCCGGGCGCGAAAGGTTGGTGCAGCCCGGCGTGCGTCTCGATGCTGCTGGCGCATTGGGCGAAGGTTTTGCATCGGTCCGAGCTGGATGTGCCGGTGCCGCAGGTGGCCGCCGGCGTGCAGGACCGGAACCTGCCGGGGACGGGCAACTGGGTTTTCAACACGGCCTTCGCCGGGAAGTTCGAGGGGATGCGCGCGGTGGTGACGCGCTTCGATGATGTGTCCGAGATCGAGGAGTGGGTGGCGGCGGGGATCCCGGTGGCAGTTTCGGTGTCGTTTGATTTCTTGAATGGCCGGCCCGTGGACGACGGCAACGGCCACTTGATCGTGGTGGTCGGTTTCACCGGCACGGGCGACGTGGTGGTAAATGATCCCTGGCCGAATCCAAAAAAGGAAAACACGGTGCGGAAGGTTTTCCCCCGGCAAAATCTGGTCAAGGCCTGGGAACGCTCCCGACGTGCGGTTTATCTGATTTGCCCGGAGACGATGAAAGTTCCGGAAAACCGCCGGGGACATTGGGCGGATTGATCCGCAGGTGGTCGCAAGTCCAGAGATGTTGCGCCCGGTTCATCGCGCGGTGCGTGTCGGTTTCCTGACAGTGCGGTGAAGATTGAGAAAATAATTTTGAACTGATTCACCACCGATGGCATCTATATTCCCAGTCAGCCTTGCACAACCGGGGCCGCAAACGGGCCAGCGGGGGGTGAATGAAAAGGGAAGAGGGTGGGCATCCGGTTGGCCGCAGGGCGGCAGGAAAGGTAACAGTGCTATGATAAAAACATTGGAAGCAATAACCGAGCTCATTCGCAACCCCAAACCATCCTTCCGTCAGGCCGAAGACCGGCCGCAAAAAGCCAAGAAACACCGCTACGAGCGGCGCAAAATAAAGGAAATCATCCGCCTCGGCGACTGGATGCAGGAAAATCCGGCCTGAAATGAAAGCTACGGTCTAAAACGACGAACCCCGCGCCCGCGTGGCTTTTTTGTTTGGCCAAGCCGCGCCCCGGTCACTGGCAGCGCGGACAGACGCCGAAAAATTCCAGCCGGTGCGTGACTTTCTGAAAGCCGTTGCGCGCTGCAATTCGCCGCTCCAGTTCGTGCGGAAAACAGTCATCGATCTCGACCACTTCCGTGCAGGTGGTGCAGACGAGATAGTGATGATGCCCGTCGTCCCCCTCGGCCAGCAGTTCAAAGCGGGCCGTCCCGTCCCCGAAATCAAACCGCTTTACCAGGCCCATCTTTTCCAGCAGGTGCATGGAGCGATAAATGGTTGCCAGATCGCAGTTCCCGGAGGGCAGGGCGCGAAAAATTTCCCGGTTGGTCAGCGGACGTGGCTGGCGGTGGAGTATCTCCAGGATGGCCCGGCGCGGCCCGGTGACTTTGCGCTCCTGCCGGCGCAGGCGCTCGGTCCAATGCGCCAACGGCGCGGGGGCAGGATTCGGGCTGGCGGCGGGGTGGCTCACGGTCAGTGGAAGAGCACGCTGATCAGGCCCAGCGCGGTGCCGAGGATGATGGCGGCGGTCTTGCGGAAGTTGAAACGGTGACCGTCGCTGCTTTCAAACAGGATCGTCGTCGAGATGTGCATGAAGATGCCGATGACCAGCGCCATCAACTCGCGCGAATGGGCCGCGATCGCGGTGTGGGCGCTCAGGGTCATGCCGAGCGGAGCCATCGCCGCGAACAGGCCGAGCAGGCCAAGAGCCGATCCGCGCTTCATGCCGTGATGCAGCAATGTGCCGAGCAGTGCGATGGAAACAGGGTAATTGTGCAGTACGATGCTCCAAAGTAGCATGCGGCGGGAGGCGGGATCGTGATGCGTGCCGGCCTCGCCCAAGGCCATCGCCTCGATCAACGCGTGCAAACAAAGGCCGGCCACCATGCCGATGGGGATGCGTCCATGCAGATGATGCACATGGCCATGCTCCACGCCCATTGTGAAAGATTCCAAAACGATCTGCACGAAAAAGCCCGCCAAAATGAGCGCGCCGATGAGTACGTGGTCCCCAGTGCCAACGTGTGTGTGCGGTTGATAGAGTTCCGGCAGGAG
>Ga0049085_10000677_pt1 | contig 13355 bp, 12 predicted proteins | sample GreLakmeSU08MSRF_FD_66721 | JGI IMG/M metagenome (GOLD analysis project Ga0049085, IMG submission 66721) | Freshwater lentic microbial communities from great Laurentian Lakes, MI, USA - Great Lakes metaG SU08MSRF | ecosystem: Environmental > Aquatic > Freshwater > Lake | place: Great Lakes... | reverse complement strand
AGGGTCCGCCGTGGCTGGCGCACGTGGCTTCCTTTCGGGCCGTGCAGGCCGTGGAGGGGATGTTTGGTCACAGCCAGCCCAAGCCAGTCGGCATTTTCCCCGGTTGTACTTATTGCCAGCCGCAAGTCGCGAGCACGGGCCTCACCGAAAAAGCCGCCAAGGAGAAGGGGTTGAATTACAATGTCGGAAAATTCCCCTTCAGCGCCGTCGGCAAGGCCGTCGCGGCCGGCGATACGGAGGGTTTTGTTAAGGTCATCGCGGATGCACAGACCGGTGAGATTTATGGGGTGCATATTATTGGTCATGAGGCCACGGAGCTTATCGCAGAATACGGTTTGGCGATGAACCTCGAGGCGACGATCAACGATGTGCATCATTCCATTCACGCTCATCCGACGCTGTCCGAAGCGCTCGGCGAGGCGGCCCTCGCCACTTTAGGTCGGGCCATTCATATCTGAGTCGAGTCAGGGTTCGGCGGCGTGCTTTGGGTCGACGGGGGATGACGCTTGGTTGGGCGAGCCCTTCCTCCCTTTTCGTCCTTAGCCTCATTCCAGACAAAGTGGCGCCCACTTCTGCTGGCCTCGGTTTGTAACATATTATGTTACAAACCGAGCCCCCCGGCAGGGTGGTTGGTGGTGGGGTGAGGGGGCTTTGGCTGGGCGGATAGTTGTTTTCATCCAATGCCTTTTGGCTACTGCCACAGCTCAAGATATCTATCCGACTGCCCTCAGTGCCGTCACTGGCAGCAGCACGAATACTCTGTGGGCTCCCAGCGGCAGCGGCTCCGGCGGATCGGCGGCCTACCGCGTGACTAATTCCCTCGAAATGCAAAGTGCCACCGATCGAGCCACGGTCGCGAGCCTAACCGGCAATTTCCTGCGCTGAGCCGATGGCGCGCAGACCGCTCAAGTATCAAACTGGTGCGAGTGCCGGGAGTCGAACCCGGATCATCAGCTTCGGAGGCGGATACACTATCCATTGTGCTACACTCGCAGAGAACCGAACGCACAGCTTTCTCGGGTAGCCCGGCTTTTCAAGCTGTTTTAATCGTTCGGTGGCAACCAAGTCTCGGGCTGGTTTCGCCCGCGGCGCTTAATGCGCGACGGTGATCGGGGCCGTCAAGGGCTGACCGATTTCTTCGAGCAATTTTTTGAACCACGGTTGCGTCGTAGCAAAGGCTTTGCCGCCTTTGATGCGGGGAAATTCGATGGCGCGCAGGACGTCACCGCGTTCTTCATCATGGCCGATGAGGCCACTGACTCCAGCGCGAGCGCACTCAATGGCTTTTAGTACGCAGGTATCGATGAGCTGGAGATCTTCGGCATTGGCGGGCGCGGAGCGGGCGAAATAGCCGCTCTTCTGCACCAACACCTTCTCGGCGCCGAGCATGGTGGCAAAACGTTCGGCAAACCATTTGCCGGGATTGATGGTATCGAGACGGACGTGACCAAAGGCGTCCCGATCGATGGGGGCGCCGCGGGCAGTCATTTCCGCAATGATGCTGTCGAGACCGGCCCCTTCGCTCACGAATAAATTAATATTTCCCTGCCGATTCATGAGGGCCCGTAGGCGTTTAGCCTCAGCTTCAATATTCAAGGCGAGCTCTGGTAAATAGATTGCATGCACCGCGTAGCGCTCCCGTGCCAAGCCGATGGCTGGCACCCACGTTTTAGTGGCGAGGCTCTGTTGATAAACGCGGGCGGTGGCTGCGGTGAGCCAACCGCAACTGCGGCCCATCACTTCATGGACGATGAGCGTGCGGGCGCTGGCGCCGAGCTCAGTTACGACGTTGGCAAAAAAATGCGCGCCTTGTTCCGCCGCGGTGACGGCGCCGAGGCTCTGCTTGATCGGGATAATATCGTTATCAATCGTCTTGGGTAGGCCGATGACGTTGAGCTGATAATTATGTTTCTGCAGATAGGCCGCGAGGTCGGCCGCGGTGGTGTTCGTATCGTCGCCACCGACAGTGTGGAGAATATCAACTCCGTCCCGCTGCAGCTGTTCCGCCGCGACGGCAAGAGGGAGCTGACCCTCTTTGACGAGACCACGCTTAACCGCATCTTTAACGTTAGTGAGTTTGACGCGGCTGTTGCCAATGACGCTGCCGCCAAATTGGCGCAGGACGCTGGCCTGGGCGCGAATTTCTGGGGTGACGACAATATGATCACCGAGGAGTAGGCCCTTGTAGCCCGAGCGGTAGCAGATGATCTCCCAATCAGGGCATTGCCGCGTGTAGTGGAGAATGAGCTGACCGACGGCGGCGCTCAGGCAGGGGGCGTGACCACCGGCTGTGAGGATGGCGACTTTCTTTTTTGAGGAGCTCATAGATTGAGGGCGCCAGCCAAGCAGCCTAACGATCCCAAATCAACCTTCAGCCGTGATGGGGGGCGGCTTATTTTTTCCCCGCCGGCATCTGGCGATGGACCAACTCGAGGAGCGGCTTAAAGAGGTCGTGAATCATAGAAATAAAAAAGGCAGGCGATGAGCCTGCCAGATTATGCAAGGTGGAGGCAAGCGAGGGGCGAGGTGACCGTGGACCGCGTGGTCACCTAGACCGTTTGCTGCAACCAAGCTTAGACGTCAGCTTTGGTCTTGCGCAGACCTAAGACGCGATCGCCTTCCTTCCATTGGCCACGCTTCTTGAGGAGGCCGACGCGCTCGAAGCGCTTGAGGACATTGCGTTTGATGACTAGGCCGCCACCGGACTTGAGGCTGTTGTGCTGGGACATAAAGAGGGTTGGATAAGGATTAATTCTGCCTGTGTGAGGGTGGGGATGTAGAGTTCGCCCTTGTCCATGACAAGTACTTTTCAGCCCAATTTTTTCGCCTATTATTACGAGGAAATGGGAGGGGTTTGGGGGTAGAAGCCTTGGGTCAGATCAACTCCCGTTGACTGGGCGCCTTGTGGGCGTGGTTTGTTAATAGTGGAACCGGGTGGGACCGGTTTTCGCTTGGGACGGGCGCGAGCTACGGGCTGCGTGCAATCGGTCGATGCTCACGGCCTAGCCACGCCAGCGGTTAGTCGTATGATCCTAGGTCCTCGGATCGTGCCAGCGTCAACGACTAAGCCTGACCCTATTGCTCTTTACCCACCATCCGCTCGGCCAGTTCCAACCCCGAAAGCGCCGCGCCTTCTACCCGCGGGCCACCCAGCGCATCCCCCGCTAAACCGAGGCCCAGCTCGGGCAGCCACACACATCGCTCAGCATATGCAGTGACTGGCTCGCTAAACTTCCAGCGCTGCAACGCCACGTTGACCACGGGCGCACCCAACCGGTCCGCCATCCCCGGCACGATCAATGCCGCTAGCTCGGCTTCTGTCTTCGCGTAGTGCTCCGCCGTAAATGATGGACTTAAATGGACCGTCACCGCCCCAGCTTTGCCCGATGAAATTCCTTTCTTGGTGTTGTCGGCGAGCCACCGCACCGGTCCCTCTGCCAGCGCTACGCCCTCGGCTGGCACCGCGCTGGCTCCGCCCAGCGTCAGCAACAGCGCCAAGCAGGGATGATAGCTCAGCCGCGCCAACGGCTCCGCCAACTCGATCGGCAAGTCCACGCCTCCCGCCTTCAACAATGCCAACGACTGTGGTAACGGTGCCGTCAGCACCACGTGGCCAGCTTGCTGCGCCAACTGATTTTCTATCGTCAGCTCCCACCCGCCAAGTTTGTGCTGCACTTTTACCACCTTCGCCTCCCGCCGCACATCGAGCCCGTCCGCCAAAAATTTTCCCAACGCATTCATGCTCGGCTGTGCGATCCAGCGATGCGCCGATGCGCCCGGCCAGGGCGCGACTACGCCGGCCGCCGCCCACTCGTTCACCATGGATGCGAAACGCTCCGACTTCGCCGTGAAATACTGTGCGCCCGTGTCAAATACGGCTGCCTCGACCCGCTTAGTGGCCAACCGCCCGCCAAATCCACGGCTTTTTTCCAATACCACCACGTCCTTACCTCGGGCCTTTAGCGCCCGCGCCAGCAAAAGCCCAGATATGCCTGCGCCCACGACTGCGATGGTTTCATTCATCGCGCGGTAGCCTTCCCGACCTCGCGTGGGGTGCAACGCTGATTCCGAGTCCGTGGTTTCCATGTCCGAACATTGCACTGCTCAGTCGCCGTTCGCTCGCCCAAAGCTATCGCAGTTAGCCTAGCCTCCGTGCTTCCGCATCCGGCACGCATCCGAACAAAACTTTACCTCGTCCCATACCTTCGCCCATTTTTTCCTCCACGTAAATGGCCGACCGCAAACGACGCAGGGCTTCGTCGGTAGATCAGATTTTTTTCGCATCTTTGGCATGGGGGCAATCCTCCGGTCTAAAGTGCTCAGAGCTCGCCCCGCGCCGCGGGTGCGCCGCCGTTCGTCTTGATTCTCTTGGCCTGCTCTTGAATCGCCGCCCGATTCGCTGGATTAAGGCGTGCAATATTTTTAACCTGCAAAGCCATCCGCTGATTCTTGGCAAGCAACGGCTCGTGCCGCAGCAGGAAATCCCAATAGAGCGTTGTAAATGGGCAGGCGTCCTCGCCCACCGACTTCGCCGGATCAAATCGACACCCCGCGCAATAATTACTCATCCGGTCGATATATTTCCCGGTCGCGGCGTATGGCTTTGAGGCCATGATCCCGCCGTCGCCATACTGCGACATTCCGAGGGTGTTCGGCAGCTCGACCCACTCAACGGCATCCACATAGACGGCCAGATACCACGCGTGAACTTTTTGCGGTTCGACCCCGAGCAGCAACGCATAGAGCCCCGTGACCATTAATCGTTGGATATGATGCGCGTAGCCATGCGTCAAAGTCTGGCCAATACTTTGCCGCAGGCAGTTCATCTCGCATTGCCCCGTCCAATAAAATTCCGGTAATTTTTCCTTCGCCCCCAGCGCGTTCAGCTCTTCGTAGCGCGGCATGAATTTCCAATAAATGCCCCGCACATATTCCCGCCACCCGAGGATCTGCCGAATAAAGCCCTCTGCGCTGGCGAGGTGCACTTTCCCCTCGCGATAAGCCTGCTCCGCCGCCGCCACGACTTCGCGTGGGTTGAGCAATTTCATGTTCAGCGCCGCCGAAATCCGCGAATGAAATAGCCACGGTTCCTCAGTCCACATCGCATCCTGGAATTGCCCAAAGTTCGGCAACCGGTGCTCGATAAAATCCCGTAAGGTCGCCCGGGCATCTTCTGGCGTAACCGGCCAGGCGAACTCCGCGAGTTGGCCCGGATGGCTCGCAAACCGCTTGGCCACGAGCGCTAGCACCGCCCGCGTGGTCGCATCAGGTTTAGTTAAAAGCGGCGCCCGCAATTTTGCGGCCGCGGGTCCGCCCTGCTTGAAACTGCCCCGATTGTCGTGGTCGTAATTCCACTCGCCGCCTTCCGGCTCACCTTTTTTATCCAGGAGTACGCGATGCTGGCGCCGCACCTCGCGGTAGAAAAATTCCATCCGCAACATTTTCCGGCCTTCGGCATGCTTAGCAAAATCCGCCCGCGTCTGAAAGAAATGCCGATCGTCCCTCACCTCGAGCGGCAACACTGCCGCCTGCGCTGCCGCCGTCATGGCCGCCTGCACGCGCCACTCCCCCGCCTCTGTCATCACCAGCCGTTCGGGTCGCACCTTGGCGAGCGCGCGCGCCAACTCCCCGGCGAGCGTCTGCGTGTTTCCCGCTGCGTCGAGCTCCGTATAATTGACCTTTCGCCCGAGCTTTTTTTGGGCATCGCGAAAGTGGCGCATGGCCGCCAAGAAAACTGCGATTCGTGGTTGGCTTGTCCAGACGTGTTCCGATTCCTCGGCGACCTCCGCCATCCAGATCACGTCGCGCTTCGGATCAAAGCCGTCGAGCGCTGACGAATCAGCGTCGAGCTGATCCCCGAGCACGAGCACGAGCGAACGCACCGCTGGCGCCGCGCTCAACGCACCACCTCCGCCACGCCGTTCGTGGTGATAGCCATCGCCTTGCCGGCGAGCGGGCGCTCGAGCCCAGTTGAGTGCTCGGTGATGAGCCAGACAGGAGTGATCCTAGGAGTGTTCATGGTGCGGAGCGAGTGGTGGGAACGGGAGGAAGATGGTAACGTCGACGGGTCGTGCAGCCAACCCCGACTGCGGCTCACCCGCCAAGTGCGCCGTGGGCGGGATGCGAGCGGTTCTTATTCGTCACCGGCAGAATCTGATTTTGGGGTGGGGCGGATAGAAACCTGAGTTTGCATGGGCTAAGAGCATACTTAGTTTTTAGGCTACATCAAGTCCGGCTGGCCGCGCGCCAGGCCGGCGGGGCGTTAACCGAGGCCGCGCGAACGACAAGCCACTGAACCGGTCTAGTTTTAAGGAGGAGCTCACTTGGTCAGACCGATGAGAGCGGCAATAGCCGTTGACTCGGACCGACCGCCTGTGTTTTGCAGCTGGGCGGAGATTTTTTTAGATAACTGTAATGGGTCAGCTTGGATCAATCTTCTGCTAACTGCGTTGGCGCCAGATCGGCTCGGCCGATCATAACGGCAGGCCACGGGCGGCAGTTAGTAAAAGGCTGGTCCAATCTTAGGGGAACAGGCTGCGCCAGTTAATGCTGAAGTTAAGATTACGGCCTGCGATTGGTTAAACCTTGAGCGGGAGGACTTAGGGCGCGGGAGGGAAATAGTGAAATTGGCCCTTGACGCTCTTGCCGGTCGCCGTAGGCCTATCCGTTCACAATCTTCCCGACTGCCACTATGAGAGACGAATACATCCGCGAAGCCCAGAAGGTCATTCCTGACCCTAATATTTTGATCAACGTGATTTCCCGTCGCGTCAAGCAGCTCCGCCGCGGCAGCCGCCCGCTGGTCGAGTCGCTGGAAAAGCTCAGTCCTGAGGACGTCGCCCTGCGCGAGGTGATTGAAGGCAAGATTAGCTACGAGCTCCACACGGCCTAAAGCAACCCTCGGGGGTTGATGTCGGATTCTACGAAGCGAGGCCTTGGCCTCGCTTCTTTTGTTTGTCACTGCCCGTTGTCTGCCGCATCACTGTTCTTCGCCCATGGCCGCCCAGTCGCATGATTCCGCCCGTTACACCGAGCTTCGCAATTCGAAGGCGCTGCGCGATTATTTCATTCACGATAAATTTGAAGCGGGGATTAAATTAGTTGGTACGGAGGTGAAGTCGATCCGGGCAGGAAAGGCGCAGATCACCGATGCCTTCGCGCGCGTGGAGAAAGGCGGCGTCTGGCTCTATGGAGCTTACATTCAGGAATACACGCACGGCGGGCCCTCACAGCATGCCCCGCGGCGTGTGCGGCAGTTGCTCTTGCATGAAAGCGAAATTCGTAAGCTGCAGATCGCGGTGGAGACGGGTGGGAAGACGCTGGTCGCCCTGCGGATGTATTTCAAAACGGCGCTGGTCAAGGTCGAGATCGCCACTGCTACCGGTAAAAAGCAGTTCGACAAGCGCGCGGATGTCAAAAAGCGTGAGTTGCAAATGGAAGCCCGTAAGGCCCTTAAATTTCGTCGATGAAAAGAAAAACATTTCAAAGCGTTCAGGTCCGGGTGCCTGGCAGTACCTCAAATTGCGGCGCGGGCTTCGATACCCTCGGCTTGGCTTTGACGATTTATAACACGATCACGCTGACGCGCGGCGCTTGGCGGGGGGCGCGGGCGGCGACGAAGCGCGACGCGGCTGGGCTGACGATGGCGGACGAGGCGGCGCAGTTATTTTTTGTCCGCGCGGGGGTGGAAGAGTTTGGTTATACGCTTAAAATTGCGGGCGCTGTGCCCATTTCGCGCGGCTTGGGTTCCAGCGTAACTCTCCGCGCCGGCGTGGTCGCGGCGCTCAACGAATTAAGCGGGGCGCGCCTGACCAAGGATGATCTGTGCAGTTTGGTCACGCAGCTCGAGGGGCACCCCGATAATGCCACTCCCGCCGTCATTGGTGGCTTTTGCGTGGCGCGTTGCGATGCCCATACGGGGGCATTGCTCGGCGTGCTCCGGAAGGCGATTGGGCGTGATCTTTGTTTTGTGGTGGGCTCGCCTGATCAAGAACTCGAAACCAAGAAGGCCCGAGGGATTTTACCGAAGGAGCTGCCGTATTTTGATGCCATTAAAAGCGTGAATAGTGCGGCCTATGTGGTCGCGGCGATGGTGTCCGGGCAATATGATCGGTTGCGCGATGCCGTGTGCGATTTTCTGCATGAGCCTTACCGGTTGCCGCTGATTCCTGGCGGCAAAGCCGCGATCGACGCTGGCATCAAAGCGGGCGCGCTGACGGGGTGGTTGAGCGGCAGCGGCTCCAGCGTGCTCTGTGTGGCGCGGCCGCGGGAGGCGGCTAAAGTAGCGCGGGCAATGGCGACGGCTTTTGCCGCGCATAAAGTGCCGGCGACCGTGCGTCGCCTGTTCGCTGATAATCAGGGTCTCATCGTCGTGCAGCGGCGCGCTTGAGCCGTCATTGCTCGATACGGTGGGCCATAACCCCCCCCGAAAGTTACAGCATCAGAAAGCGGCAAGCAAATCTAGGACCGGAAATAGCCACCTCGGCGATGATGGTTTGCCGGGGTCAGTAAATTTAATTTCCCTGATGAGGTCTCCGTCTCTTCCGCGTTTCGATCGAGACTTTTAGATTAACTTACGGCTAAGTAATTCCCTTAGCCTTGAGCAGCGCTGCAAGTTCGGTCGCATCCACATCACCTTTGATGGTATTCAAGTGGCTGAGTACGACCATGCGATCATCGGCGCCGCAGCTGGATATTTCGATCATCCAGTCTTCGGGCTGGGCCGCACTCACAATTACTTCGTCGCTCCAAGCGATGACTTCTGTGGCTTCAACAAAACCCTGCGTGATGCCGCGAATAAAATATTCTGCTTTGGTCCGATAGTTCATGCACGGATTCTTCCGCGCTAGCCTGATGCTGCCAAGTGCGAAAGTTTAGGCGAGCAAACCGGGGAGAACATGGCCGTGCACGTCGGTGAGGCGGAATTGACGGCCTTGATACCGGTAAGTGAGTCGCTCGTGATTAATACCGAGCAGGTGCAGGATCGTTGCTTGCCAATCGTGAACGTGGACGGGGTCTTTGATGACATTATAGCTGAAATCATCGGTCTCACCGTAGGCGACGCCGGGTTTAACGCCGCCGCCAATCATCCAGGTGCTGTAGGCCGAACCGAGATGATCACGGCCGTGCCCATCTTTTTTGGTGACGTCGCCTTGGACAAAAACGGTGCGGCCGAATTCACCGGCGAAAATAACTAAGGTGTCTTCGAGCAGGCCGCGTTGCTTTAAATCTTGAATGAGCGCCGATGTGGGTTGGTCGGTATCGCGGCATTGAATCTCCAGTTGCGTGGAGAGGTTGCGGTGTTGATCCCAACCGCCATGCATCAATTGAATAAAATGCACGCCGCGTTCGGCGAGGCGACAAGCGAGCAGACAGTTGCGCGCGTAGCTGCCCGCGCGATTTACGTCGGGACCATAACTTGCGAGGGTCGCGGGAGACTCGGTCGATAGATCCAGCAGGCCAGGCACGCTCGCCTGCATCTTGAAAGCCATTTCATACTGGGCGATGCGGGTATCCGTTTCCGGATCGCCATGTAAATCGAGCTGATGGTGATTCAGCCCAGCGATGTCATCAAGCAGCGCCCGCTTCTGGGCGCGATCGAGTCCGGGGGCATCATTTAAGTAGAGGACCGGTTCCCCTTCGCTGCGCAGACGGACGCCTTGAAATTTAGAAGGAATAAATCCGCTGCCCCAGTAATGCTCATAGAAAAGTTGGCCGCAGGTTTTCTCGCGGTCGGAGGAGGTCATGACCACAAACGACGGCAAATCTTCGGCCAGTGAGCCGAGGCCGTAGGTGAGCCAGGAGCCCATGCTCGGGCGGCCGGGAATCTGGGAGCCCGTGAGACAGAAGGTGACGCCTGGGGCGTGATTGACGGCTTCAGTCCGCATGGAGCGGATCAGGCAAAGCTCGTCGGCGTGGCTGCCAATATGCGGAATGAGCGAGCTCAGCCAGCGGCCGGATTGGCCGTACTGTTTGAAAGGTTTGAGCGCCGGGAGAATCGGGAATTTTTTTTGCGTCGACGTCATCGTCGAAAGGCGCGCTCCGCTGCGTACTGATTCTGGTAATTCCTGCAGGCGGAGGGCCTCTAATCCGGGTTTATAGTCAAAGAGGTCGACTTGGGAAGGACCGCCGCCTTGCCAGAGAAGAATCACTCGCTTCGCTTTCGCCGGGAAATGCGGCAAGCCGTTACCCGAAGCAGTTAAGGCGGCTAGGGTATTGGGGGTGAGCAGTGAGCTTAGGGCGGCTGCGCCAATGCCAGTGGCCGCGCGGCCAAAAAATTGCCGGCGCGTGAGTTGCAGGTGGGCTTCGCTAAGCGGGTTCATGACTTCGTGAGGGTTTCGTCAAGATTGAGGAGTGCGAGGCAGACCGCCGTGTAGGCGGCGTGTTCGGCCAGCGCGAGAGTCGGGTCGCGGGGAATAGCACCGACGGTCAGAAATTTTTGGGCGGCGGAGGGATCTGCGGTGAAGCGGGACAGTTGTTTAGCGAGGCTGGCGCGGAGGATTTTCCTTTCGGACGTATCAGGGTTGCGAGCGAGCACGAGGCGAAAGGCGTGTTCGAGCCGACGATCGCGCGAGGGAGTTGCCTGCAAGGTCCGGGCCGCCAGCGCGCGCGCCGCTTCAATGAAGGTCGGGTCGTTGAGGGTGGTTAAAGCATGCAATGGGGTGCTCGTGATCGCCGTGCGCACATTGCACGTATTGCGTGCGGAAGTATCAAACATGTTGGCCGGAGCGACGGTCCGGCGCCAGAAAGTGTAGAGACTGCGCCGATAAAGATCATCGCCGGTGGACTGAGGATAAGTGAAGTCGCGCTCCTTCGTGATCGCGAGGGAGTCCCAAATATCGGCGGGCTGATACGGGTAGACGGGCTTGCCGCCCAATTTATCAACGAGGAGCCCGCTAGCAGCGAGCGCCTGATCGCGAATCATCATCGCGGGAAGGCGGAGTCGGGCCCCGCGGGCGTAAAGTCGGTTTTCTGGATCGCGTTCCAGCAAAGCCGGCGTGACGCGCGATGACTGCCGGTAAGTTGCGCTCGTCACGATGAGGCGGTGGAGATTTTTGGTATTCCAACCGCCTTCGCGAAATTCTGCAGCTAGCCAGTCGAGCAGAGCCCGATGGACGGGTGCGTCGCTCTGCACGCCAAAATCTTCGCTCGTTTTAACGAGGCCAAGGCCAAAGAAAGTTTGCCAGTAACGGTTGACGATGACGCGAGCGGTGAGCGGTTGTTCAGAACTGACGAGCCAGCGGGCGAGGCCGAGGCGATTGCGCGGAGCCTCGGCGGGGAGTGGCGGCAAGAAAGTAGGCGTGGCAAAAGAAACTTTTTCCAAGTGCGCTTCGTAGTTGCCGCGATCGAGGATGAAGGTGTCGCGGACTTGGTTGTCATCCATCACCATGACGCGCGGATACTCATCAGTTTTTAGGCGATTGAGTTCACTGAGGAGGTGATCGATCTCGGGGTTGAGGACGGGGAGAACTTGCTTAAAAAAGTAGCGGCGCAGATCGCCGGCCGGAAGTTCGAGCCGCTCCTTGGCGGGTAGGGCGGCGGTTGCGCGCAGCACGGGATCCGGAAATTTTTCATCGCCGGCGATTTTGGCTTCCCAGTCCGAACGAATTTTTGCGATGAGCTCACTCGATTTCATTGCGGCGAGCTTCGCTTCGAGCGCGGCGAGTTGGGCCTTGTGCTCGGGGGTCGCGAGATCGAGCACGGGGGCCGCGGTGCGGACTTTGGCCGTGGATCCATTGACGATGCCATTTTCCGAGACGTGATTAAAACCGGCGAGCAAGGAGTAATAATCGCGTTGAGTGACAGGGTCAAATTTGTGGTCGTGGCATTGAGCGCAAGCGACGGTGAGGCCCAGCCAATTGGTGGCGGTGGTATCGACGCGGTCGAAGAGAGTGACGTAACGCTGCTCCTCGGGGATGGCGCCGCCTTCGCCGTTGAGGAGATGGTTGCGATTAAAGGCGGTCGCGATGCGTTGCTCGGTGGTAGGCGTGGGGAGGAGGTCGCCGGCGAGTTGTTCGATCGTAAATTGATCGAAGGGTTGATTCGTGTTGAGGGCCTGGACTACCCAGTCGCGCCAAATCCATTGGAAGGTATCGCCGTCTTGTTGATAGCCGTTGGAATCAGCATAGCGGGCGGCATCCAGCCAAGGCAGCGCCATGCGTTCGCCATAATGCGGGGAGGCCAGCAGGCGATCGACTAGTCGCTCGTAGGCGTTGGGCGATTTATCGCCGAGAAAATCTTCGAGTTCGGTGGGCGTCGGCGGGAGACCCGTCAGATCGAGGAACACGCGCCGAATGAGGGTGGCGCGCGGTGCTTCGGGACTGGGGGTGATTTGTTCAATTTCGAGTCGAGCCAGCACGAAGCGATCGATCGGATTATGCACCCATTTTTCTCGGCGAACGGGTGGCGGGGTGGGGCGGGTAATGGCGGTAAAGGCCCAATGGGGAGTGTAGGGAGCGCCCTCGGCGACCCAGCGTTTCAGCAGGGCTTTCTGCGCGAGCGTGAGGGCGCGGTGGGAATTAGCGGGCGGCATCTGCTCGTCATCCAGCGTGGAAAAGATGCGCGTGATGAGGTCGCTGTCATCAGGTTGATGCGGAATAATTACCTCATGGCTCAGTTGGCCCTCGCGGGTGTCGAGGCGCAGTTTGGCTTTACGCTTGGTGGCATCCTGACCGTGACAGTAAAAACAATTTTCGGCCAAAATAGGCCGAACATCTTGGGCATAGTCCACGGGTGGCGGGGTCGGGATCGCGAAAGCGGTTCCGAGGGTAGCCAAGTAGGGGAGGATTTTTTTCAACATGCTTAGCATGACGCCGCGCATCGGGCGCAAAAGTATTAGCGGTGGGCGAAAGGAGTACGAATCAGATTCAACGACGGATGATCAACGAAAACAATTATCAAAAAATAAGCAGGGCGTTGAATCAGCAGGCAAGGGGTAAAGCGGTGATGTCGCTCCTCGCTGGCGGTTTATTTATGAATGAAAAATCATTTGGCCAGTTAATCGCGGCTCGACTGCATTAGACCTCAACCCCCGATAGAAACTCGGAGGAGGCGGAGCACTCAGCGCGGGAATCAGGTGGGCTCGCGCCAGCATACCATCGCCGGCTAATTTAAGCTGCGTTCATTTATTGACGTAGGTTTTAGTTAGATATCACAGTGTTCCGGTTAGTTTACCCCATGAAGCCGATCGTACAGATATCGTTAGATCTCACTAACCTAGAAGAAGCCCTCGCTACCGCGACTACGGCGCGGCGGGCGGGAGTTGATTGGTTAGAGGCAGGTACGCCGCTCATTTTAGCCGAGGGATTGCATGGCGTTCGGGCCTTGCGCGAGCGCTTCCCTGGGGTGCCGATTAT
>Ga0049085_10000676_pt1 | contig 13356 bp, 12 predicted proteins | sample GreLakmeSU08MSRF_FD_66721 | JGI IMG/M metagenome (GOLD analysis project Ga0049085, IMG submission 66721) | Freshwater lentic microbial communities from great Laurentian Lakes, MI, USA - Great Lakes metaG SU08MSRF | ecosystem: Environmental > Aquatic > Freshwater > Lake | place: Great Lakes... | reverse complement strand
CCACCAACAGGAAGAGTGTATTGCTGCCACGTTGGGCTAGAAGCCAATAGAGCAGTAGCGTAAGTATTGCCTACTGTCCACTTGTACATTTGTGTTGCATCTTTGCCAAGAGCAATATATAAAGTATCTTCCCACTGAGTAAACGATGCACCATTAAGTGACTTGACCGCCAATGGAGTTGACACAGCACTGTTTAAATTTACAAAGTTATGACTTGCGGAATTGGCATACATTACTTTGCCGTCTACTGAACCGGATGTAACAAAACCAGTTGAAAACATTATATGAGGGTCTGCTGGATACTTGTAGTTAAATAAAATTTTTGGATTCCAAGTGCCTGACACTCCACTTGTATTAAAGTTCATGTATCCTGCTCGACTAAACACGCCACCACGCGGATCTACTTCCATGTTAAGAATAAACGGTGATTCGTTAGGAGCTAATTGGAACTGGTCTGCACGAAAGTTTAAACCACCAGTAAAATCTTTAATTTGCGCAAATTGGATACCAGAAGTACCTCGTGTTCTTGGACTAGTAGATGTAAATCCTTTCGCCATTAATTATCTCCACTGTCCTGTTGCTACAGCATTCAAAGAAAGATTTGTCATGTATCTGTAATAATCATATGGATTAATCTGTAGACCGCCCGAAAGAATCATGCTTTGATTTCGGTTAACTGAAGTCTTCCAACCACGTATCATTGCTACACCTTGTTCGTAGTTGTTCATGTAAATTGCAGCCATGTCAGGGTCTTCTTGGAATTGGAAGACACGCGCAAGTACATAATTCATCAACGGCATGTGAAACTCTGGGTCTATATCAATTGGTAGTGTAGTGTCACTAAGCCAAAAGAGTGAAAATCTACGATAACCCATTACTTGAATTTCGTAAAGACTATCTGGTTTTGGCCAAAGATTTATGGCATTACCCCACAAAGACCAGTATGCAGGGATGCCAGGAATGTCGTTATCGCTATTTACTGGCCAAACTTGTTCAGCTCTATAGTTGTCAATATAAATTAATTGATTACCCATGTTGGTAACATTAACACAATTGGTTATTTTTGCAATGCTATCAATACTTGAAACATATGATATTGGGTCGTTTGTTGTAATCAAAAAATTAGCATTATAACCACGACCATTGGTATCAAGAACTGCAGAACCGCTATCGGCAGATCCGAGTGCTGTTACAGTTCCTAATGGACTAGCTAATGTGTATGTAAAATTAATTGGGTTTGCGTCTTGTACTGTACCTAGTGTTGTAGTAGCGCTTTGTGCTTCTGCTAATGTGTATGTAAACGTTGATGCACCCGTAACAGAAATGTCATAAGTTCCGTTGTATCCCCTTGGAAGAACATTCTTAATTAATACTTGTGGTGGATTAGTTGCACTATAGCCGTGAGCACCAACAGTGGTTAATGTAGCAGTGGTCCCAACTGTTGTAATAGATGATATTGATAATGAAGGTATCGCTATATTATAATCATCGACGCTCTGCGAATTGTAACCCGTTGGCACAACTTCACTAATTTGAACTTTTGAACCATCAAGAAAACCATGTGGTTGATCAAACGTAGCAGTAGCTGTGGTTCCAACAGATGTTAGCGTTTGTATATCTAAAGTAGGAGTGGCATTAAAAGTATATGACGCTTGGTAGTACGGCCAACCAGTATCGGCCATTACTATTTTTTCAAAACCTTCTCTAATAAAACCTTCTACAACGTCAGTTGGAATATCCGAACTAGCACCGATGCCGATATCAAAGTCAAGCAACTGGGCAACAAATGATAAAACAATGTTTGTAGTTAAATCTCTGCTTGTACCAAAGTTAATTGCTGTATTAGGGCTTGCCATTTATTACTCCTCTGGTTTTACTTCTTCTTCTTTTGCTTTTGCGGCCAATTTCTTTTCAACTTGACGCAAGTGCCCTATGCAAAACAAAGTTTCTTTTGCTCTAGGAGCCATACACTTTACTTCTTTTTTACCCATTGCCGTACAAGTAATATTGTCGTGTTTATGCTCTACACCTGATGGCGGAGCAATTTCTACTACTCTAGTAAAACTACCATGATAATCAGCTAATGCATTTCCGATATGACGTGCACCTTCTACGGCACCATATGATTGTGTGCCAGCTAAACCTTGACCTGAACCTTGTGATTGTTTATTCATATTATCCTTCTTTGGTTATAAGTAGAACATGCCGCCAAGGGTCCTTCCCCCTGGCGGCACGTATCCTAGTTTACTGATTAGGCTTCTGTTGGCCAGTCAATGCGACTCCATTTAAGGACACTGGATTCAGCTACTACTGAAATTTGACTAGCGTTTTCTGCAATGCCAGTTACACCAACGAAACCGTCTGTTGATACAGACACTATTCCTTGTAACGTGCAAACGTTGGCAGCTGTTGGAAAAGCATTTGGAGATGCAGTTCCGTGGTCTGGTGTGTTGAACGCAATGCATTGAGTTCTGACAACAGTAGTTGCATCGGTTGTGTTGAATTCGCAAATCCAAGTTGGGAAAACAGCGCTATTCAATGCTGACGATGAATTGATTGAAAAGGCTGCGCCTTCTGTTCCTGCTGTTGCAGTGTAGGTAATGACTGCTTCAAAAGCATACACCTCACCTGCTTTTGCATAGAAACCAAAGTCTTCATCATCTACATAACTATACGATGCTGTTAACGTTTTTGCTGTTTTGAGAGCGTTTGTGCGCTCCACAATGAATTTATTATTTGTTGCCATAGTTGTATGTCTCCTTGCCTTTCGGCAGATACCTAACTAATGTTTTTATTAATTAGAATTGTTTGTTTGTTTTTATTAATAGCTGGCACTAGGAGGGCTACCCGAAGGATGGCAGCTTTTAAACTCCTAGCACCAACTACACCTAATTATTCTTACGCGTCTGCGGTCATGAAACCTTGACGTACACGGTTGCTGCATGTCAAGTTACCATAGGCCAAGATAAGCGCATAACGGGCGTCTACGCCAGCTACAGTGCCGTTCATGAACTCTGTGGTCTTGAACCAGAAACCGTTTAAGCCAGTGAGCTTCAAATACTTCGTATTAAGGAAGTACATCGGCGCATCAGTTGCGTCAACTGCCAACTCAAGGTCAAACACAACTGGTGTCTGCTTGAACATCAGGTTTGTGAAACCTGCGTTGGCTTTTGCTACGTCCTGGTAACGAACGAATTGCGTTAACAGTCCCTCATAGCTCTCAAACAACGAAGTGTTCGTGATAATTAAATCAGGAACATCGCTGCCTCTTGAAGCACGGTTGTATACGTCACCCATGTTTGCAAGCGTAAGCGCTGCAGCCATGTTTGTTGCCTGGGTTGGATTCCACCAAGTGTTGGTTGATGCATCAATGCCACCGACCGAGTTGTTCTGGGTTCCAATGATGTTACCCAAACCATTGAGGTCTTTAGCTGCTGGTGCTACGCCTGGTGAGCCGAAGAGTTGCTCGTTAAGAGTTGTCTTCAGTGACATTTCAGCTTGCATAATTTTAGCATTTAGCAATTTGATGATTGCCTCGGTGCCACGGTTCTTGGCTTCTTCGATACCGCTAATTGCGACAGAAGCAGCCATCTGCTTCCAGTCATACTCAGCAGCTGAGATGCCTTCCTGTGGAGTAAGGTCGATTGCATCATACCCTGAGTACGTTGCAACCGTGTCGTTCACTGCGTACATGAGTGGCTCAATTATTTGAGTACCACCCTCTTCGACGCGAACGCGACCTTTTTCGTTGAGGTGATTAAGAAGGACTAAGTCCTTGAAAATGTTGTCTACTAGTGTAGGCTGATAGTTCTGCAGCGTAGTGGACAACAGTGAATTAAAGTCGGGATTACCGGCCATGTTATTCTCCTTGTTGGGTTATAGGTTGAGTGTCTTTTTGGCCTGTTCAAAGGCTTCAAAAACCGAATTTGGTTTTGTAGTATTCGACGAAGCACCCGATTTTGCTGAAGATGTAGAAGAGACAATTGTAGCCTGTCTTTTGGCTTCTTTCCTAGTTTGGTCTTCATTTAGCTTTTTGCTGGCTTCATTAGCCTTGTTATAAACTTTATCAAATGCAATTTGCTTAAAGACTGATTCTAGGTCGGTTGATCCAAGAACTAATGCCTTGGCTACTACTTCTTCTGCGTTGAATTCTTCGCCGTATTTATTATGCAAAGTCTCTACAGTTTTTTGCAAATCATCCATGGCTTGTTTCTGTTCGAAGGCCTGAACTCTTTGTTCTAAACTGCGGATTTGTTGCTCAGCTGGATCTAACCAAGTTTCTTCTTCTTGAACTGGGTTATTTACACCATAATGCTGTTGCAACGCTTGTAGTGCTTTTGCTGGGTCACTTTGCAGAGCTTCTGCTAGGGTCGCAGCAAATTGTACTTGCTTTCTTTGCTCACTGAGTTCCTGCGTCTTGCGGGTATAATCCGATTGACGTTGGTATCCAGCAATAGCCTCTTTTAGCGGAATTACTACTTCTTGACCATCTACTTGAACTTTAATACCTTTATCGGTAAAGTTTGTGATATCAAAAAGCTCTAGCTCTGCTTGGGCTTCTTCTACTACTGTGTTATCCACTTCTTCAACTTGTCCGTCTACTACGGGGTCGTCAGCGATTGCAGTATTAGTTTCATTATTTTCTATCATGGGAGTTCTCCTTCTTGATTATTCCCTGTTCTACTATATGTAGACTTTTTTTCGTAAAGTTTAATTTTAAACCGCCGGACCCATATTTGCGGGTGGTTGACCGCCTGTTTCAGCTAAGATAGCTTCTAATAATTCTGGTGGTATTTGCTCTCCACCTGGTGCCTGAGCTGGTGGTTGAGCTGGTGGTTGACCACCTGTTTCCGCTAGAATAGCTTCTAATAACTCTGGTGGTATTTGTTCTGCACCTGGTGCTTGGCCTGGCACACCCGGTGGCATACCTTGACCTGGCATTCCTTGTGGTGGCATACCTTGACCTGGCACACCTGGTGGCATACCTTCTGGTGGCATACCTTCCATGCCTGGCTGTGGTGGTGGAGTTTGTAAAAACGACTGTGCATTTTTAACACCAAAACCAATTGAAAGTACATACTCTGCTAGTTTTGGCATGTTTACCAAACCAGCTTGAGCAAATGGTGCCATAGCATCTACCATTTGTAAAGCCATCTGACGTCTAAATGATTCGTTAATTGGCGCCGTAGAACCAGCCTCAACATTAAAATCAAACTCACCGCTAATGTAATCCTTATCAAATGTTAACCATACGGGTGCATTTTCAGTGCCTATGATTCTTACAGTTTGTTCACCAGTCAAGAATTGCTGAGCAAGCATAATAAGACGTTGTGCAGCTCTTGCTATTCCCTTTTCTATAATAACAAGCTTTTCTGCAGCTCTTGCATTTGCGGCGTCTTGGGCAATAGCTGCTTCGGTAGCTGTTCTTCTAATCTCTGGCAACGCACCACGTTGATATTCGGAAACTCCAGATACTCTGTTTATGTCTCCAATAATCATTTCAGATTGATTGTAAAACTCTGGTGGGTTTATGATTGCTGGTACTGGCTGGAATACATTGTTAAGGCTTTCTTGACCTTTAACTGCAACAATAACGTTGTCTTCATCTGATACCAACGCTGCTCTACCGTCATCATCAAATGCATCTTCTTTAAAAAGATATTTGCGGCTGTAACGCTTACGATGATTCATCATCTGTGTACGAGTTTGATTTAATTCGTACTGCAATGGTTCAATTGCTTCAAGCTCACCCATTGGATAAAAGAATCCTGGTATATCATAGTTGCGCAACATTACAAACGGATGACCAAATACAAACGGTATCTTAGTTGGTTTGATCAAGAATTTGTCACCAGTTTCTGAGAACACTGACATGTTTCCAGTTTCTAAATCATAGTATTCCCAAATGTCAGCATACCCTTGGTCGTATCCAGATGTATATACTGCATCTTGTGCTGGAGAAACAAAATTGTTTACACCGTTATAACCATTGCCGTATCTAGAGTACGACGTTGAAGACACCTCTTGTCTTGCAGTTGGATTGTATCTTTTGTCCGCTTTAACATCTTTTAACGGACGACGAATGCGTTGTGCAATCCATTTAATGTCTGTCATGTTAACACCATCTGGATCCACATAAACGTCAAATGGGTCAACTCGTTCTAAGAAAGGACGGTCCTCTTTAATAATTGTTTTTGCTTCAATTTCAGCAGTGGGTGGGGCGGCAATTTCGTCTGCTGTATCTTCAATACTATCTACTTTTTCTTCTTCAACAAAACGATAACCAGCTTTTAGAAAACCGTGACCAATAATTAAAAAGTCTTTAACTGCTCTTTGATATTCGTCTTGGCAATCGTAATGCTGCCACCAATAGTTAATGATTGCTTCAGTTAAAATTGCTTTATCGGCATCTTCGGGCGTGCGAGGGTTGACTAATATTTTTGGGCGACCAATCGAAACAGCTGGAGCTAAAACGTTTATAGTTGCAAAACAAATGTTAACAAGCAGTCTGTCATACGGCAATGGTTGACGATATTGTTTGCCACGATACAAGTTAATTAATCTAGACCAAAGTTGGTCATAATTTTCTTGTTCACGCCAACGTTTAGAATAATCTAATTGTGAACGATAATTACTTAAAATTTCTGAATTTGGTTTACGTGCCATTTAACAATCCCATTTCCTCAGAGCCAACGCCTTGCGTGTTGGTTTGCCTTTTGAATCCTTCATTGGACCTGGCATGCCGCCCATTCTTGCACAAAAAGACTTACGTCGTGCAGCAGACTTGGGTGATTTAGCTGCTTGTTTAGCAGACACAGGTGGCTTTAGCGTTCCACCAGTTTCAGCCTTATATGACGCACGCCCCTTGGCGTTTAAGCCACCCTTGGGGTTCTTGCCCTCTTTACGTTGCCATGCAGCAGTCTTGGCCACTACTTACCTTTAGCTGCTCTCATGTTGTCTACGAGATTTGGATAAGGGCGTCCAGCTTTTTTAGCTGCAGCTTTAGCTGATGCTTTTTGTGCTGGTGATAACTTCTTTGATTTACCTAAAGACTTTGGACGTGGTTTCTCCCAAACTGGTTTAGTACTTTTTCTTTTTGTTGCCATTTTTCTTCTTCTTTCTAGGAGTATAATTCTTAGTTGTAGTTGAAGGTAATGCAGGATAATTTGGATTACCCTTCATTAATAACCAGTCTGTTCGTTATCTTCTTCTTCTTCCATTTTTTTCATGCTTGGTGCTTTAGACTTCTTCTTGCTTTTTAAAGCTTTAAAGTCAGCGCCAGTTATTTTATCTTCTGGGGATGCTGCTTTAGCAATTTTATTTTGTTTTGATGACAACGCTTTTTTGTAAGCTGCACCCATTGGTGTTTCAGTAGCAGCAACTATAATACCAAATCTAGGTTTGCCGTTATTTTTTTTAGCTTTCATTTTTTCTTCTCCTTGTTTTAGTTAAATGCCAATCTATGTGACCATCTAATTTTTGATCTACCATATCAACTTTGTAGGCTACTTTATGAAGTAAATCTCTTGACTCTGCGTGTTGGCTAGTGTTTTCGTTCCTAAGCTTTTGGACTACAACTACCAAAGGTCCTCCTATAACGGCAACAATGATAGGAACAAGCCAGTCCATGCTAGATGAATTCTTTCCTTGTTGAAACTTTTTCTACGTTTGGCATGTTAGCATACATGTCTTGGGTTTCCTTTATAGTCTTAGTGTTCCAATTTGATTTGCCGTATTGGGCACCAACAAAGTTAAATCTAATGCCTTTGAGATGGCATTTGAAACAAACGCCACGCTTTTGGTCTTGTTCTGTTGCCAAATCTGAGTTACATGAGTTGCACTGCATAATTGTTTCTACCATATGTACACTTTTTTCCTTAATACCAATTATTGGCACCAATTGGTGCGTCTTTGATCGGTTCTTCTTTTTTAACTTTTGATGCAAAATAATTTAAAGTGCCCCAAGTTGGGTTTAACTTAGGCCTGTACTCAGGCAACCATACATATTTTAACATCTGGTTTGCAATAGCCAGACTCATAACTCTGTCGTCGTGCGGAGACCCGTGCGTAGAACCGTTGTCATCACGGACAAAAGTCTTAAGTTCAGCAATGGTGTTTTCGCATTTTATGGTTACTCCACCATCTCTAATATTAGCACTTAATTCATCTAATGCTAAAGGTTTTGTTAATGTTGTTGTGCGCCAACCCATTGTTTCCGTTTGCTCTGGATTACGTTGGTTTAATCTACGTTGTCTGTATATATTACTATAATTAGCTTTATTTAAAGATGTTAAAGTTGTTAAACCGTGGTTATTAGATTCAACACCTATTAAAGCTTTATTATAATAATAACCTAAAGCTAAAAGCACTTCTTCGCCAAACCTATCTGGGTCTACGTGCCCGTGCCAATGGGCTACAATATTGCCTGACTTGGCATCAATAACATGAGCTGAAGAATAGTCACCTCTGGCTAGGCCCTCGGCAACGTCAGCACCAATAACATAAACAGAATTAAACATTGGTGTTTCCCATACAGACAATGGTCCACCTGTTGATTCAAAAATGTAGTTATTTATTCCTGCTTCTAGTTTTTTATTAAAACCTTTTGTTGCGGGCGAAGTAGCAAACATTTTTAAAATATCTACATCAAATACTGGTCTACCAGAACGAATGAACGCTTCTTCAGGATTAGATGGGTATTCTTGGTGTAGCTGCCAATCTGGCAATTCAGCTTTTTGGGCATCATACCAGGCTTGGTCTCTGTCTGAAGCCGACCAAGGAAAGAAGATACCTTTAAATCTATTAGTAGCATTCTGTGACCCTTGCCACAGTTGAAAGAATATATTACCTTCACCTTTTGCAGTAGACAGACAGATGACTCTACCACCTACGTCTGCAATTGGCTCTATTGATGCCCAGGCTTCTTCTGGGTTAGGTAAGAAGGCCATCTCGTCGATTATAGCCAAGTATACTGATTCACCTCTAGCAGGCTCATTTGCTGAAGGCATTGATTCAATTACTGAGTCATTAGCAAACGACATTTTGAGCACGTTGTTTTGCACTAGCTCTGGACCATTTTTCTTGATCCAATCAGGCAAGAACTTATAAATATATTTAGATTTAGCTAGAAGTTTTGTTGCTTCTCTTTCCGTCTTTGACAACATAACGATGAAACGGTCTGGCCAAAAGAAAGCTAACCAGAAAGAGTACGCCGCCGCCAGAGTTGAGAATCCTATTTGACGTGCTTTTAAAACGATTGAATAACGATTGTTTAACCATGATGTGACTGCTTGTTTTTGGGCATCGCGCAATTCAAATTTAATTTTACCTTTGTTAGGATGTTTAATATAAACATAGTTTTCACAGAAGAAAGCAAATGCTTCAGCCAATTCATTTGGTGTGTCGCCATCTTTGCCACGACAACGCCTGAACTGATACTCGCTGACAAGGTCATCAAGTTCCATTTAAATTTCTTTCCAAAACTCTAAACCAGAATATCTAGCTATCGTTTCTGGCAAGAGCACTTCTTCTGGTCTTCTAGACACTTTTTGCACTGTTGGTCTAATCTTGTGAAGGTTTTTAATGCCTGTAAGACTGTTTTCGGAGATGCCTGAGCGGTCTTCAATATTCTCAAATTTGTGATTGTATTGCGGAATTTCCAAGAAGTCATATATTTTATCAATCTCTTTCTCTGGGTTGTTTGTAAAATTATCATAATCAACAAAGTGAAATATGTGACGATACTCTGGAATTAAAGCATGCCTCATAAAGTTTAAACTTAATGAAACATCTTTGTCATTGCGCATCAAGAACTCTGCTCTTCTGTCTGCTAATGGCAAATTGCCAAAGGTTTGAGCCATTGCCTGTTGATCCATTTGATTATTTTTAGAATCTTCTGATGCGTTTATGATTGTATCAAAAGAAGTTAAAACATCTAACACATTTCTTACTGGACATATTATTTTAATATTTTTTGTTATATATCTATTAATTAATTCTACACCTTGCGGGTTTGGCCAATTAAGATTTTTATCAATAATGTACTTGGCTGACTTGTCTTGGTAAAACGCGTGTGGAATGGTTGCAATCGTGTCATCTATTGCAGCGCCTCTATTATAATCTATATTCTCTAATTCATTGTGACTTTGTGTTTGCGTAAGCATCATTCTAAATAATGGACTTGCCGGCGAAACCCACACATCTGGGTTTTGATTTAATATTGCACTAAGTACTGTTGCGCCAGAGCGTTGCATGCCAGCAAGAAAAAAGAATTCCTTCATTTATTTTCCTTCGTATTTAATTTATTGTTCTTCTAATTCTGCAACTCGAGCAGACAGTTCCTTAATTGCATTAACCAATATTGGTATAAGTCTACCATACGTAGCTTCTAACTTATCAGGGTTGGAACGGTATGTCAATTGCAATGTCTCATGAGCATTAAGAATATCTTCTATTTCAACAAGGTCTTGTGCGATGAAACCCATATCAGGAACATCTACTTTAGCACCGTCACGCATATCCCAATCAAACTTAACTGGATTGAGTGAATTAACTAATGCTAGTCCATAAGGCAGTGGTTCAATATTTTTCTTGTCGCGCGCATCAGAGAATGCTGTTATTGTAGCTACTGCTGCACGGATAGCAGTAATATTAGAGTCACCTAATGTTATTTCATTAGATACAGTTGCAGTTGATGGCTCTGCCTCAAAACCAATAATAGTATTATTAGAACCAGTTGTTAATGATTGTCCAGCTTCAGTTCCAACTATAGTATTTTTGATACCTGTTGTTAATACATTTCCAGTACCGTTGCCAAATGCCATATTTTGATAACCAGTAGTGTTAGCTTCCAATGCTCCTTGACCTACTGCAGTGTTACTTGAACCTGTTGTATTATTTTTTAATGCGTTTCTACCAATTGCAACGTTATTATCTGCATTATTATATCTTAATGCTTCAGTGCCAATTGCTGTGTTATTAGCACCAGTAATATTAGTGTTTAATGCTTGAGTACCAATGGCAACGTTATTGCTAGGTGTAGTTTGAAATTCTGCTGCACTAGAACCAATAGCTACGTTACCACCACCAGTAGTAAGAGCGTTTAATGTGTTATAACCAATTGCAACGTTACCAGTGCCAGTAGTATTTGATTGTAACGCTTGGTTACCAATTGCTACGTTTGGCGAATTGCCAGGACCACCAACAAACGCTTTTAATGTTTGGCTGCCAATGGCAATTTCATAATTAGAACTTTCACAAGCGAGCAATGCTTCAGGACCAATAGCTACGTTAGCACTACCAGTAAGCATAGCTTTCAATGCAGTTGAACCAATTGCTACGTTACCGGTGCCAGTAGTGTGATTTGTTAATGCTTCGCGACCAACTGCAACGTTAGATTGACCACTAGTGTTTTTATTTAATGCTTCACCGCCAATAGCAATGTTGCTACTACCTGTTGTGTTTGTTAATAATGCACCGTTACCAATAGCTGTGTTGCTTGTACCCGTTGTATTAGCTTGTAGTGAACCAGCACCAACACCAGTATTATAGGTACCACTAGTATTATTTCCTAAACTATTGGCTCCAATTGCTACGTTGTTAGTGCCAGTAATATTTTTAATTAGTGCAGCGTTGCCAATTGCAACCAAACTAGTGCCGGTTGTATTAGCTAATAATGCGTTTGTACCAATTGCAACATTAGAACTAGCTGTGCTTACCTTCAAGGCATAAAGGCCTATAGCAACGTTACTGTTAGCGGTTGTTGCTGTAGCTAATGAACCTACACCAACAGCAGTATTAAAATAACCAGTAGTTAAAGCGTTCATTGAGCTAGCACCAACAGCAACGTTTAGACCAAAACCAAAATATCCACCAGTAGTAGCAGCCTGCAAAGCATTTTGTCCAATAGCAACGTTAGTACTATTTGCTGTTGCTAACTTCAAAGCATTAGCACCAATAGCTACGTTATTAACGCCTGTTGTTATTGCGGCACCAGCTAAATAACCAACTGCAGTATTACTTGCACCAGTAGTGTTGGCTGTTAAAGCTTGATAACCAACTGCAGTATTGAAACTAGCAGTAGTGTTTGCAGTTAAAGCTTCATAACCAATTGCTGTGTTATTAGCACCAGTGGTAAAATTCTTTAATGCACTTCTACCAACTGCTGTGTTCGCAGTGCCACTTGATCCAATTGGCGAACCTTCCATAGCGCTAGTGCCAATGGCTGTGTTGTTTGAAGCTGAAGCAAAAAACATAGCACTAGAACCAATAGCTACGTTACTGCCACCAGTAGAGTTGTTCTGCAATGCACTAGGGCCAATAGCTACGTTAGACGAACCACTAGTTAAACTATTGCCCGAACTTGAGCCTATTGCAACGTTGCTTTGTCCACCAACTAGTGAAGCTAATGCGTTAGAACCAATAGCCATGTTATTGCTACCACTTGTTAAAAGATTTAAAGTATTTTCTCCAATTGCAACGTTTGTAGCACCTGATGTTAAATTTTGCATTGAACTTCGACCAATGGCTACGTTGTTGTTTCCAGTAACTGTGCCATTTCCAATAAATGAACCAGCATACATTGCATCTCTACCAATTGCTATGTTGCCGCTACCAGTACTTAAATTTAATCCAGAATATGAACCAATGCAAACGTTTCCATCGCCAGATGTATTATAAAATCCTGTGTTTTCACCAACACCAGTATTTCTACTACCAGTGGTTAGACCAAATGAATAGTGACCAATGGCCATGTTGTTGGTACCAGTTGTTACACCACCAGCATAGAAATCGCTACCACCAAGTGAACGGAAACCTAATGCTATGTTTCTTATACCACTTGTAACTTTGCGCAAAGAATCAGTTCCAATTGCAATGTTTTGACCACCAGTTGTAATTGCATACAATGCGTTTGCGCCAATAGCAATATTGGAACCAGAACCAGAAGCTGTTGGTGGCACAGCATTGTTTAATGCCTGGTAACCAGCGGCCATGTTGAAGCCAGTTGTACCTACGTAATAAATATAACCAGTTGTTTCATAAACTGTCCAACCTATTCCAGTCGGTCCGGTCGGTCCCGTATCGCCGGTAGGGCCCGTGTAGCCCGTCGGTCCTGTGTAGCCAGTCGGTCCAGTGTAACCGGTCGGGCCTGTATCGCCCGTAGGGCCTGTGTAGCCAGTCGGGCCTGTGTAACCTGTCGGTCCCGTATAACCCGTCGGGCCCGTATAACCCGTCGGGCCTGTATAGCCAGTCGGGCCTGTATAACCGGTCGGGCCAGTGTAACCTGTCGGACCCGTGTATCCGGTCGGTCCTGTATAGCCTGTCGGTCCGGTATAACCCGTCGGTCCGGTATAACCC
>Ga0049085_10000672_pt1 | contig 13389 bp, 9 predicted proteins | sample GreLakmeSU08MSRF_FD_66721 | JGI IMG/M metagenome (GOLD analysis project Ga0049085, IMG submission 66721) | Freshwater lentic microbial communities from great Laurentian Lakes, MI, USA - Great Lakes metaG SU08MSRF | ecosystem: Environmental > Aquatic > Freshwater > Lake | place: Great Lakes... | reverse complement strand
GGCGTTCCCGAAGGGCGCCAAGAAGGTGCGTCAGATCGCCGCTGGTCAGCCCGTCACGATGGGCGACGTAGATGCGGCATTTGTATCGGCTGCGGGGCTCGATGCCACGGCTGTGCGTGCTGAGGAACTGATCACCGGTGCCGGCTATGTGGCCCGTCCTGGCGTTGGCTACGAAATCGTTGCTCGACTGCTGCGCTTGCGCACGAACCTTGATCCGGCGGACGACATCAAGGAGCACGCCTGGTACGAGCAGGCCTCGCGTGGCGATGCGATCTGGAGTACGGCACAGGTGCAGAAGTGGGGCGGCTGGGAGAAGCAAGGCGCGATCGACACCGTCGAGCTGCTCGCCACGCTGCCTGCCACAGCCGGTCCTCAGCACGATGCCGTGCAGCGCGCCTTCGATTTCATCGGCATGCCTTACATCTGGGGCGGCACGTCCGAGAAGCCGCAGATCCTGTTCGGATTCAACACGGCCGGCGGCTTTGACTGCTCGGGCTTCCTCTGGCGTGTGTTGGCGCTTGACGCGACCTCGCCCAAGACCGTGGCGACGGCGCTTGGTGGCCGCACTACGTTCGAGATGGCCGGCAAGACCCCAGCTGAACAGCGCCTTACGGCCGAGCAGCTGCTGCCAGGTGACGTGATCCTGTTTGGGCGCCGTGGCGTCAATACCCCGTCGGGCAGCATCGGCCATGCTGGCATGGCGATCTCGCCACAGTTGTTTATTCAGTCCTCCGGGCAGGGCATCGCCTTGGCTCGCTATGACACCGGCTACTACAAGGACACCTTCGCCTTCGGCAAGCGCGTCCTGGGGTAATGCGTCAATGTCCAGAAGGGGTCAGACCCTATCTGGACATTCGATAGACGAGCACGCTCGTCATCCAATGTCCAGATAGGGTCTGACCCCTTCTGGACATCGACGGCATTAAGCGCCGTGGCACTTCTTGAACTTGCGGCCCGAGCCGCAGGGGCAGGGGTCGTTACGGCCGGCCTTGCTGCCACCAAACGGGGCGCCGAGATTGGGGAGCGCCTCCGTTGGGGTCGTGATGGCACCGACTTCCGTGGCCGAACGCACCAGTTCGAGTTCGCGGACGTCGTCGTTGTCGAGCGTCAAGACGGTCTCGACCGGATCGGGGTTGGCAATGGCCCGCGGCGGATCGCCCGCGACGAGGCCTAGGCCCTCTAGGAGCGCAATCGCCTGCTCGGCATCAAGCTCGGAGGGGAGGACGGGCACATCGACACGCGAAGGCGCGACGAGTCGAAAGCGCTCCCACTCGATCAGTGCAAAAGGGTCTTGAGCCTCTGTTAGAGCAGCGAAGGCCTTGCGGCGACGCGTGTCTGACCCATCGAGTGCGTTGAGGATGCCCTCGAGCGACGATGGCAACCAGTGCTTCCAACCGAGCTCCATCGCTGCAGCCTAGCGCCGTCGGGTACGCTCCCGACTCGAGCAGGAGAACACGATGGATCTTGATGATGTACGACTCGCAGAGTTGTTTGACGGCGTGGAGGAGTTGCGCGGTGCGCGCACGGTTACGCCTCTTGCCGGTGGTCTGACAAACCACAACTTCAAGATCGACACGCAGGTGGGCTCCTTCGTCGTGCGGATCTCGGATCCCGACACCGGCCTGCTGGCGATCGACCGGGACAACGAACACGTCAACTCGGTGGCCGCGGCTACGGCTGGTGTTGGTGCTGCTGTCGTCGATTACGTGCCAGGCAACTGCATGCTCGTGCTCGAGTTTCTTGAGGGTGCCGAGACGATGTCGCGGCAAACGATGCAGCGTGGAGATCGGCTTGACGCCGCCGCCGCCGCGATTCGCCAACTGCATCAGGGGCCGGCGTTTCGGGACCCGTTCGACATGTTTGCCATCCAGCGCGGCTACCGCGAGGTCTGCCGCGAGCGCGGCTTCGCCCTGCCCGACCGCTATGACGAGTTCGAGCCCAAGGTGCGCCGACTCGAGCAGGCAATGCGACTCAACCCCGAGGCGCTCGTGCCGTGCAACAACGATCTGCTGGCCGAGAATTTCCTCTGGGACGGCTCGCGCTTTCGTCTGATCGACTGGGAGTATTCCGGGATGAACGAGGCGTCGTTCGAGCTCGGCAATGTCTGGAGCGAGTCCGACCTCTCGCTGGCGCAACTCGAACAACTCGTCGCCGCCTACTGGGGCGAGGCGACGGCCGCCAAGATTGCGCGTGCCCGCATGTGGGGCCTGATGTCGAAGTACGGCTGGACGCTGTGGGGCGTCATTCAACATAACCTCTCCGACATCGACTTCGACTTCTGGGAGTGGCTGATGGACAAGCACGATCGCGCCACGCTCGAGTTTGACGGGCTCGACTTCGATCGTCTCGTCGCGGACATCGAGAGCGATGTCGCCTAAGCCGCTCCTGCTGGTTCGCTATCGCTTAGCCGGCGGTCTGATGGACGAGGTGCTCGAACGCTGCGACGTGCGTTTTCTCGATGGCCCCGTCTTGCCGCCGACGTCGGCGGAAGATCTTGCGCGGACGTGGGGGATCTGGACGTTTGGTGAGCAGATCGATGACGACCTGCTCGATCGCATGCCCGCGCTGCGGTGTGTCGTCAACTTTGGTGTGGGCGTCGACGGCATTGATCGAGACTGCCTCGAGCGTCGGGGCGTCGCCTTCGCCTGGCCTGTCGGCGCCAATGCCGAGGCGGTCGCCGACCACGCGATGGCGCTCCTCCTTGCCGTCACGCACCGCATCGTCGAGAACGACGCGCTCGTGCGGCGGGGCGACTGGGAGACCGACGACTACCTGCCACTGATGGCAGGTGACATCTATGGGAAGCGGCTGGGTGTGATCGGGCTTGGCTCGATTGGGCAGGCCTTCGTACGACGCGCACATGGGTTTGCGATGAACGTGCGCTACGCAACGCCGCGGCGTCTCACGCCCGAGCGCGAGGCCGAACTTGGCATCGAATACAGCGCGCTCGACGACCTGCTCGGCTGGGCCGATGTGATCAGCCTGCATTGCCCACTGACCGACGAGACGCGTGGGCTCCTGACGCGCGAACGGATTGGGCTACTGCGCCCAGAGGCGGTCGTGATCAACACGGCGCGCGGCGGCGTGATCGATCAAGACGCGCTGGTTGAGGCACTCGTCGAGCGGCGCATCACTGGTGCGGGACTCGACGTGTTTAGCGATGAGCCGCACGTACCGCTCGCGCTTTGCGACCTTCAGAACGTGGTGTTGACGCCGCACATCGCGGATGCCACACCTGGTGCAGAAGCGGCGCTGATCGCGCACTGCGCGGGCGTCGTGCTCGACGTCTTAAACGAGACGAGCTAGGTTCGTTTTGGTGCGCCTGGCGCGTCCTCGAGGAGACCCAGACGACCTGCCAACCACCCAGCCGTGGTTGCCTGCAGCAGTAGGGTCACGACGACCGCAAAGGTGACGAGCGCGAGGACGATATCGGCGCCCTCTACCTGCTGACTGACCAACAGGCTGGCAAGTGAGATTGGCACGACTCCTGTCTCGCGACACCAAGAGATGAAGGTCTTCTCTTGTCGGGTCCACGCTCCACGGCGATCGACTGTCAGGCAGGCAAAGACGGTCACCGGTCGCGCGATCAAGACGAAGACCGCCATCACCAAGAGGCCCGGCACGAGGTACTCGCGCAGCAGGTCGAGGTCGAGGTTGATGCCAACCACGACAAAGATCGCGAGCATCACGATGTCTGCCGTCTGCGTCGTAAAGATCTCGAGTTCGTGTTCCTGCTTTTGGTCATGATCTACCCGCAGCAGATCCTTGTTGCTGACAATTAGACCGGCGATGAAGGCCGCGAGGTAGGGTGAGCCACCGGCCACCTCGCTGAACGAGTAAGACAGAGCGAGCAAGGCAAGCAGCGTTGCGGCCGGCAGCGCCCGCAGCACACCGAATCGGTTGGTCGATAAGAGGATCGCCATCAGCACGCCGGCAACGACGCCAATCACCGCACCGATACCGATGCTGGACAGAAAATCCATCGCCGGGGCAACGTCTACGCTGCCTGAGCCCGAGATCGTGCTTGCGGTGACGAGGCCGGCCATCGTCAAGGCAAAGACGGCACTCATGGGATCGTTGAGTGCGCTCTCGGTGATCACGGTCTGAGCAATCTTTGGTTTCAGTCCAAGTCGATCGAAGAGCGGAATCAGAATTGCCGGATCGGTTGCCGCCAAGACGGCGCCCGCGAGCAGGGCAATCTGCCACGACACCCCAAACAGTGGAATCACGGCAAGCGCGACGATGCCAGCCGTGATCATCACACCGGGTACAGCGAGCAGCAACAATCCAACCACGGTCCGCGAGATCACTCGCAGCTTGATACCGAGCGCACCATGAAAGAGGATCAAGGCGACGCCAAGCGAGAAGAGGAGGGATGGCCCAGCGCTATCGAGCGGGACATTGACGAGGTCGAGAGCGTACGGTCCACAGACGAGTCCGACCGCGATCAGCACGACCATCACTGGTAGACGGAGAGCCTGCGCAATCGGTACGGCGATCAGTCCGGCGGCGAGCACAATGCCAATTGTGCGGAGCGTTTCTTCGACTTCCACTCGTGTAGTGTAGAGGCTGGAATCCCGCGACAGACGGCGGCGTCGGGGGTCCGTCCGATCGGGGCGCTAAATTTGTCGTCCCCCGTGAGACAGCGGGTACTAGATTTCGTAGACGCCACCGCGGGGTGGTTTTAGGAGGAACACGATGGACATCGAACGCCGATACACCACTGAAGGAAACGACCCGTACGATGGGATTTCCTTCGTCGAGCGAACGTCTCGCATCGTCAACCCCGATGGTTCCGTCGCATTCGAGGCGACGATCATGGCACCCGAGGGTTGGAGCCAAGTTGCCGTCGATATTCTCGCGCAGAAGTACTGCCGCAAAGCCGGCGTCGCAGCGCAGCTGAAGCCGGTTCATGAAGACGGCGTGCCTACCTGGTTGCAGCGCCACGAGGCCGACGAAGACGCACTGTCCGCCCTGCCAGAAGATCAGCGCTTTGTCGGCGAGAACGACGCGCGCCAGGTCTTCGGCCGCCTTGCCGGCTGCTGGGCCTACTGGGGCTACACGCACGACTACTTTGACGAAGCCGGTGCACTCGCATTCCGCGACGAGCTGCAAGCGATGCTCGCCCTGCAGGTCGCCGCGCCGAACTCGCCGCAGTGGTTCAACACCGGCTTGCACTGGGCCTACGGCATTGCTGGACCGGCTCAGGGCCATTGGTACTGCGAGCCCCGCTCGGGCGAACTGAAGCGTTCGACGAGCGCCTACGAGCGCCCGGCGCCGCACGCCTGCTTCATCCAGTCCGTCGACGACGACCTCGTCAACGAGGGTGGCATCATGGACCTCTGGGTCCGCGAGGCACGCGTCTTCAAGTACGGCTCGGGCACCGGTTCGAACTTCTCGAAGCTGCGTGGCTCGGAGGAGCGTCTCTCCGGTGGCGGTCGCTCGTCGGGTCTGATGAGCTTCCTCAAGATCGGCGATCGTGCCGCGGGTGCGATCAAGTCTGGTGGCACGACGCGCCGCGCCGCGAAGATGGTCACGCTCGATCTCGACCATCCCGACATCGAGCAGTACGTCCGCTGGAAGGTTGTCGAAGAGACCAAGGTCGCTGCGCTCGTGGCCGGCTCCAGAATGCTCAACCGTCACCTCAACGCTGTGCTCGCTGCGACGCAAGAGGGCGAAGGCGATGCGCGCTACGTCGCGCGAGACAACCCGGAGCTCGCCAAGGCCGTTCGTGGTGCCCGTGCTGGCGGCGTCCCCGACGCCTCGATCCAGCGCACGCTCGATCTCGCGAAGCAGGGCGTCAAGGAACTCCAGATCGACGAGTACGACACCGACTGGCAGGGCGAGGCCTATCTGACCGTCTCCGGCCAGAACTCGAACAACTCCGTCCGCATCACTAATGCCTTCATGGAGGCTGTCGAGGCCGACCGTGATTGGCCGCTCTACGACCGCACCGAGCTCGCGCGCGCCAGCAAGCAGGAGCGCGACCCCGAGCCCAGCAAGGTGCTGCGGGCGCGCGACCTATGGGATCAGATCTGCGAGGCAGCCTGGCTGTGCGCCGATCCGGGCGTCCAGTTCCACGACGCCACCAACGAGTGGCACACGTGCCCCGTCGATGGTCCGATCGTGGCCTCGAACCCCTGCGCCGAGTACGTCTTCCTCGACGACACGGCCTGCAACCTTGCTTCGATGAACTTGATGACGTTCGATCGCGGCGATCACTTCGATCACGTGCTTTTCCGTCATGCCAGTCGGCTCTGGACGATCGTGCTCGAGATCTCCGTCCTGATGGCGCAGTTCCCGAGTCGCGAGATCGCTGAGCGTTCGTACCTCTACCGCACGCTCGGATTGGGCTACGCCAACCTCGGCGCCCTCTCGATGCAGCGTGGCATCGCGTACGACTCGCCGGAGGCCGTGGCCTTCTGCGGTGCGATCAGCGCGATCATGCACTTCACCTCGCTCGCTACCAGCGCCGAGCTGGCAGCCGAGCACGGGGCATTCGACGCCTACGACCGCAACAAGGACGACATGCTGCGCGTCGTGCGTAACCATCGTCGTGCGGCCTACGCAGCGCCAGCCGCAGAGTACGAGGGCCTGACCGTGATGCCCGACGGTATCGACGCCAGTGTCTGCGAGCCAGAATTGCTCGAGGTAGCCCGCTACGAAGCCGACCGCGCGCTCGCCCTGGGCGAGCTGCACGGCTACCGTAATGCGCAGGTGACCCTGATCGCCCCGACCGGCACGATCGGTCTCGTGATGGACTGCGACACGACGGGCATTGAGCCCGACTTCGCGCTGATCAAGTTCAAGAAGTTGGCCGGTGGTGGCTACTTCAAGATCGTCAACGCGTCCGTGCCACCAGCACTCGTCCATCTCGGCTACACACCCGAGCAGGTCGACGAGATCGTGCGCTACTGCGTCGGCTCCGGTTCGCTGGAGGGTGCGCCGCACATCAATCCCGAGGCGCTGCGCAGCTTCGGCTTTACCGAGGTCATGTTGGCAGCGGTCGAGGCTATCCTGCCGACGGCCTTTGATCCGCGCTTCGCCTTCACGCGCTACTCGGTGGGCGACGACGCGATCGTCAAGGAGCTCGGTATCGACCGCGAAGATCTCGATGCTCCTGGCTTTGATCTCCTGACTGCACTTGGCTTTAGTGCCGAGGAGATCGACGAGGCGAACGTCTACATCTGCGGCACGATGACTGTTGAGGGCGCGCCGCACCTCAAGGACGAGCATCTCTCGGTGTTTGATTGCGCCAACAAGTGCGGGCGCCTCGGCACCCGCGCCATCCGCGCACTCGCACACGTCGAGATGATGGCGGCGGCTCAGCCGTTCCTGTCGGGCGCGATCTCGAAGACGATCAACCTGCCGGCTTCCGCCTCGATTGCGGATGTCGCTGAGTGCTACCGCGTCTCGTGGAAGAAGATGGTCAAGGCCAACGCGCTCTACCGTGACGGCTCGAAACTCTCGCAGCCACTGTCGGGTGCTGCCGCCGACGCACTCGATGTCGGCGACGAGTTCGAGGTCGCAACCGAACTGCCAAACGCGGAGCAAGGCGCAGAGCGCATCGTCCAGATCATGGGCGAGCGTCGTCGTCTGCCGCATCGTCGCGCTGGCTACACACAGAAGGCCACGCTGGCTGGGCACAAGGTCTACCTGCGCACCGGCGAGTACGAGGACGGCACGCTCGGTGAGATCTTCATCGACATGCACAAGGAGGGCGCGGCTTACCGCTCCCTGATGAACAGCTTCGCGATCGCCATTTCGCTGGGACTCCAGCATGGTGTGCCGTTGGAGGAGTTCGTTGATGCCTTCGTCTTTACCCGCTTCGAGCCGAACGGCATGGTTGTCGGCAACGAGCGGATCAAGATGTCGACCAGCGTCATCGACTACATCTTCCGCGAGGTCGCGATCTCGTATCTCGACCGCAACGACCTGTCTCACGTGGACGATCAAGACCTGCGCACCGACTCGATCGGTACGCCCAAGACCGAGCGTCTCAGCACGCTACCGGTCGCGGCGATTGGCGCCGCATCGGCGACGCCGGTTACGACGGGCTCCCTGTCGCCCGCCACGAAGACACGCATGGCGCAACGCCCAGCACCGCTCCTGACCGAGCGGGACGAGGCGCGACTGAAGGGCTATGAAGGCGACGCCTGCGTCAACTGTGGTCAGATGACTCTGGTCCGCAACGGCACCTGCCTCAAGTGCATCAGCTGCGGCGAGACGAGTGGCTGCTCGTAGGTCGCACGACACCACGATGGTTTGTCGAAGGGGCGCCTGCGGGCGCCCCTTCTGCGTTTCTCTGGACCTCAACGCATGCGCCATCGTGTGGGCGCAGCGCCTAGGCTTCCACCCGAGACCGACTGGGAGCTGACTGGACATGGCTGACACCTTTAAAGCACTGATGATGCGCGAGATCGAGGACAGCAAGGTTGCTGCCGCGATCGAAGACGTGCCCGTCGCCGACCTGCCCGAAGGCGAGGTCGATGTACGGATTGAGCACTCGACGCTCAACTACAAAGATGGCCTCGTCGTCGACGGCAACAAGGGGCGGCTCGCCCGCAAATTTCCGCACATCCCCGGCATCGATTTGGCTGGCGTTGTTGAGGCGTCGACCGATAGTCGCTACGCCGTCGGCGACCGCGTCGTGGTGACCGGCTGGCATATGGGCGAGCGCTATTGGGGCGGCTTTGCCGAGCGCGCCCGCGTGCGCGCCGACTGGCTTGTGCAGGTGCCCGAGGGCATGACGACCCGCCAGGCGATGGCCGTCGGTACCGCTGGTCTGACATCGATGTTCGCGTTGATGGCACTCGAGCAGCAGGGTCTGAAGCCAGGTGGCGACAAGCCCGTGTTGATCACGGGCGGCGCCGGTGGTGTTGGCTCCGTCGCGATCGCGCTGCTGTCGCGCAATGGCTACACCGTGGCAGCCAGCACGGGTCGTCCCGAGCTGGCCGACTACCTGACACAGCTTGGTGCACACGAGATCGTGACGCGCGAGGAGCTCTCCGAGGAATCCAGCTCCCCGCTCGAGTCCGAGCGCTGGGCCGGCTGCATCGACGCGGTTGCTGGCTCGACAATCTCGAAGGTCCTGCGCCAGCTCGAGCGTGGTGCCTCAGTGGCGGCCTGTGGCCTCGCCGGTGGTGCAACGTTCGACGGCCACATCATGCCGTTCCTCTTGCGCGGCATTAACGTGCTTGGCATCGACTCTGTGACGATGCCGTATGAGCAGCGTGTGGTGGCGTGGGATCGCGTTGCGAAGGAACTCGATCTAGCGTTGCTCGACGAGATCACCAGTGGCTGCTCGCTCGAGGACGTGCCGGCGCAAGCCAAGGCGATCCTCAAGGGTCAGGTCAAGGGTCGACTCGTGGTGGACATCGGCTGATGCACGAGGCCGCGTCGGGCGTGGCTCCGGAGGTTCCTGAGAAAATCGCGCTGGTGATGCGCCGTCAGCGCCGGTCCCTGCGCGCGCTGCGGGCGGAGGGTGTGATCCTGCCCGCGCTGCTGCTCGTGCTGGTGCTTGCCTTCACGGCGCTTGATGGGGTCGTGCCCGTCGGGTTGGGCCTGCTGTTGGCGTTCGTGCCCGTACCGCTCGTGGCCGCCATCCTGCTTCGCCTCGACCGCTTTGAGCCGGAGCCGACGCGACTGCTTGCGCGCACGTTTTTGTGGGGTGCCGGTGCCGCCACGTTCATCGCGCTCGTCATCAACACCGCCGTCGGGCTCGCGATCGGCGAGACCGGTGCGGCGGTGGGCTCGGCGCCGATCGTGGAGGAGGGGGCCAAGGCACTGGCGCTGCTGTTCGTGATTCGTCGCCGCCCCGGCTTCATCGACGGCGTGCACGACGGGATCGTCTACGCCGCTTGGGTTGCGCTCGGGTTCGCGACCGTCGAGAACATCCTCTACTACGCGGCCGCCTGGAACGAGGGTGGCCTCGGCGAACTGACCACGGTCTTCGTGCTGCGCGGACTGGTGACGCCGCTCTGCCATCCGATCTTTACCGCGATGACCGGCATCGCGTTGGGCATCGCGATCAAGCGAGGCGGTGGGCGTGCCGGCAAGATTGCGATCGTGCTCGTGGGGCTCCTGCTCGCCGTGATCCTGCACGCCCTCTGGAATCTCTCGGCCGGTCTCGGCGCCGCGCCGATCGCGTACCTCGCCGGCTACCTGCCGCTCGCCGTGATCGGGATCGTGCTCCTGATCGCGGGCGCACGGCGCGAGCGCCGCATCCTGCGTGAGGGGCTGGAGCAGGAGGTCGCGCTCGGCACGCTGGCCCAGGCCGCCTACGCCCAGTTGATTGCCGGAGGGCGCACGCGCGGGCGCATGCGTCGGCATGCACGCCGTGCCGGGCGGGACGCGCGGCGCCTGCTGTACCAGTACGAAGCCGCCGCCTACGAGCTGGCGCACGCGAACGTGCGCGGTGAGCGACCCGGGCGGCCAAACGTCATCGAGACTGCCTCCGCCTGTCGGACCTGCCTGGTCAGCGCGCGCACCGGAATCGACGACCTGGTACCGGGTCTCGTCGCGACCTGAGATCGCGACCAGAGGTCATTACCTGTCGCTATTGTGATCACATGCGCGTGGCGATCATTGGCGGCGGAGTGGTGGGACTGGCCTGCGCGTGGTCGCTGGCAAAGCGCGGTGTCGAAGTCGTCGTAATCGAACGCGACGTCATCGGCGAGGGCGCATCGAAGGGCAATACCGGTTGGGTCTCGCCGACGATCTCGTTTCCATTGGCCTCGCCCGGCACGCTCGCAATGGGACTCAAGAGTGCGTTCGACCCAAACGGCGCACTGGTCATTCGCCCCGAGCTTGATACGCGCTGGCTGCGCTGGCTGTGGGCCTTCCGGGGCGCCGCCACGCGCGAACGTTTTCTCCGAGGTGTGGAGGCGCTCCACAATCTCAATCGCCGCACGTTCGAAGTGCTCGATGCCTATCAGGCCGACGGTATCTCCTTCGAAATGCACGGGGGAGGCATCCTCACGCTCGGTAAGACCGAGAAGGGGATTGCGTGGTTTGCGCCCGTCTTCGAAGACCTCAAGAAGGTTGGCTTTGAAGGACAGATTGAGACGCTGACGCCGGAGGAGGCGCGTAAGATCGAGCCCGCGATTGGCGAGCAGGTCAAGTTCGTTGTGCGCACTACGATCGACAGGTACGTGCAGCCGCAGTCCCTGATGCGCGGACTTGCCGACCGAGTCGTCGAACTGGGGCAGACCGTGCTGGAGCAGACGACGGTCAAGGGCATGCGACCAACGGCGTCCGGCTGGGAGATCGACACCAACACGGGACCGATCAACGCTGATCGCGTGATCGTGGCGACCGGTGCACTGAGCCCAGCGCTCCTCAAGCCACTCGGCATCGAGGTGCCAATCGTTCCGGCCAAGGGCTACTCAATCACGCTGCGAGGCGAGGGTATCCGCCCGTCACAGGCGCTCTATATGACCGAGTCGAAGATTGGCGTCTCGGGCTTCGACGAGGGCGTACGCATTGCCGGCGTCTTCGAGTTGCCGGGCAAGGATCTGACAATCGACAAGCGCCGACTCGATGTTGTTGTCAAAGACGCCTGTTCGTACCTGTCGGACTGGCATCCGTCGACGAGTGAGACGAGCGTGGAGGGCTGGGCCGGCTTCCGGCCTGCAACCCCCGACTCGCTGCCACTGCTCGGCCCCGTGCCAGGGCATGACGGCCTCTATCTGGCCACGGGCCACGGCATGCTTGGTGTCACGCTCGCGCCCTCGACGGGTGCGTTGCTTGCCGACATGATCCTCGACGGTGTCGCTCCCGCGTGGGTTGCGCCGATGCGACCAGATCGGCGCTTCTAGTCCGGCTCGCGAGCGGCTAGCATGGCTTCATGCAGCAACCGGTTCTCCAGATTTGCGATCACCCGCTGGTCCAGCACAAGGTCGCATTGCTTCGCGATGCGTCTACCTCGACACGCGACTTCCGGGCGCTCTCGTCCGAGCTTGCGGGGGTGCTTGCCTACGAGGCAACGCGTGACCTCGAGCTCGAGGACGTGACGGTGACGACGCCGATCAAAGACACGATCGGACGCAAGGTGACCGGCAAGAAGGTTGGTGTCGTGCCGATCCTGCGCGCCGGCGTCGGCATGCTCGACGGTGTGCTCGCCATGATCCCCGTCGCGCGCGTGGGTTTTCTTGGCATGTATCGCGATGAGGACACCCTGCAGCCAGTCTCGTACTACGAGAAGCTGCCGAAAGATCTTGGTGATCGCCTGATGCTGATTATCGATCCAATGCTCGCGACGGGTGGGTCGGCGTCCTACGCCGCTCAAGTCTGCAAGGACCGCGGGGCGCACACGGTCAAGTTGCTCTCTTTGATTGCCGCTCCCGAGGGTGTCGAGCGCATGCACTCCGACCATCCCGACGTTGCCATACATATCGCCGCCCTCGACGAGTGCCTCAACGAGAAGGGCTTCATCGTGCCCGGCCTCGGCGATGCGGGCGACCGCCTCTGGGGTACGCGCTAGCGATCAGCTTCCTATTGGGGTCAGACCCTTTTAGGAAGTTACATCACGTAACCGAGCAGTCGAGCGGACTCTAACTTCCTAAAAGGGTCTGACCCCAATAGGAAGCTGATCAACTAACCAAGCAAGGTAGAGGCCGCTTGGTTGCTTCGTTAGGTGATCCGACTTCCTAAAAGGGTCTGACCCCAATAGGAAGCTGATCGCGGCCAGAGGAGCCGAATCAGGCCGGCGACAATAAAGGCGGGGAGCGTGGCACCGAGTGCGCTATCGAATGGCGGTGTGACGTGGTCTGCGAGGCCGAGTAGGCGAGTGGGGCTGAGCCACTCGTAGACGAGGAAGCCAACGAGCCACGCAGTGACGGTTGCAATCGGCGCCACGGGGCGCAAGCGATCGGCGAAGACGGCACCAAAGAGGGGGACGAAAATAGCCCCGAGCAGGTAGAGGAAATCGAAGAAGCGGTCGAGCGAGATTGTCAATGCGCCGATCGTGACGATGATCCCAATCGCGATCGCGATCGGAGCCTGGGGCGCGCGGGGTGCCAGGTTGCGGACGGAGACGGCGGTGGAGTAGATATTCGCAAACGCTTTTTCGGACTCGTCCACCACGAGGATCGAAGCCACCAACACACCGAGGGGTAGCGCGAGCATGACGGCCACGCCACCCTGGGCCGAATCGATTACGCCCGTGTGCACGGCGGCCAAGGCACCAACGGCAAACGTGACGGTGCTCGCCACGAAGTATCCGAGCGATGTCCCGACAGCCGCTCCGCGCACGGTCTTTGAAAAACGCGCGTAGTCGGGCACCAGTGGCAGCCACGAGGCGAAACTCGCGACGACCAGATCAATCGCGACCATCAGGCCAATGCCACCAGCGGCGGCGTTGGCCAGTTCCGACGATGTGCCATCGAG
>Ga0049085_10000669_pt1 | contig 13415 bp, 11 predicted proteins | sample GreLakmeSU08MSRF_FD_66721 | JGI IMG/M metagenome (GOLD analysis project Ga0049085, IMG submission 66721) | Freshwater lentic microbial communities from great Laurentian Lakes, MI, USA - Great Lakes metaG SU08MSRF | ecosystem: Environmental > Aquatic > Freshwater > Lake | place: Great Lakes... | reverse complement strand
CTAAGCGCTAAATTTTTATAAACTTAGCGTTTATTATTAGAGCCAAGCTATTTACAGCCCATATTTCTCAACCAAAATCTCAGCAATTTGCACCGCATTAAGTGCCGCGCCTTTTTTCAAATTATCAGCCACAACCCATAGAGAAAGACCATATTTAACCGAGGAATCTTTACGAATTCTTGACACAAAAACTGGATCCTTCGCCGAGGCTTCAATTGGAGTCACGAATTTCATTTCTTGCGGATTATCAATGACGATAACGCCGTCACTTTCTTCCAAAGCTTCACGAGCTTCTTCGGGAGTGATTGCACTCTCAAATTCGACATTAACAGCCTCAGAATGCGAATTAAATACCGGAACGCGAACGCAAGTTGCCTCAACTTCAATATTTGCACCGAGAATTTTTTTAGTTTCAACTTTCATTTTCCATTCTTCTTTGGAAACGCCATCATCCATAAAAACATCGATTTGCGGGATCACATTAAAAGCAATACGGCGACTGAATTTTGAAGGCTCAACATTCTGATTTTCGTAAACTTTTTTAGTCGAATTATAAAGCTCGTCCATCGCTTCTTTGCCAGCGCCAGAAACCGCTTGATAAGTTGCCACCACAATTCTTTTAATTTTGGCAATATCATGAAGTGGCTTTAAAGCAACAACCATTTGAATAGTTGAGCAATTTGGATTGGCAATAATATTGCTTTTAACATAGCCCGCAATCGCTTCGGGATTGACCTCAGGAACAATCAATGGAACATCTTCATCCATACGAAAATGCGAAGTGTTGTCAATTACAACACAGCCAGACTTGGCAGCTTTTGGCGCATAAATCGCTGACACTTTTCCACCGGGAGAAAAAAGTGCAATCGAAGTGCCTGTAAAATCATAGCTATCAAGCGCTTTCACGATTAAAGTCTTATTGCCGTAAGAAACTTTTCTACCGACGGAATTTTGTGAAGCCAAAGCAACGATTTCATCAGCGGGGAATTTTCTTTCGTGAAGAATATTTAAAATTTCGCGTCCAACATTTCCTGTGGCGCCAACAACTGCAATTTTTCTAGTCATAAATTTTTAAAATATTTAAGGTTTTGATATTGTTTTTAATTTTTAATTTTGATTTATAAAACTTAATTTATGAAATTGAATTTTAATTTTAATTTTTAACCAAAAACTATAAAATAAAAAAACTTTTTAGATTTAATTTTCTAAAATTTGTAGCTAAAATAAATTTATCAATTTCTATTTAATTAAATTTTAAATTAAAACAGACTTTTACATAAAAAAGTTTTGAATAAACTAAAACAACATTCATAATAAATTTAAAAAATAATTTGGCAAATTTTATGATTAAAAAAATTTTTATTGTTGCGGGCGAAGCCTCTGGAGACCTTCTCGGCTCTAAGTTGGTGCGCGAATTAAAAATATCAAATCCACATATTGAATTTTGCGGAGTTGGCGGACAACAAATGGAAAATTGTGGCTTTAAATCAATTTTTCCACTTGAAGATTTAGCGGTTATGGGCTTCTTGGAAGTGCTTCCGCATATTCCAAAATTATTAAAACGAATTAATCAAGTCGTTGAAAAAATTCAAGATTTTCAACCAGATATTTTAATTACCATCGATTCTCCAGATTTTTGTTTTAGAGTTTTAAAAAAACTTAAAAAAACTGCCGATTTTTCAAAAATTAAAAAAGTACATTTGATTGCGCCGTCAGTTTGGGCTTATCGCGAAGGGCGCGCAAAAAAAATTGCAAAACTTTATGATTTACTTCTTACGATTCTTCCTTTTGAGCCTCCATATTTTGAAAAATATGGTCTTAAAAGCATTTTTATTGGGCATCCTTTAATCGATGATGCTCCAGATTTTTCTAAAAAAAATGAAATAAATTCAGAGTTTCGCGAATTTTATAAAATTCCTCACGATTCTAAATTAATTTTACTAACTCCCGGAAGCAGAATTGGCGAAGTTAAAAGAATATTTCCAGAATTTATTGACGCCATAAATATTTTAAAAAACACAATTCCTAACATAAAAATCGTTATTCCAATCGTTAAAAAAACTAAAAATATTGTTGAAGAATTATCCAAAAAAATTGCCGTTGAATATTTTTTAATTGATAACCAAGATTACAAGAAAAAAGCCTTTTATTCATGTGACTTTGCGCTAGCAAAATCAGGCACTAACGCCATTGAAATATCATTGTATAAAATTCCTTTGATCATTGCTTATAAAATAAATTTTTTAACTCATTTCATTGTAAAAAGAATGGTTAAAATAAAATATGCCAACCTTCTAAATTTAATTGCCAAAAAAGAAATTATTCCCGAACTTCTTCAAGAAAAATGTAATGCCGATTTAATTTCTAAAAAAATCTTGGCAATTATTGAAAATAAAGATTGCGCGCAAAAACAAATAATCGAAGCTAATAATTCGCTAGAAATTCTTGGTTTGAATAAGATAAAAAATCCAATGAATTTGGCGGTTAATGAGATTCTAAAATTATGAAATTTTTTATTTTACTTTTGGTATTAATTTGCACTCTACAATCCTTAGCAAAAGCCCAAATTATACCTTCTTGCTCTAAGATCGGATCGCTTCTTGTGGTCGAAGAAGAATCCAATAAAATTTTATTCGAAACTAACTCACAAAAATTAATTTATCCCGCATCTTTGGTTAAAATGATGACTGCCTATTTAGCCTTTGAAGCTTTAGAAAAAAATCAATTAACTCTTGAGCAAGAATTAACATTTTCAGATCGAGCTCAAGAGGTTTCTAGGGTCAATAAAGTCAACACTCTAGGAATTAGCAAAGGTGATAAAATTTCAGTATTAAAAGCTCTACAAACCTTAATTATAAAATCATATAATGAATCTGCGATCGTTCTGGCTGAAGCCGTTGCTAATAATGAATGGGATTTTGTAAAAAAAATGAATAAAAAAGCTCTAGAGCTTGGGATGATTAATACTTCTTTTAGAAATGCCTCAGGTTTGCATGAAGAAGGGCAATATACAACAGCTTCAGACCTCGCTCGATTAGCGCTTCATTTAAAGAAAGATTTCCCGCAATTTTATAATTTTTTTTCGGTGAAGGAATTTTCTTATAAAAATAGAATTATGAAAAGTCATAATCGAATTTTAAATGAATATTTAGGTGCCGAAGGTATGAAAACTGGCTACACCAATGCTTCGGGATATAATTTAGTTTCTTCCGCAAAAAATAATAATAAACGTATATTTTCAGTAGTAACTGGTTGCACTTCATCAAGATATCGCGATGATTTATCAAAATTTTTACTCGATTTGTCTTTTTTAGAAAGCGTCGAAAATAATAATTTATATTTTAAAAAAATATCTTTAAAAAATTCTAATCAAATTTATGATAACAAAAGAAAGTAAAAATTAAAAAACTTATTAAATTATGAACAAAAATAATATTGTTTCGGCTGGATTACTAATCATTGGCGATGAAATTCTTTCGGGAAGAACCGTCGATCAGAACATTAATTTTTTAGCTAAAAATTTATCTGAAAATGGTATTTTACTTAGAGAAGTAAGGGTTGTTGGCGATTTAGAAAATGAAATTATTTTTGCCGTTAACGAATTACGAAAAAAATTTGATTATGTTTTTACTAGCGGTGGAATTGGCCCAACCCATGACGACATTACATCGCTAAGCATTGCCAAAGCTTTTAATCAAGATTTAATTTTAAACGAAGTTGCTCACAAAATTTTAATTCAACATTATGGAGCTGAAAATGTTAATGAGGCCCGCTTAAAAATGGCATATTTGCCTAGAAAAGCCTCTCTTCTTGATAATCCAGTTTCGTCAGCTCCAGGCTTTAGAATTGAAAATGTTTTTGTAATGGCGGGGATTCCAAAAATTTTTCAAGCAATGTTTGAAGCTTCAAAAAAAGAGTTAAAAATAGGTTGTAAAATTAGTGCTCGTGAGTTAAAAATCTCTTTAACCGAAAGTATAATTGCAAAAGATTTAACCGATTTACAAAATCAATATCGTGAAATTTCGATGGGAAGCTACCCCTTTGAAAATGGCACCTCTCTAGTTTTTAGAGGCTTTGATAAACAAATTCTTGAAGAAGCATTTTTAAAAATGCAAAGTTTAATTACCAAAATTGACCCAAAAATAATTATAGAAATCTTGTAATGTCTGATAAAGATTTAAAACATATTAATAATTCAACGCTCGAAGAAGATGAAGCTCGTAACGAATATAACGAATTCATTAAAAAGAATGTTTTAAGTGGTCAATATTTTAAAGATGGCCACGATTGGTATATCTTTCGCTACATTACTCCGATCTGCGATAGAGCAATATTATTCGTTGCGCTTTTGATTCTTTTAATCGTGATTTATACCGTTAAAATTATGGGCGATTCGATGTTTCCATTGGTGGTTTCGCAACCAATATTTACCTCCGCAAAAGATCCCACAATTTATCAAACTAAAATTGTTAAACTTAAACCAAAAAAAGGTGAAAAAGATTTTGATCGAGAGGTGCAAACTTTTGATGAGTCAATCATAAAACATTTGGTTTCAAACTATATTACTAATCGCGAAGGCTTTGATTTTAAAGATGCTGAAATAGAGGATGTTAATAAAAAATTTAGCTTTATAAAATCTAATTCAACATTTAGAGAATATAAAAATTTTCAATCAATAATGTCTAAAGATAACAAAAATAGTCCAATCCATAATTTTGGTAAAAATGTTGAGAAAAGCGTTAATATTGATTTTATAAAATTTAAAAGAAAAGAGGGTAAAAATGTCTTTGAAAAAGCTTTGTTTTTCATCGCTAATTCAGTTCCTCTTGATGCTGAAGTTGAGTTTACGACACTAATAACATCAAAGAACGATCTAAGTGAAGCCAAGAAAAAATATGAAAAATATTTGGTTAAAATAAAATATGATTATCAACCAATTTTTAAGAATGATAAGCAATCTACAATTGGATTTACCGTAACTCAATATATTTTATATAAAGTTAGGGATATTTAAATTAAATACAAAATTACTCACGATTATATGCTCAATAAAATTGATTTTTCAAAAATATTTTTCTTAAAAAATTGCGCTTTAAAATGTGGTTTTTTTTTATTAAAAACATTCACTATTGTAATTTTTTCTTTTTATATTTCTGTTTCTAATAGCTACTCTGCTCAACTTCCGCGCTATCTTGGAAGCGAAAAAAAATTTCGAAGTTATGTTTATAATCCCAACGAACTTTACCGTTATTTTGGTCATTATACTTATCAAGGATTTATCGAATTTGATGCGGGCGAAACCATTAACACAATTTCCATGGGAAATCCAACTTTATGGCTTGTCGAAACTCTTGATAATCGCCTTTTTTTAAAGCCGGTTGGCGAAGATAATTCCGAAACAAACATGACGGTTTTAACCAATAAAAGAGTTTACCATTTTGAACTCGTGGCCAAGGAAGCTAAGGGTTTAGCCGATAAAGATTTAATTTTCGTTGTTAAATTTTCTTATCCCGATGACAAAGATAAAAACTTGGTTGAGTTCGCAAAAACTCCACCTTCAGACGAGCCCGACATGAGAGATTTATCAAGCTATAATTTCAATTATCAATATACTGGCGAAAAAATAATTGCTCCTTCGAAAGTTTTCGACGATGGCATATTTACCTATTTCCAATTCCTTGCTAAAAATTCCGAAGTTCCGGCCATCTACTCTGTTGACTCAGAAGGCTTTGAATCTCTCGTAAACTATAGAGTAGCAGGAACTTATATTATTGTTGAAAAAGTTGCGCCTCAATACACTTTGCGCAACGGAAGCGACATAGTTTGTGTTTACAACATGGAAACTTATTCAAACGGCAAGTCGCGTCAATCAACCGTTATGCCTAACGATAAAGATACTCCGGCTTCGAAGCAAAATTTTGGAGGCGGTATGTCTGAAATGAATTCATCAATGATGGGAGCGCCACAAAATTCAATGCCTCAATTCAGCGCTCCATCAAATGCTCCGAATATGTCGATGCCAAATATGTCGAACGATCAAATGCAACAAATGATGATGCAACAAGGAGGGGGCGGGCAAATGCAAGGTGGATCTGATCCGACATCACAACAAATGATGATGCCACAACAAGGCGCAGGCGGTGATGGGATGGGAAATTTAATGATGGATGGTGAAAATCCTTTAATGCAAAAAAAATCAGCTCGGAGTAGGGCGTTAGGCTTGCCGTTTTAATAAGGTCTTGTAAAGAATATGGGCTTTTGGAGTTTTTTTAAAATAGATAATATTTTTCCTTTTGCAAACCCTAAAAAATTTCTAGACACTCATAAAGATTTCGGTGCCATAGCTCTCCCCTTGAGGGGTTATTTGCGTTAAAAAAATAGCCTAAACGGCTATTTTTAGCAAATAACGGGATCAGGAACGAAGTGACGCAATCCCAGTCGTGAATCTTTTTCGAAGAAAAAGATGAAACGTTTATCCGCAAAAAAAATTCCAAAAAAGTTAATTTCTTGATTTTGTTTTTATTCAAAATTTTTCCAATTTTTCAATTGGGTTGAAACCATTTATTATCTAAGCTTTTTTGACCCCCCACGATTCTAGAAACTTAACTACCGTTAAGTTTCTAGAATCTGCTCCCCCGTAAAGCGGGGGAGCTAAAGCCCGATGGCTTTCTGAGTTTTTTTATATTACTAAAATTTATTTATAGTTTTAAAAAATCATTTGCTTAATTCAGTTAGAAAAACTATTTTTTATAAAGAATTTCTTGATTCTAATTTTTAAATTTAAAATATATTTTTATGAAAAAAATTTTGTTATTAATTGCACTTTCAATAGTTGTTTCTTCATGCGCGCAAACCTCAAATGGCGTTAGCTCTGGTTTAATTTACACCTCATGGAAAGATCGCGATCCAATTTCTCGCGTTGATAACTCGGTTCAGGATAACAAATCTGGCAAAGCTTGTGTAAAATTGCTCGCTGGATTGATTTCTACTGGCGACTCTTCCATTGAAACCGCTAAAAAAAATGGTGGAATTAGTAAAGTTTCTTATGTAGATAGAAGTTTAGAGGCGTTTAATCTTTATATACCAATTTTCCAAGAAGGTTGCACCATAGTTCACGGCAACTAATACAATCATAAAATAATTTACAAGAAAAGCCGTCGATAATTTTTTATCGCCGGCTTTTTTTATTGAGTTTTTTTAAAAATTTACATTACAATAAAAACATAAAAATAATTAAAATCAAAAAAATAAAGTTGATGACAAAAATAAATATTATTGGTGCGGGGCTAGCGGGTAGCGAGTGTGCGTGGCAACTTGCTAAAAGAGGTTTTGATGTTGAAATTTTTGAAATGCGCAATGAAAATCGCAAAACTTTTGCCCATCGCACTCAAGATTTCGCCGAATTAGTTTGCTCAAATTCGCTTCGAAGCGATGAAATTACCACCGCTATCGGCTTGCTTCATCAAGAAATGCGTCAACTCGATTCACTAATAATGCGTTCGGCGGAAATCAATAAAGTGCCAGCTGGATCGGCTTTAGCAGTTGATCGCGATGGCTTTTCTAAATTTATTGAAAATGAACTTTTGAATACCAAAAAAGTAAAAATTTCGCGCCAAGAAATTCAAGAATTACCAATTGATTCGAACGAAATTTGGGTAGTCGCCACGGGGCCTTTAACCTCTGACGCTCTAAGCTCATCAATTCTTAAACATACCGACGAAAAACATTTGGCTTTTTTCGATGCCATCGCCCCAATAATTTTTAAAGACTCAATCGATTTTTCCAAAGCATGGTTCCAATCCAGATACGACAAGGGTTCAGGCTTCGATTATATCAATTGCCCGCTCGATCAAGATCAATATCTAGAATTTGTTGATGATTTATTAAAAAGCGAAAAAACTGAATTCAAAGATTGGGAAAAAAATACTCCATATTTCAGTGGCTGTTTGCCAATTGAGGAGATGGCTTCGCGTGGCGTCGACACTTTGCGTTATGGACCGATGAAGCCAATTGGTTTAACCAATCCGCATTTTGAAAAATCGCCAGCTGGGACGCCTCTTCGTCAACGCAAAGAAAAAGCTTATGCTGTCGTACAACTTCGTCAAGACAACAAGCAAGCGACTTTATACAATATCGTTGGCTTTCAAACTAAAATGAAATATAGCGAACAACAACGAGTTTTTCGCAAAATTCGTGGATTAGAAAATGCTGAATTCGCTAGATTTGGCGGGATTCATCGCAATACTTTTATAAATTCTCCGCAATTGCTCGATGAATTTGGTCGTTTCAAAAAATTTCCAAATATTTATTTCGCCGGCCAGATTACGGGCGTCGAAGGTTATGTAGAATCGGCAAGCATGGGTTTAATTACTGGAATTTTTATTGCCAACCAACTCAATAATTCTGCAAAAAATTTATTAAGACCATCAAATAAAACTGCAATTGGATCTTTGTTAAATCATATCGCACCTGACTTGGAACAAATGAAAGTGACCAACGAAAACTCATTTCAACCGATGAATATTAATTTCGGATTATTTGCGCCATTTGAAAATAATATCGCCAAAGATGCACGCAAAGAAGCTTACAGCGCAAGGGCCTTAGAGCAGTTGGAAATTTGGAAAAATCAATTTTGTTAATTTACTTTTTTGGCTTATGCAATTTTTTCGAAAAAGTTTTTTCTTGGCGTTCGGCGAAAGGATTATCGCTTTTGCGGAAATAAAGGCGAATTGGAGTCAGATTTAAGGCAAAATATTCACGCAAAGAATTAATTAAATAGCGATGATAAGAGCCTTCTAAAGGTTTTGGATGATTGGTAAAAACTGCAAAAGTTGGCGGACGCTTTTTAATTTGAGTGGCATATTTTAATTTAATCGCTTTGCCCTTGTAAAGCTTTGGCGAGTGCGTGCTTTCAGCGGTTTTCAACCAATCCACAAGCTTGTTAGTTTTAATATAAGTTTGCCATTGTTTGTAAGTTTCAATCGCTAAATCCAAAGTTTTTTCAACATTATATCCGCTTTTTGCCGACACTCCAAGAATTGGTGCGCCAGAAATTTCGGGCAATAAATTTTGAATTTGATCACGAACTTGACGCATAAAAATTTCTTTATCGCCTTTTACTTGATCAATTTTGTTAATTGCAAAAACTAGCGCGCGACCTTCGCGCAAAACCTGTCCCGCCAAAGATAAATCTTGATGATCAAGAAGAGAATTGGCGTCGATTAACAAAATTATAACTTGAGCAAAACGCATGGCGCGATAACTATCAATAGTCGAGAGCTTTTCAAGTTTTTGATGAATGGCACTTTTTTTACGAATTCCAGCGGTGTCGATGAAGCGAATTTTTTGATTTTTATATTCAAAATCAACGGCGATAGCATCGCGAGTAATTCCTGCTTCGGGCCCAGTAATAAAGCGCTCATTTCCTAAAATTTTATTTAAAAAACTTGATTTTCCAGCGTTAGGTTTGCCGATAACGGCGATTTGAAATTGATGCTCTTTATCTTCTTCAACATCTTCTTCTAAATCATTGATTTCATCTGATTCATCGACAAAACTTTCACTTTCAAAAGAATCATTTTTATCAACATTTAACTCCGCAAACATTTCTTCATATTTTTCAATTTCGGGAGCGATTTTATCGTATAAATCGCCGAAACCTAATTTGTGTTCTGCCGAAACCCCAGTAGGCTTGCCGAATCCTAATTTGTAATATTCTTTGCTAAATATTTCTTCATTTAAATTTTCGCATTTATTGGCAACTAAAATTGTTGGTTTTTTTATTTTGCGCAACCAATCGGCGAAATAAAAATCGTCATTATTTAAACCCAATTTTCCATCGACAACGAACAAACATAAATCGGCGTCATCAACCGCAAATTGAGTTTGTTCGACCATTCTTTTTTCTAACGAAGCATTGGTGATGTGATGCTCTAATCCTGCGGTATCAATAGCGATGAACTCAAGTGGGCCAAGCTTGCCATGAGCTTCTTTGCGATCACGAGTAACGCCGGGAGTATCATCGGTGATGGCAAAACTTTTGCCAATTAATTTATTAAAAAGCGTTGATTTTCCAACATTTGGTCGCCCGATTATGGCAATTCTAAACATAAATTTTAATTCTTGAATGTGATTAATGAACGCCGATTATAATGTTTTAATTTATTTTAACAACAACGATTTACACCCTTCCATTTAGCATTGCGACGGTTGTTTAAAAATTGTTTTTTTGGAATTATTTGACAATTTTGATGATTTTTTTGATGATGTTCGAGATATTTTCTATAAGAAAAATCACCTGAAAAATATTCCTTAAATTCTTTTAAAATATTTAAAATTTTTTTCATTATTTTTTACAAAAAAATATTTTTCTAATCGATTCGAAAATCACAATCCATAAAATTATTAAAAAGAACATGGCTATAAAAGCAACGAGCTGTTGATTAAAAATCATTTTTTTAGCATTTATAATTTGTACTTCATCAACAATTTGGTTGGTCATTAATTTTTCTTTTAATGCATTTGCCGAAGCTAAAAATCCAATTTTTAAATCACTCGAAAACACTTTCATTAAAACCGCCGAAGTGGTTGTAAATGTAATAAAAATAAGGGGCAGGGCGGTGACTAAACAATAAATTTTTTGCTTTTTATTTTTATAAATAATTACAGTCGCCAAAGTAAGTGCAATGCACGCCAACATTTGATTTGACATGCCGAAAAGTGGCCACAAAATATTAACTCCACCATTTGGATCAATCACTCCGACATATAAAAAATAGCCCCAAGAAGCAACAACTGCAAAGCTTGAAAAAATTCCTGCCCAAACTGATTCATGCAATTTTTTATCACGAAATTTTAATAAATCTTCAAGCATAAATCTGGCGACGCGCGTTCCCGCATCGAGAGTGGTGAGAATAAAAATTGCCTCAAACATAATCGCAAAATGATACCACATGGCAAGCAAATTTGATCCAAAAGCTGAAGAGAAAATTTTAGCCATTCCGACCGCTAGGGAAGGCGCTCCACCCGTTCTTGAATAAAGGCTATTTTCACCCATTTGCTCTGCCAAAAGTTCCATTTCTTTACCGTCGAGTTTAAAACCCCAACCATTGATGGTGGCGACCGCATCGGCTCCAAGACTTGCGGCGGAAGAATTAATTGCAAAGAAAATTGCGGGATCGAGAACGCAAGCCGCGATTAATGCCATAATGCCAACAAAACCTTCGAGAAGCATACTGCCATAACCAACTAAACGAACATCATTTTCACTAGAAATAATTTTTGGAGTAGTTCCTGAGGCAACAAGAGCATGAAAGCCCGATATCGCTCCGCAACCAATCGTAATAAATAAAAATGGAAAAATTTTTCCACTAAAAATTGGGCCCGAACCGTCGACAAACTTGGTTAAAGCGGGCATTTGCATTTGCGGTTGAAAAACTAATAACGCAATTGCTAAAAGTAAAATTGTGCCAATTTTTAAAAATGACGAAAGATAATCGCGAGGAGTTAGAAGAAGCCAAACCGGCAACACCGCCGCCATAAAGCCATAAAAAATTATACAAAATGCAATAAATTTTCCATCGCGATCAAAGATTCTTGTTAAATTTTCATCATAGTGAATAAGCTTTCCTCCGTAGACTGCAAGCAAGAATAAAATTACACCAACAATACTCGCTTCAATCACTCCGTTTTGACGAATATGATAAATATAAACTCCCACCATCATGGCGATTGGAATCGTCATCAACACCGTGAAAGAGCCCCAAGCGCTATGAGCCAAAGCCTTAACAATCACTAGCCCAAGTACTGCGATTAAAATAATAATAATCGATAAAGTGCCGATCAAAGCGCTAATTCCGGCAACTTTACCGATTTCATCTTCGATCATTTTGCCAAGCGATTTACCGTCGCGACGAATCGAACAAAATAAAATTATCATATCTTGAACCGCTCCAGCGAGGACCGACCCAACAAGAATCCACAAGGTTCCCGGTAAATATCCAAATTGCGCGGCCAGAGTTGGACCAATCAAAGGACCGGGGCCAGCAATCGCCGCAAAGTGATGTCCAAAAACTACCCAACGATTAGTTGGAACATAATCTTTTCCGTCGTTAATTTTTTGAGCGGGCGTTAAATTTTTAGAATTGATGTTTAAAATTTTTGTAGCAATCCATAAACTATAAAATCTATAGCCAATTAATTGTATGCAAACAAAAGCAACTATAAACCATATCGAAGAAATCTTTTCATCTCTAGTTATGGCAATACCAGCGAAAGCAGATGCACCAACGATTCCAATAATTACCCAAAGTAAATAACGCACAAAATTTTTTTTCATTATATAATCAAATCTTTTTATTGAATTTTTTGTAAAAACTAATTGAATTTAAGTTATAAAAAAAGAGAATAGTTTTAAAGATTTTTATTTTTTACAAATCATTATTTAAATTTTATTTCAAGAAATTTTAGCTATTTTCATGGCAGATAAAAACAACACATCCAGTTTATTAGAGGCTATTAAAAACAAGCTTAGCAAGTTTGATAATAAACCAAAGCCTGAAACTAAATCCTCGGTTAATTATTTTAGCCAAGATTTACAAAGCAAGGTAATTGATGGCAACGTTGTTGATAAAACAAATATTGGACTAATTTTTGAAGCTGAAAAAAAATTGGAAGCCATTGATAAAAAAAACTTAAATATAGAGCGCAATCGCACGAAAGACTTAGATCTAGACCTAGATGATGAAAGCTTAGTAGTTAAAAATTTAGGACAAAAAATTTCAATCGAAAGCAAAATAAAAGAAATCGCCGATGAACTAAATTTGGAAGAATTTGAAGATGATTTCGAAGATGATAAAAATGCTAAAACCTTAAAAAAAATTATCAAAGAAAATAACTATCAAAACCTTGATCCTATTGATATCGAGCTAATGGAATTAGAAAAAGAAATTTCTAAAAATAATCAAAAAAATAATCAAAAAAATTCTGAAAAAGAAATCGAAGAAGATTTGAATTTAAAAAATTATCTTGATTCAAAGTTTGAAGATGAATTTAAAGAAATTGAAAACAAAATTAAAGACGATCAAAATACTTTAAACTCCGATGATATTGGCGTCGAAAAATCTTTAACCAAACCAATTACACAAGAAGAAAAAGTCGCCGACAAAACTGACTCCCTAGGTTATAACGATATCAATTCAAATCAAATAAATTCATTTTTTACTAAAAATAAATTTACCTTTAAAGCCACTCCAGCCCAAGATTTTCTTGCCTCGATGCAAAATAAATCTTTAGAAGAAACTGTTGCAAAAACTGAAGAGAATTCTTCAGAAAATATTATTAAAGAATCCGCCGAAATTTCTTCAAATTATTCAGAAAATATTTTTAGAAATGAAGCTTTTGAAAAGCCCGTCGAA
>Ga0049085_10000668_pt1 | contig 13435 bp, 7 predicted proteins | sample GreLakmeSU08MSRF_FD_66721 | JGI IMG/M metagenome (GOLD analysis project Ga0049085, IMG submission 66721) | Freshwater lentic microbial communities from great Laurentian Lakes, MI, USA - Great Lakes metaG SU08MSRF | ecosystem: Environmental > Aquatic > Freshwater > Lake | place: Great Lakes... | reverse complement strand
CTCGACGCCTCTTGCCGCCATGAAATTGGTGCGGCAACGCGCGATGGTCGGGCTTCCCAGCTTTGGCATCGTCGCCAATCCAGGCGGATCACTCGGCGCGGCTCAAATGCTGGAGTCCGAAGATTTCGGCGCCAACGGGATCACGCCCAACACTCCGGCCCGACTCCTCATCCGTACTCAGAAGGGGCGGGAAGCCGATGCCGACAACAGCGTCGCCGGGTTCGGCGAGTACATCAACGTCGCCATGACGATTCGCATGATTGACGGAGCGCCGAATATCGCCGTTGGGATCGAGAGATTGCTGGCAAACGAAGGCAGGGTAATTAATATGAATGACTTGCCGGGCGTGTCCAATGCGCAGGTCGCCGCTATCATCGCAGCGTGGAACGAGGCGTAACGTGAAGCTCTCGCTCGGGCAAGCGGTGCTGGCCTGTGGCGTCGCTATCATTGCTGGCGGCATCGGGCTGCTGGTTTGGTTGGTTGTATATTTTTGGAGGGGACTATGAACTGGAATCCAATCCTGAAAGCCTTAACCGCGGCGGCCATCGGCGGCGCGGTCCCGGTGGCGTTGCAGGCTATCGCGTCATGTGGCGCCGACCTGCAAACGCTCGCGACACAAGCGGCGGCCGGCGCTTTGGTTGCCGTGGCTGCGTATCTTCGTCAATCGCCCATTTCGCCATCGATTTAGGAAGCAGTGCAAAATGACTTTGGAGCTAACTGTGGATCAATTCGAGCGGCTGACAGAAAAATTAGACAACATTGGCACGGACACGGCCGACCTTCGCACCGAGTCGGCCTTGTTGCGCGAGAAGTTGAACCACGTCAACGATCATTTAGCGCGGATCAATGGCCGGATCGGGATAAGCGAAGTGAAGGTCACGGCGCTGAACGAGATCGTAACCGAGCTTCGCGGCGCGTGGAAGTTGCTCGCTGCAATTGCCTCGGCCATCGGCGCGGCAGCGGGCTGGATCGCGCAGCATTGGCAGGGTGGGCAGAGTAAATAATGCCCCTCCAGACACTCCAGTTTCGGCCCGGCATTGTCAAAGATGTCACCAGCCTTTCCAACAGCGGGGGATGGTATGACGCCGACAAGATTCGGTTCTGTATGGGGTTTCCGGAGACTATCGGGGGCTGGCAGAAGTATTCGGCTGACACGTTTCTGGGCTCGTGCCGTGTCCTGCACCAATGGGCTTCGCTGGCCGGTACGAACTACACCGCGCTTGGCACACACCTGAAGCTCTACGTCGAGACTGGCGGCGCCTATTACGACATCACGCCCATTCGCCGGACAGTAGTGCTTGGGGCCAATCCATTCACCACGCAATCAATAGCAAATGGGAAGCTCACGGTGACAGATGCAGCCCATGGAGCGGTTCTAAACGATTTCGTGACGTTCTCCGGGGCAGCGGCATTCGACAACTACACAGCCGTAATGCTCAATGCCGAGTTCCAGATCATCGAAATCATAAACTCCAGCACCTACACCGTAAAGGTGGTAGGGGTGACATCGGCTGTCGCCGCCGTCTCGGGCGGGGGCGCGGCTGTTACCGGCGCGTATCAGATCAATACAGGGCCGGATACGCAGGTGCTTGGAACGGGTTGGGGGGCCGGGACGTATGGCCGAGGTACTTGGGGAAGCGCCTCAACTTCCGGTGTCAGTACCGGCCAGATTCGGATATGGTCGTTGGATAATTTTGGAGAGGACTTGGTGGCCGCCGTTCGCGGCGGTGCCATCTATACGTGGGTCGCCTCTACTGGCACCGGTGTGCGCGCGGTGAATATCACGTCGCTGACTGGGGCCAATCAAGCGCCCACAATCTGTACCGGGATTGTGGTTTCTGAGATTGATCGTCATTTAATCGTGTTTGGCACGAACAAAAACGGAATAGCCACGCAGGATTTAATGCTGGTGCGGTGGTGTTCCTCCGAAGATTTGACGGAGTGGGAGTCCACGCCATCGACAACCGCCGGTTCTCAGCGTATCTCAGCCGGGTCACAGATTGTCGGGTGGGTTCGCGCACGCCAGGAAGTCCTCATCTGGACAGACGTTGCTCTCAACTCGATGGCCTTTACGGGGCCGCCGTATACATTTGGGTTCAATCTGATGGCCGAGGGGATCTCGATTATCGGGCCAAACGCTATGGTCCAAGATCGCAATACCGTCTTCTGGATGGACAGGAATTCTTTTCGCTACTACGATGGCAGCTTGAACACTATCGCCTGCCCTGTTCAGGAATATGTAACCAACAACCTGAACGCGGATCAGCGGTTCAAGGTGGCTTGCGGGTCTAACCCCAAGTTCAATGAGGTTTGGTGGTTCTACCCAACGGCAAGCTCATCCGAGAATGACCGCTACGTGATCTTCAACTACGTGTCAAACGTGTGGTGTATCGGAACGATTTCCAGGACAGCATGGGTGGGGCTCTCGGTCAGCGGAAGGCCGATAGCGGCGGCGGGCGGCTACATGTGGGAGCATGAGTTTGGCGTAAATGATGGGACGAGCGCGATGCAGCCGTTTATTGAGGGATCTGATTTGCAGATTGGGGACGGCGATTCGTTCAGCTTCATCAGCCGAGTCATCCCGGACATCACGTTTACGGGGACGAATGCGACGCCACTGACGACGTTTAAGATTCTGAAACGAGACTATCCGGCATCGACATTCGCCGCCGGGTATACGTCAACCGTTGCATCGACAACGGAACAGAGCTTCGTCAGGATTCGCGGGCGGCAATTTGGCTTGCGGGTAGAGAGTAATCAGACGAATCAGGCATGGCGGCTGGGGACGCAGCGAGTTGAGTTGCAGCCGGATGGGAAGAAAACGTGAACCTCAAGCGCCCGCTATCCCCTCTCAAGATCCCGCCACGCGAGTACACGAAGACCGATTTCAACGAGATCGTGCGCCAGCACAACGAAGTAGTGCAAAATATAACTAACCCCGGCGATCTGGTTGCCAGCTCCGTGCGAATCAACCCGATAACCTGGAGTGGTTACGGACTCCCAGTGGGCGGAGTATACGCCGACGCAAATAATTTCCTGAAAGTGGTTGTGGAAGGGGAGGCATTTGCGCCTTCCTTCCAAATACGAGTCAGACTCGGCACTGTAACGACATCCATTTAGAGGGGTACTGCGATATGGCAGGGATTGAGCGTTTGGCGAAACAGGTGGCCGCGCATGGGCGGCATGGGGATACCCGGCTGGTTCACATGAACCCGGAAGAGATTGCTGTATTGCAGTCGATGTTGGGCGAGATGACCGTGAACCCGGAGACGGGGCAGTTGGAAGCGTTCTCGTGGAAGAAGCTGTTGGCTGGGATTGGCGTGGCGGCTGGGGCCGCGATGATGGCGATTCCTGGGCTGCAACCGTTCGGGATGCCTCTTCTAGCCAAGACGGCTCCACTCTTGACTGCCGCTCTTTTGCCGATGGCGGCCACCGGCGCGGCCGGCCTCATCACCTCCAGCCTGAAGCCGGGCGAGAGTAAAAAATCCACCCCAAACGCTTCCGAAGCCGGAGCCTACGAGGATGCGCGTAACGCCGCGCAGATGAAGAACATGTTCCGCTTTCCTCAGCGCCAGGAGATCCTTCCTGATGCAGTTGCCGACACAACGGGTGCGCAGCGGAACTATTTCGGGTACAGGCAGCCGGTAAACGACGTGCAGCCGATGCAAAGCGGCATCGGATCGCTGGACTATCCGACTCCAGACCCACTGGACTATCAGACTCCAGCACGGGGCTACGCCGAAGGCGGCGCGTTGGAGCCGGAAGAAATGGAAGCGCATCGCGTCATGGCCGAAGCTATGGCCGCGATTGAAGGCAAGTCGCCTAACCCGGAGAAAGCCATCAACGACTTCATCGCTATGTTTGGCAAGGAAGCGCTGGCCGAACTGATGGGCCAAGTGGAGCAGAGCGACAGCGCCGTTCGCGGGCCGGGCGGCGGCATGGACGATATGGTGTCCGCCGATCTACAGGGCCAGAAGGTGTTGCTCTCCCCCAACGAACACATCATCCCCGCCGACGCGGTGTCCAACCTCGGCGATGGTAGCAGCGATGCCGGCCACCGGGAGCTGGATGCCATGATCGAGCGCATTCGTGTAAATAAAACAGGCAACCCGGCGCAACCGGCGAAGATCGACAGGAAAGTGATGGCAAGCTAATGCCGGAAACACAGTCCCAAGCAGTAATCAACGACATCCCTGAATACCTGCGACCGTACCGAAACGCGCTGCTCGACACGGCGGCGGCGCAGATATGGACCAAGGACTTTCTCGCAAACTCCGGCCACTTCCCGAATCAAAGGCCATACATCCCCCCAGCGCAAGCGCTACCCCCAGTTGCGGCTCCACCCCTTGCAACGACAGATCCTGTCCCTCGTCCGGGGCGTCGCGGCGGCACGAACATAGATAGTCTTGCCGCTGTGAGAGGACTACTAGGGGACAGCGCTGATTCCCTCGACCAGCAAATCGCTGACTATCTCTACTCGGATCAAAGGTCATACGCCCCTTCAGCGCGCGGCTACTCCCATGGCGGCCGGTTAGCCAATTCGTCCGACGACCTCGACGCGCAGATTGCCGCTATTCTAAACGGGTACGTAAATCTTGGTGCAGGCGGCACTCCTCTTGGCGGCGACTACGCACCGCCGCGCCCGGTCGCTCCGAACGTGACGCCTCCAGTTACCGCTGGCCCTGGCGGGATCATCAACACGCCGGCTGGCCCTCCCGTTTCTATAGGGAACCCGAACCCGCTGCCACCTGTGCCGGTAGTCGCGAATCCATACGCCGGGATGCCTCCAGTCGGCGTAGCCCTACCTCCAGTCGGCGTAGCTCCCCCTCCAGTCGGCGTTGCCCTACCTCTCAACAAAAGCGTCCCGCCTCCTGCGCCGCCTCCGCCTGCCAGCGGGTATTCAGATCCGATGACGCCAATGTTCACGTCACAGCGTCCAGCTAACTTTGCCGGAGCAGCGCAAGCAGCCAGCATGGGTTACAACCCCGCGCAATACGCCGATGATTCGGTAGCGCAACAGCTTGCCCGCTCCATGGGCGCATCGGTGAACTACACCAATACAGGTGGTCCAAACGGGCCTCCGTCGCAAGCGGAATTGGACTTTGGCGGGCAAGCGCAAGTCAATGCTGGGCTTGTTAACGACATCTACACCAAATTCGCTACCGAAGGCAATGCGGGGATGAGAGATCTTCGCCTCCAGGGATTGCGTGACGAGATTCGGAGCATGGGCGGTACGCCTGGGTTCAGTAAGGGCGGGGCGATCCGCGCGGCTGACGGGTTGCCACATCCGGCACCAAATGCGGTCGATGGTATTCCGCGAACCCCGTTTACCGGGCTGCAATCGTATCAACCGTACAAACTCGGTAGTCGAAGCCTTATGGACCCCAACAGCAGCTTCACTGCCAACCCGGCAATCGGCGCTCCCGGCTACAAGCCAGGCTACGCAGTAGGCGCGCCAATCGGCCAAACCAGTCAGCAAACCCAATCCGCGTTAGCTGGATATTCAGCACTTCCCACCAACTTTTTCAACGGGGAAGTCTATGCAGGGCGCGGCGCAGACGGGAGAGCGACAACCCCGCTGGGGATTGCCAACGATCTATTCGATACCTCTGGAAAACTTGCGTTAGGCGCGTCACAAAACTCGGAAGTGATGAGCGGGCGGAATGATCTGCGGTCTTCATTCGGCGATGTCCTCGCTGGTATTGGCACAAATCCACAGCGCTTTCAGGCTGGCGACATTTCCCTCGGGCGGCTCACCGCGCCTGAGCTAAGTGCGCCATCAGGCGTGTCGCCGTCGCGCCTAACCTCCTATCAGATGGCTGGCCCGGATCGAATCGACCCCAGCGGCGGGAACATCAACCCCAACTACATTGGCGGTCAAGCTCTCCAGTATCACCAGGCAGGACAGACGGGGGACGTGTCCGGCTCCGGCTACAATCCAGCGATGTTTCAAAACACGCCAATGGTGGATTCAAACCAGATCACCAACAGCTTTGATCCGGCGTGGATGAAGAACGCGGAGAGCGTCAACGCACAAAACCTAATGAAGGGCTTCGACGCCTATCAGATGGGCGGAGTTAACCCTGTTCAAGCCGGGCAGATCTCCACAGGCCGATTCATCGACCAGGGGAATCCAGAGTCCTACATGTCCCCCTACGACCGAAACGTGACAAAGGTTCAGCAAGCGGAGGCGCAGCGGGCGTTCGATGAACAAAAAGCGTCCCGAAACGCCGCCGCTATCAAGGCTGGCGCATTTGGCGGAGATCGCCAAGCGGTTAGTGATTCTCTCGCCGAAAGAGATCTGTCTTACCTCAAGAACAACATCGCCGCAACTGGACTCCAGAAGTCCTACGATCAGGCGCAAGGGCAGTTTGAGCGGGATCGCTCCGCGCAGATGAATGTCGGCCAGTTCAATACTGCGAACCGCCTGAACGCTGACTTGTCGAATCAGGCAGCCGGGCTTCAAGTCGGTGCCAGAAATCTCGACGCAACCTTGGCCATGAACCAGTTACGCGGGAACATGGGGCTGCAAGGGGCTTTAGCCAATCAGTCTGCCGATCTTCAAACTGGCGGGAAGAACCTCGATGCAACGCTCTCGATGAATCAACTTCGCGGCGGCATTGGGATGCAAGGACTCCTCGCCAACCAGCAGGCGGGCGTGACTACCGGCGCATCCAATCAAAATGCGGCGAATCGCGCAAGTGAGTTCGGCGCGGGGAATACCATGCAAGCGGCGCTTGCCAACCAGCAATCGGCGCAAGCAAATTCACTTGCCAATTTGCAAGCTCGTCTCGGGATACAGGGGATGGAGTCTGGGTACGCGCAACAGGCCAACCTTGCCAATCAGGGCGCTTACATGACAGCAGCCCAACAAAATCAGGGGATAGGGATGCAAGCGGCGCTGGCGAACCAACAGGCGAGGCAAGCGGCCAACCAGCAAAACCTGAACGCATCGCTCGGTGTACAGGAACTTGGTGCCAATCAATCGCTCAACGCGCAACAGCTCAACCAAGCAGCCGGATTACAGGCGGGAATAGCTAACCAGCAATCCGCTCTCGCTACGCAACAGCTTGGGGTGAATTCTGGACTCACGGCGGCGCAGGCCAATCAGCAAACGCGATTTTCGCAGAACCAAGCGTTGCTCAACGCGAGCCAATCCGCCGACCAGCTCCAGCAGCAGGCGGCGCAGGGGAACTTCTCCAATCGGCTTGGCGCAATGGGGCAGCAAACCCAATCCGCGTTGGCTGCGAACCAGATCGGCCAATCCAGAGCGGATGCGGCACGGCTGGCGCAGTCGATGGAACTGCAACGGCTCCAGGCGCTACAGGGCGCTGGCGGTGTAACCGATGCGAGGACACAGCAGATTCTTGATTTGCAATATCAGGACTTCATCAACGAGCAGAACTTGCCGTATCAGCAACTCAACTGGTACCAGGGCTTACTCTCCGGCGTCCCGATGGGATATAACCAGGAGCAGGTGTTCTTCAACAGGCAGAACACCGGCTCGCAACTCGGCGGTATTGCTACAGCGGGCCTCGGCGCGTTATCGAACTACTACAACAGGGCAACGTAACCATGAACCTCATCCAACAGGCCGAACAATTGAAGCTACTGCCCGACAGCCAGGTCGCGCAGATGATGGAGCGCCCCTCGTCGGTACCGCCATGGCTGGCTGTGGCTGAGATGCAGCGCCGCGAGACGATGCGTAAGGCGTACCAGGCGCATATTGGTGAGAACCAGGAGAGCGTGGCGCAGCAGATGGAGCCCCAGCAGGTTCAGCGGATGAACGATGGCGGGAAGCCGAAGACTAAGGCTGGCGGGATTGAGGATTTGTCTGATTATGCACAGAGCGCGCTGTCGATGCCGGCAGATCAACCGCTATCCTTTGCTGAACGCGCTTGGCCATTGCAGAATCCACCGGAATTCACATCCGATCCGTCATCTATCCCCATGCCGCAAGACGGCATAGCGGCATTAGCCAATGCTGACTATCCTCTGAAACGCCGCTCCCTAGAGCGGGGACGCCCGCGCAGCTTGGCGGAGATCCATGCCGAGTACAAGCAGGCCCAAGGCCCAACCAGATACGAAGCGCTGCTACAGGAAGCGCAAGCACGCGAAACCAAGCATCGAAACAAGAAGTCCAGCATTGGCGACATCCTTATGGCGGCTGGGTTATCCATGGCCGCGTCGAAGAGTCCGAACATGCTGGGTGCCATTGCCGAGGGCGGTATCGGTGCGCTGAACATGTACGGAAGCGAGCGCAACCGGAACCAGGGACTCGCGGATATGGCGATGAAGGACCGGCTCAATATCGCCAAGGATCAGCAGCAGTCAGATGATTACATTATGCGGGATGCGATGCAGTCCCAAGCCGAGGACGGGCGTAACATCAGAGCTATGGCGGCGGCCAGTGAAACGGAGGGCCGTGCTGATGATCGGCTGTACATGCAGAATAAGTTGAACCAGCGGCAGCAGGAGGGGCTGAACGCGCGGCAGGATAAGCAGATCGCGGCAGCGGCGGCGGCGCTATCTGAGCAGACGCAGCATACCGATGCGCGGGATGACGCGAAATTTGCACAGCAGACTAAGGAGAACCATCTCAATAGGGCTGTGCAAATGGCGATTGCTAATATACAGGCCGGGAAGGGAGTCTCCTCAGAGGGACGTGCGGCTCTTGCTGGCTTGGAAAGAAGTGCTGCGACAAGTGTGGATGATGCAGCAAGACAACTCGACGCTGTCAGAACTGCGATTAAGGACGCGAGATATGATGAAAAGGCGCTAGCGGCTCTGACTCCTCAGCTTGCGTTCCGGGAATCACAGTTCGAGGATGCAAGAAAAGAGCATAAATTTGCGTCCTTTCTTTACAAGCAAAGTACCTTGGATTTACTTAAAGTGCCGACAGTAGGCGCTAATGTTGACAATCAGGTAGCTGCTACGCTTGGCGGAGGCGGTGGCGGTGGCGGTGGCGGTGGCGGTGGCGGAGGCGGTGGTGGCGGCGCGAATCGGAATGGAGCCGGTGCGGGGACGGGAACGGGAACGGGAACTGGAGCCGGAGCAGGAATTGGGGCATTGCCTGCCGCATCACAAGGGATCCGCCCTTCGTCGTCTATTAACGCAATACAAAAGGCAATTGCGTATAACGAAAAGCAAGTAGAGGAACTGGTGAAAGGCTATGACTACTACCATGCAGGAGTCACGCCACAAGAAGAAGCCAGGCTCAAATCTAAAGTTGCAATGCTCAACCAGCAGAATGAATACGGGCGTCAATTACTGAAACTCAAGGGATACTAACATGCCACCCGTCTACTCAAAAAAGTATGGCCTCGTTAATGTTCCAGAAGGGGCAACCGAAGAACAGATTGTTGCCGCATTTGTCGCAGCGGAGCGAGCGCGACCCAAGCCACCGCCTGACTCACCACCTCCCGCCCCGCCCCGCGAAGAACCCGGACTGTTCCTCCAAGGGTTACAGAATGTTGGCGGGTTCATGCACGGGCCTATCGTAGGTCTCATGAAGGGTATCTCCGAAATCCCCGAGGGGGTCGGCGGGGTCACTGATAGTGACACGCTCAAAGATGTTGGCCGGTGGATGCGCGAGAACGAAGTCTCGAAATATATATCGCAAGTGCCTGACTGGCAAAAGCAAGCCGACGGAACTCCGAACTTGGGACGGCAGGGTGGGGAGCTTCTCGGGGGTCTCGGCACAATGCTTATCCCCTATGCCGGACAAATAGGGAGGGGGGCGCAAGTCGCATCGTTAGCGGCTAGGGTTCTGCCTAGATTGGGATCGCTTGGCCTCAGCGCAGCTCAACTGGCCGCAGAGGTTAGCCAGGACGTTGACAGGCAGCGTGCCGCCGGGATGCAGATAGCGCCGGAGGCCGCTCAACAAGCGGCCATTCAATCAACAAAATATGCCTTACCGGATCTGGTCAACGTCGGCAGATTCACCCGGTTGATCCCCGGCTTAGGCCGGAAGGTGGGGGCGCATACTATCGAGCATATGGCAACTCGTGGAATACTCCCCAAGGCCGCTGAGGTAGCCATAACTGGCGGGTTCGAGGGCTTTACCGAAGGTCTGCAAAAGTGGGGCGTTAATACAGCGATTCAGGAGAACTACAATCCAAACCAAGATCCATTCGAGCAGGTTGGGGTAAACGTCGGGCTGGGTATGGGTATTGGCGGATTGCTGGAGACGATAGTTCAAATTAAAGGTACAAAGGTGGCACGCGGCTCTTACGCCAACGTCAACCGCGCCAAAGGGGCCAACTCTCCCCAAGTACCCGAAGATCCGAACCAGCCTTCCGTGGCGGTGGAGAATGTCAAAGGGGAGATGCGGAACAGGTATGTCCCGCAGGCGAAACCGCCAGCAGCGCCGGTGTTTAACCCGAACGCACCATTGAGCCAAGGGAACACGCGCGGCATTGAGGCGCTGCGCTCGCAGCCTAGACCGCCCGAACCGCTGCCGCCGGTGCTATCCGGCTACGCGCCGCCTATGGGTCCAGTGGAGTGGGCTCAGGCGGCTCCTCCAATCGAACTTCCGCCTATCTCAGCAAAGCCGATATCACCGCTGGATGCGATCATCGCCAGGGGGATGCTCCCCCGCAGGACCACCGCACAACGCAACGCGCTGACGCCTGAGCCAGTCGTAGACGCAACACCGGCAGTCACGCCGTATAGCGAACCGGTTGCGCCGGTGGTGCCGGTCGCGCCGGTCGCGCCAGCGGGTTTTGTGGATGGTATCGACGGGTATAGATCCATTGATAAGTACAAGCCATCACGAATGGATATCCCGGAACCGTCGTCAAAGACGTGGGATATTGGCAATACTGTAGTCTTCAAGGGGTCGCCGTTTCACACGCATAATGACTTCATTGCTTGGGGGAACCCTCCAGGGAACTGGGGTGCAGATGTTGGTATTTTTGGTAATAAAAAACCCTTTGATGTCGCGCCTTTTCTAGCGTCCGCCGATGGTCCTCCGATAGAGCCGTCTGGCGTATTGAGTAATATGCGCGGCAAGGTGCCGGAAGTGATTGTCTTCTCGAATGGCGCTGCAATAGCTGCCCCCTATTTTGACCACATCAACAGCATCAACCCGAACCTAAATTGGAAGATGAGCGAAGACGGGAAGCAAGTCAAAGCGTTTGCAAACAACGAGCAGATCGTCGCGGCTGTAAAGCCGATTCAGCTAGGGCGTCAAAAGAGAGGTCAGCCGGTGGTACCGCCGCTCCCGCCGGTACCGTACAGCGCGCCGGTGAGTGACACTCCAGTTGCGCCTGTTAAAAGTCCCCAACCTTACCCAATCGGGAAGGAAGGTAAAGCCAAGGTCGCACGCGGCTACTTAGTCCCGTACTACTGGACCGTCGTTCCGATTGAAAGCACCCGCATATCGAACGACGATTCTGGCGGCATAAATCCCGACTACCCCGGTGAATTACAGCCTCGGGAACGCACCAGAATCAGTTCGGAAGCGCAGATCAACGGGATTATCTCGACTTTCGACAATGAACAGGTCGCCGATAACTACCTTGCTGGTGAGGGCGCTCCGTTTTTGGGCGATGACATGGCTACTGAATCCGGCAATGGCAGACTTGCTGCCATCCGACGCATGTACGCATTAGGGATGCCTCAAGGAAAGGGATACCGGAGTTGGCAAATCAAGAACGCCGAGCGGTGGGGCGTAACCCCAGATTACGTTAGCGGCATCCCTCATCCGGCTCTTGTCCGCGTCCGCATGGGGGAGCTGCCAGAGGGTGTGACGCGGGCACAGTTTGCCCGCGATGCCAACGAGGACACGAAGGCGCAGATGTCCAGTGGTGAGCAGGCGATGGTAGACGCCAAGTATATGACGCCTGAGCTGATAGCATCGTTCCGGCCAGGAGAAGATGGCGAAATCGTACACGCAGGCAACAATGACTTCATCCGCCGGTTCGTTGATGGCATAGTTCCAGAAGGACAGCGCGGCGCCATGCGCTTGCCCGGCGGCGAAATCTCAAAGAGCGGGATCGACAGGGTTCGCAACGCCGTTTTTGCTCTCGCCTACAACGATAAGGGGATCGTCGAACGACTGGCGGAAGATCCGGAAGACAACATCCGCAATATCGTCAAGGGGCTTACCATCGCCGCCCCGAAGATGATCTGGATGCGTAGCGGAATCAGTAACGGGGACTTCTATGACTTCGATATATCCCCCGATCTTGCCAGCGCCGCATCCAGGCTTTCCCATTTGCGTGAGAATCGAATCCGCCTAGTTGACCATCTCAATCAAGAGGCGCTTATCCCACGCGATCCGATGGAAGATGCCCTTCTAAGCGTGTTCAACCAGTACGGGCGGTCGAGCGTCAACATCGCCGAGGTTCTGAACAACTACACGGCTGCGGTACAGGAGGTAGGTAATCCAAAACAAGAGGCGATGTTTGGACGGGCACCAATCCCAACCAAACTGGAACTCTTAGGTGCTATCGTTGAGGGGAAAGTAGCGCGTGATGCAGCAATCAAAGAAGACAAACAGCAACGTCAAGCAGCAAAAGACGCCAACGCGGCCGGCGGATTGGATGCAGCGATTGGACCCGGCGGGCCTGGAGCGAGCCAGGTTGGTAGTCAAGAGGATGCGGGAGCAGCAAAGCCTCAGTACAGCATCGCCCCAACCACCCCCGGCGAAACCATAGCCAGCCTCAAGGGCCAGCTCGACGACTCCCCCCTCCTCAAGAAAATCTACGCCGCCATCAAGCGCTTTGGCATCGAAGACCTCGTAAGCACTCGGCTCGTTGACAACGTGCGCAACCCGGACGGCACGCTACGAACCGGCACGCCCGGCTCATACTTAGAAAAAATCATCACGCTCGCCATGGCTGATCCTGACGCCATGGAATCCACGCTCAACCACGAAATGGTCCACGCCATCAAAGAAATCGGGATGCTCACCGATGCTGAGTGGACCATGCTCACGACTGGCCTCAACCCCAACGCCATCCTCGATGACAACCAGCGCGATGAATACACAAAGCTCTATCGCGGCAACAAAGACATGATCCACGAGGAAGCAATCGCCATCGGCATTCAGAAGTACATGCGCGGCGACATCGACTTGCCGCCTGAAATTCGCTCCATCGTGGGGCAGAAGCTCGGGTTCCTCGAAAACCTCGGGCGCATCTTCCGGGGTGAGGGCCACACGACACCGGAAACGGTGATGCAATCCATCGCCGATGGAACTATTGGAAGGAGACAGCCGCAAGGCAGACGAGACTATGCCAATCAGCCGAAGCCAGATGTCCAAACAGGTAGCACTACCGCCAGCGGTGCGCCCGTCACCCCAAAGCCGAAAGGCGCGGCCAACATTGGCGACTGGGTTAAAGCCAACGCCCCCAAAGAAGAAGAAGTAGACCCGAAGTACAGCTACGTCGGATCAAAGGCGTACTCGCAGGACGAGCAGGAGGCGCTG
>Ga0049085_10000667_pt1 | contig 13442 bp, 16 predicted proteins | sample GreLakmeSU08MSRF_FD_66721 | JGI IMG/M metagenome (GOLD analysis project Ga0049085, IMG submission 66721) | Freshwater lentic microbial communities from great Laurentian Lakes, MI, USA - Great Lakes metaG SU08MSRF | ecosystem: Environmental > Aquatic > Freshwater > Lake | place: Great Lakes... | reverse complement strand
CCAATTTTGGCGCCCACCATCTCTGCAGGCAAATTTTCTTGCTCTGCGAGGTAAATGCCTGGTGCGCCTTTGTGTCTTTCTGCTTTAACCTTATATTCGGCTAGAGTATCAATTAGCGCCTGTTCGAGATGATGGACTAAAGTTTTCACCAACAATGACTTGCGCTGCAAATCGAGTAGTAAATATACTACTAGTTGGCCGGGCCCATGATACGTAATTTGACCACCGCGATCGACCTGCACTAGTGGAATAGTTTTACTAGGCGTCAGCAGATGACTAGCATCTGCCGCTAAACCCAATGTAAAAACGGGGTGATGCTCAAGCACCCAAATTTCATCAGGGGTATTAGCATCTCGTGTTTGCGTAAAACTGCGCATTGCCTCATAGGTTTTGACATAATCGACTAAACCTAATTGCCGAACAAGAATGGCAGCCGTTAAATTCATTTCCGTTTCTGGCAACTACAGCACCATACTAACCAATGGGTGGGTAGAAAGAGTACGATAAATCTCATCAAGCTGCTCTCGGCTTGTAGCGTTGATGGGCAAAGTTAAGCCCAAATAATTGCCGTCTTTTGAGGGCCGCTGTTCAATTAAATTCTGATTAAATATGGGATCAAATTGCTGGGCAATATGCACAATTGCTGGTAGAAATTCAGGGTTAGCTTTGCCCATCACTTTTATCGGAAAAATGGATGGATATTCAATCAACGATTTCTCTTCCACTACGACCCCTTGATCAAAAAATAATTTATGACTGCCAAGCGGCTTGTCCAAGCCACTCGCCAACAATGATGTTGCGGATGCAGTGTAGGCGTCGATGAAAAAAATGATCTGCGCCGGGTACCACCTGTACCACTAACTCTTGGGGTCTAGCCCAATCAAAAACTGCTTGCAAAGGAATGGTTTCATCAAGCTCACCATGAATTAAGATAGTACCTGCTGGCGCTGGAGCTAGCTGCCACTTACCGGCGGCAGCGCCTACCATTACTAGCCTTTCAACAGGTTTCCCCGCTTGCACTAAACGTTGCAACAAATGGCTACAAACAAAACTACCAAAGGAAAAACCTGCCAAAACCAAAGGCAATGCGGCGGCTTGATTGAGCTCTAGACCGAGTGCTTGCCAACTGGCTGTCTTGCGCATCCACTCTGATACCATAAATAAATCATCTATCTCACCGGCACCAGCATCATGCACACCAGCTGATTCTCCTACCCCCCGAAAATTAGGGCGCACGCCAACATAAGCCAAGTGATTAAAGGTTCGGGTTAAGGTTTGTACGACTTTGTTATCCATCGAACCCCCCATCAATGGATGTGGGTGAGCAATCAAAGCCAATCCGCGCACTAAAAAATTAGGGTCGTGCTGGCAAGCCTCTGGCAAGTCGACTGAAATTTGAATTGGCCCTACCAAGCCCGGAATAGTGATAACTTGCGTGCGCTGATTCATGAGGAGTGAACTTGTCTTGATACCATAATTCCTTAATTGATTGAGCCATCAAGCTAACTGTAAGCGAGTTACTACTTGACCCTGCAGCAGATGTGTTTGAATAATTTCTTCAACATCATTGGTATCGATGCAGGTATACCAAATCCCTGCAGGGTAGATGACCAGAACAGGCCCTGCATCGCAACGATCAAGGCAACCTGCTTTATTCACGCGTACTTGCCCAGCACCAGCCAGACCAAGTTCTTTAATACGTTGTTTGGCGTAGTTAAATAACGCTTCTGCGCCATGTTGCGCACAACAATTTTCACCATTACTACGATGATTTAAGCAAAAGAAAAGATGTTGTTGAAAATACATAAAAAAATTATAGCCTTTACCTTATCGCACTTGCTTCCGTGGCATAAATAGACTGTTTTGCACTAGCCATAACAAAGCGCTGGGCAACCAAAGCCAAGAAACCCATTGCATTAGATCATTAAAATGGACTAAGCGCCCTTGGTACCATGCCCGTAAAGTTAAAACAAAATAAGGGTTGTGGGGCAACCAGTTAACCGCCAAGATAATTAGCAATAAACAAGTGGGGGCGATGATTAAGCGCGCTCTGGTGGATAAACGCAAACCTAAAAATAAAGCCAATGAACCGCTAATCATGCCCCAAACTGAGCCAGTCGTAAGCCATGAAAAACTGAATTCGAAGCCAAACTGCAAAGCCGTAAAAACTATTTTGATTATTACTGAGATGAATAGCAAACTATTTAATAAAAGCCAAAGCGGGGCTTGGCGGGTCATGCCCAATGAAAACAACAGGCCCACGCCTAGCCAACAAACAGCGGTAATCAACATTTCTTGTAATCCTGGATTAAAAATCAAGGGGCCCCAATCTATGCCAACAAATGCTTGATTGCTTAAGGCGCCCATGCCTAGCCAAGAACTTTGTGGATAAATTTGGGCCCATGGAAAAAGTAAAAACAATGCGCATAAGGCCCAGTTCATTCCGAACCAATGATCAAAACGTTGCCTTAATATGCTGCCTGATAGCCACTTAGGGCCCAATGGAATTGCTAAGAGCGCGCCAATCAGCCCTCCCGATAAATTGGCCCACCAATCAGTCTTGCTTGGAATGCGGGTTGGCAACCAAATTTGGGCAGTTTCAACTGCGCCTGCCAAGAATGCTGAAAAGACCACGGCAAAAGTCAAAGCAGTTACGCCACGCCAACGTGGAAAAACCGCAAATACAACGAGAAATCCGAGTGGTATGTAAGCAAGTATATTGGCAATTAAATCAAATACTGGAATCACACGAGGCATGGGGGCATGCCACCAAGCGCCTGCTGTTACCCCATTGTGAAAGTCAAAATCGAATGGGTTAAGACTGGCATAAATGATTAAAAGCCCATAAATAATGGTAAATGCCCGTGCCAATGGCATGGCCTTTAATGGCCAAGCTAGCTTACGCGGTAAACGCCCTTGCGATCTCATCTCGCCATTCTAGGTCAGACCTTTCTACAATAGCAGAATGAACTGGAATTGCATCTTAGAACGAGTAGTACAAACCACGTCCACTAACGACGATTTACTATTGCGTTGGCGTGCTGGTCAATTAATTGACCCTGTTGCCAGAATGGCAAATTTGCAAACAGCTGGCAAGGGACGAGCAGGAAGAAAGTGGCAAACCCAGCTTGGCGATTCCTTATGTTTTTCTTTGGCCTATCCTTTTAAGCGAGCTCCTGCTGAGCTGAGCGGTCTTAGCCTAGCTGTAGGTATTGCGGTTATCAATGGCATTAGTACCGCGTTAAATCTATCCTTAAGCCAGCTTTATGAAAAGGGCCTGCGCTTGAAATGGCCTAACGATATTTTGCTAGGTGATAAGAAACTGGGTGGCATCTTGCTCGAGGGTGGTCAAACACAATCGGATCAACCCACTTGGATGGTAATTGGTATTGGCTTGAATGCTACTAATGCCAGCAGCCTAGAAAGCGCTGTTGGCAAAGAAATAGCCGTGCTTGAGACCTTGGTGAGCCGGTCAAATCAATTGCCTGCACTAGATGTTATCTGGCTCAAAATTCTCGACCAATTAGGACTCGTCTTAACTGAGTTTGAAGAAAATGGTTTTTCTTCACTACAAAAAATTTGGTTGGAATGGGATGCCTATGCTAATCAAGCTGTAGTTATTACCGGCCCCGGTACTAGCCCACAAACAGGTACTGCCTTGGGTGTTAATGCCCATGGTGCACTAATACTTGAGCAGGGTACAAATCAATTATTGATTCATGCTGGCGATGTTTCTTTACGGAGTCAACTATGAGTCTTTTACTTTTATTTGATCTTGGTAATAGCCGCCTTAAATGGGCAGCTGTAGAACAAGATACCTTGCCTAGTGAACGCGATAAAAAAGTTTGGGCCTTTAGCGGCACGATTGATACCAAGCTCTTACTTTCAGCCGAGCATAGCCAAGAACTGGCGCAATACCTTTTGCACACACTTCCCCAGCCGGCAAAAATTGCTAGTTGTAGCGTTGCCACTACACAAGCAAGCCACCATTTACAAAACTTGTTGGCGCCTTGGTCGGCCACTCCATGGCTACATTTACAGGGCGATAGCCCTTTTGCTGGCTTGCGCACCCAATATGAAAAACCATCTACGCTAGGCGCTGATCGTTGGGCAGCATTAATTGGTGCGCGAACTTTATTTGGCGGCAATACTTTGCTCCTTAGCGCTGGTACTGCAAGTACCATTGATTTACTGGGTAGCAATGGCGTTCATTACGGCGGTTGGATTTTGCCTGGCCTTGCGTTAATGGCCAATAGCCTAGCTACGGGTACTGCGCAACTTCAAGTGCCCAATGATGACGAAATAAGCTGGGGATTTGGCTTAAGTAGCGCCACTGGTATTCAGACGGGTTGTGTCGCCGCTCAAATTGGCGCCCTGCATGAAGCCCTTGCTTTGGCTGCCGAATTACATCATCCCATTGAGCGAATTTTTTTAGACGGTGGTAATGCACCCCCATTAATCGCCGCTATTAATGCGCATGCGGGATTTAAAAATTGTGCCCTTGAAGTGGCAGATCGGCTAGTGCTTAGAGGACTTTGGGCTTGGTTACGGCAAGGTAATTAAGGCTCACGACGAATTCGCCCTAGCAAGCTAGTGGTTGACCGTTCGTATAAAAATGGGATTGCGCTTGCCATACCCCCCCATGTTTTGACTAAACGGGTTTCTGCCAAGGATTCAATTTCGTAATCCCCCCCTTTGACATAAATATCTGGACGAATTTGCGCGATTAATTCGACTGGACTAGCCTCATTAAATAGTACGACTATATCTACGCTAGCCAAAGCAGCCAAAAGCGCCTGCCGATCGGCTTGGGAATTAATTGGTCTATCATCGCCCTTGCCCAAGAGCTTGACCGAAGTATCTGAATTGACTCCCACTACCAAACTAGCCCCCATTTGACGGGCCTGGGCTAGATAGCTGGCGTGACCACGATGCAAGATATCGAACACCCCATTGGTAAAGACGAGTGGGCGTGGCAGTTTAGCCAAAGCCTGTAGCAGGTCTGCTGGCTGCGTAATTTTGGCCTCAAATACAGGTAAAGGTAATGACATACCAGCATATTAAGCTGGAATGTCTTAGACTTGCTCTTTTGTCTTTCCTACCCAAATTTACAGGGACATTTTTAATAACAGGTAAATAAGTATGCTTAAGCTCAAATTTGTTACTTTCTGCTGCCTCGTTTGGGCTTGCCCATGGATGCTGGCGCAAGCTGCCCCTAGCCAGTGCAGCCCCCTTCTTGCCCACACTTTTCCCCGCCTACAAGATGAGGTCCCGCAAAATTTATGTCAATACCAAGGCAAAGTCGTATTAGTTGTGAATACCGCCAGTTATTGTGGCTTTACCAGTCAATATGAAGGTTTAGAAAAAATTTATGCCGCCTTTAAGGACCAAGGCTTAGTAGTACTTGGTTTCCCCTCTAATGACTTTGGCCAGCAAGAACCTGCAAGCAATAAAGAAATTGCTGATTTTTGTAAAAATACTTATGACGTGAAATTTCCGATGTTTGCCAAAAGCGCAGTCACTGGGAAAAATATAAATCCCTTATTTAAAATGCTCGTGGCCCAAACTGGCACTACGCCAAAATGGAATTTCTATAAATACTTGATCGATCGAAATGGCAAGGTGATTGATTCTTTTAACAGCATGACAAAACCCGAAAGTAAGGCAATAACTAGCGAAGTAGAAAAACTGCTAAAAGAGAAAGTACTCTAGCAGAATGACCACAAAAAAGCAGATTGCAATTGTTGGTGCTGGTATAGCTGGCTTAGGCTGTGCCTATGCCTTACGCCAATCTCCATCATTAGATGTGACGTTATTTGAAGGTGGTGACCATTTGGGTGGGCATAGCCATACTCTTGATTTGCATCTCACTACTAGCACTGGGCCAGTGAGCTACGGCATTGATACTGGGTTTTTAGTATTTAATCGTAAAACCTATCCACGTTTATTGCGTTTGTTTGACGAGTTAGAGGTGCCCATTGCCGCTTCTGAAATGTCATTTTCAGTCACCATTGAAGAACAAATTAATAAGCAAGCGCAGAACGCCAAACAAAGCCACCTACTAGAGTGGGCCGGCACTAATCTCAATGCATTTTTTGGGCAACGCAAAAATATATTTAAGCCTAGTTTTTGGGTTATGGCGTATGACATTATGCGGTTTAATCGATTAGCGACAGCGCTGGCCTTGCAACAAAAAAATGAAGTCCATACTAGCGCAGGAGGGAATGAAAGTATTGAGGCATTTTTAAAACGTCATCACTTTGGCGCACGTTTTCAAAATTGGTATTTTCTACCGATGATCGGTGCTATTTGGTCTTGTCCAGTTGCACAAATGCTAGCGTTTCCAATTTTAACGATGGCACGTTTTTGTCATAATCATGGGCTTTTAAAAATTCAAGGGCGACCCCAATGGCTAACCGTTCAAGGGGGCTCACGTGAATATGTGCAGCGCTTAGTAAGTGCGTTGCAATTGCATGGCGTACATATTTGCAAGGAAAAGGTATTGCAGGTTTCAGTTCCTGAAAATGTCGCTACGAAAACCCAAATCGCCATCCAAACTGCTCAAGGACTGCGCTATTTTGACGAAGTAGTAATGGCCTGCCATAGCGATGAAAGTTTGCATTTAGTTAAAGGTAATAGTGCGGCCGAAAAAGCGGTACTTGCGCAGATTCCATACCAGCAGAATCGTGCTATCTTACATACTGATTGCTCCTTTTTGCCCAGTAAGAAACGGTGCTGGGCTGCGTGGAATTACGTAGCACAAGTGAGCCATACAGCGACTAACACCGGGGCCGTTAGCGTAAATTATTTAATAAACAAACTGCAGCCACTGCCTGCGCAACTTGATGCGATACCTATCATCGTTAGCCTAAACCCCCTGCGTGAACCTAAGCCAGAAACCATCCATGCTGTTATTCATTATTCTCATCCGCTCTTCGATGCTAGTGCAATTCAGGCGCAATATGATCTTGCACTGATGCAAGGAAAATCGTCAATTTGGTATTGTGGTGCTTGGACTGGATATGGCTTTCATGAAGATGGTTTACGTTCTGGCGAATTAGTTGCGGCAGACCTGATTGAGCGCTTGCATGCTCTTTCATCACCAATAGTTCAACAAAGCACTACTAAATTAAAGCAGCCGTGATGACCCAGGCCCAACTTACTTTTGGCATTGTCAAACATACCCGTTTTCGACCTAAACACAACTCGTTTGGTTATGGTGTTTTTACCCTCAAAATTCCGATGCGTTTACGTCAAGCTGATCCGCAGCTATTAAGCCGTCATGGTTTAGGTGACAATCAATTTCGTTTTATTTCTTTTTATGATAAAGATCACGGTCAAGGCAATACCAATTCACTTGAGTGGCTAGAATCCCTCTTGGCTGAATATCAGATTGATGGTGTTGATGGCGAAATTTGGCTGCAAACTTTTCCTCGGGTATTAGGCTATACCTTTAATCCAGTGAGTTTTTGGATTTGTACACGTGCTAATGATGAAGTACGTGCTGTAGTGGCGGAAGTAAATAATACGTTTGGTGAGCGGCATTGTTACTTGCTGGCTAAAGAATCGGGAGACTCGATTCGTTCTGGCGAAACTTTAGCTAGTCGTAAAGTATTTCATGTCTCGCCGTTTTGCGAAGTAAGGGGTGATTACAATTTTCGCTTTTTATTTGCCGCAGATAGCCAAGCCAAAAACCGTACCCTCTATCGCATTGAGTTACTCGAAGAAGGGTTGCCCCTTATTCATACCAGCGTTAGTGGTACTGAACGACCCTTAAATCGGCGTAGTTTACGTTGGGCGATCTTGCGTTATCCTTTAATGAGCATAGGAGTGATTGCTCGTATTCATTGGCAAGCCGTTAGGTTATGGCTTAAAGGAGTACCCTTTCACTCTAAACCCCAACCGCCTGAATTTGAAGTGACCCGATGAATCGACCTGGACAGCCTTTACTGGCAAAGTTGAACTTCTCTAAAGCGCCTACTGCGCCGACTAGCTATCGCAATATTCCACTAGCTGCCAAAACAATTTTAAAAATGCTGGCGCATTTAAGTGCAGGGCACTTATCAGTCGTCTTGCCAAACGGAGAAATTCAACACTTTGGTCAAGTAAGCGATCCCTTGCATGCCGAGATTCACGTCCTTGATTGGGGCTTATTTAAAAATGTATTACGTCATGGAGATATTGGTTTTGCCGAAAGCTATATTCGTGGTAAATGGGAAACGCCCCATTTAAAACAGCTGCTTGAGCTTGCAATTCGGAACCGCACCATCTTAGAAAAAGCAATTTATGGCAGTTGGGCAGGCTCACTAGCCTATCGAGTAAAGCATTGGTTAAGGCGCAACTCTAAGGCTGGTAGCCGCAAGAATATTCATGCTCACTATGATTTAGGAAATGCTTTTTATGGCTTATGGCTCGATCCAACCATGTCTTATTCAAGCGCATGGTTTGGTGCTAATGAGCCGGGGTCATTGGCGCAAGCACAAAATGCAAAATATCAACGCATTCTTGAATCGTTAGCATGTAAGCCTGGCGATGCAGTTCTTGAGATTGGCTGCGGCTGGGGTGGCTTTATGGAAGTGGCCACGCGTACTGGCCTAAACCTCACTGGGCTTACTCTCTCTCATGAACAAGCTAAGTTTGCCGATGACCGTATTACTAAAGTGTTACAAGAATCTCGTTTTGTAGCTGATCCCTCGGTTAAGCAAACCATTACTCACGCTGTGCGTATACAAGACTATCGCGATTGTCATGAGCGGTTTGATGGCATTGCCTCAATTGAAATGTTTGAGGCGGTTGGTGAAAGTCATTGGCCAGAATATTTTCAAAGTATTGCTGCTTGCCTTAAGCCCAACGGTAAGGCCTGTATACAAACGATTGTCATAGCTGAAGATTTATTTGAACGTTATCGCAATAGCACTGACTTTATTCAGCAATATGTTTTCCCTGGTGGCATGCTGCCATCAAGGCAAGCTTTTATTATTGAAGCAGCCAAGGCAGGGCTACAAATCAATGCCGAATTTGCATTTGGAGTGGATTACGCTAAAACTTTATGCATCTGGTTTGAGCAATTCAATGCCAAATTACCTGAGATCAAACAGTTGGGATTTGATGAGGCTTTTATTCGTTTATGGAATTTTTATTTAATGTATTGTGCTGCAGGTTTTGCTGAGCAAACTATTGATGTTGTGCAGTTTACTTTAAGTCACCGATCAGCAAAACCCTACCTACAATGAGTATGCGTCAACCCGGAATGATGAGCTTTGCTGGCCAACGCGTTTGGGTAATTGGGGCAACTAGTGGAATTGGAGAGGCGTGCGCAAAAGCACTGATTACAGCTGGCGCAAAAGTCGCTGTATCTGGGCGACGTCTTGATCGCTTGACAGCACTTTGCAGTCTAAGCCAAGCTGATCAATGCCTAGCCTTACCACTCGATGTAACTGCTGTACAGCAAATAGACCAAGCTTATCAAGATATTGTTAGGCATTGGCATGGGCTTGATTTATTGTTATTTGTTTCAGGAATCTACATTCCCTTGCGCGCCGATAACTTTACGTTTGAGCTCGCCGAGCAAACCATTAATGCAAATGTCCTTGGCCCAATGCATGCTGTCGCAGTGGTACTGCCTGAAATGCTCCAACAACACGCAGGACATATAGCAATTGTGGGTAGTGTGGCAGGTTATAGCGGCCTACCTAAAGCATTGGCTTATGGCCCTAGCAAAGCAGCCATGATTAATTTTTGTGAAGCCCTATTTTATGATTTACAACCACGTGGCTTAAGCGTACACATGATTTCACCAGGCTTTGTTGCTACGCCTGCAACGGCCCAAAATGATTTTGTCATGCCTGCTCTGATTAGCCCAGAGCAAGCCGCCCATGAAATTTTGGCGGGAATTCAGCAAGGCCAATTTGATATTCATTTCCCAAAACGCTTCTCGGGTTTCTTAAAGTTTTTACGCTTGCTTCCTTACCCAATTTACTTTTGGATTTTACGGCGCTTTGTAAAAATTTAATACTGCCTTTAATGGCTTACTTGTACTTTTCTTTGCGCACTTTATCAACTAAATAATCCATCGTTTGAATTGCTTTTGTCTTAGTTCCAGCAATCGATGGTGAGGTGACAAAGCGACCCTGAACAATCACGCTTGGTACGCCATCAATCCGATAATTGCTGCTGAGTTGATTAGCATTGCGCGCCTTTGACACGGTAGCGAACGAGCGGAAGGTAGTTAAAAATGTATTGCGGTCTAGCCCCTGGCTAACCGCCCAATCGGCAATATCATTTTCGGTTAATAGGCGCTTATTGTCCTTATGAATTGCAGTCATCACTTTGTTATTTAAAGCGTCGCCTTTGCCCATTGCATCCAGAGTAAAAAATAATTGGCTATGAACCAGCAAGTCGTCACGAAATGCTACAGGTACCCGCTTAAAAACCACGTCTTTGCCTTGGCGAGCAACCCAGGCGCTAAGCTCAGGCTCAAACTCAAAGCAATGGGGGCAGCCGTACCAAAAAAATTCGATTACTTCGACCTTATTTTTGGCTTCAACTGGCTGCGGGGTAGGCAAAATTCGATAATCAATACCTTCTTGAATTTTTTGATTTCCGGGCTGGGGATTTGCAGTTTGAGCGCTTAGCATCTCTAAGGGCAGAAGACTAAAAGCTGCCGCAAAACTAATGGTACAAAGCTGTCGAAATAAAGTGGGTAATGAAATCATGATTTATTAGCTCGAATAATAGTGGGTTTAAGACCAAGACTGCTTAATTTGTTGGTAATTGATTTGGTATCTTCGGCCGTAACAAAGGGGCCGATCCGCACTCGCCAAACGATATTTCCGTCGACTGTTGCATCACTCAATTGTGCCTGAATACCCTGAATTGCCAAACTTGCCTTTTGGGCATCTGCTTCAGCTTGCTTACTAAAGGCGCCTACTTGAACAAAAAAAACGGGCTCGGTATTTTTGGCTTCTGCGCCCTTGGCATCAGCTGGCTTTTGCTCAGGTTTTTTCCCATTAGCAATATCGCGAATGGGGTCGGCTTTATCTTCAGCATTGCTAGCCGGCTTTTTGCCTTGTAAGGGCTTATTTAGGTCTAAAGGAGGTATAGCTGGTGCGCTTTCATCTTCAACAGGAATTGCAGGTTTAATTGTTAGTGGTAAATTTGGCGCCCGAATTCCAGGCTTTTCTTGCGGGGGAGTTTTAGATAAATAAAAAGCTACGCCCAAGGCTAAAACTAGGCCCAAGGTTAGCCCTAAAATTAAACCTAAAATAGTGCCACCAAATTCTTTCGTCGATTGCATTTTCATTCCCTTATCTTACATTTTGCTGGGAGCAGAGACCCCTAAAATTGCCAAACCATTTTGAATGACCTGACGGGTTGCTGCCAACAAAGCTAAGCGTGCATTTTGTAACTCTAGATCGTCAACTAAGACGCGATCTGCATTGTAAAAGGTATGGAAATCGCCTGCCAAATCGCGTAAATAAAAGGCTAAGGCATGTGGGGCTAAATCTGCTGCGGCAACTGTGAGTAACTCTGGATACTCGGCTAAGCGGCGTAAAAGATGATCTGCAGCCTTACTGTTCAATAAACTCAAGTTAGCATTAGCCAACTCAATCGCTTTACCGTGCCATTGCGCCAAAATTGAGCAAATGCGCGCATGGGCATATTGCACATAAAAAACCGGGTTTTCATCATTTTGTTGTAAAGCCAAATCAATATCAAAAATAAATTCTGTATCAGCTTTGCGTGAAATTAGAAAGAAGCGTACTGCATCGCGTCCCCGTTGGAGTGCGAGCGTGCGTTCAGCTGCTGACATGGCGTCTTGAATACCGCCAGACCATTCAATTAAATCGCGCACCGTGACATATGATCCAGCTCGCTTAGAAAGCTTAACCTCTTCACCATTGCGCATTACTGTGACCATTTTGTGTAAAACATATGCCGGGTAATCGCTTGGAATTGTCCACTGACGCTGTTGTGCCACTCCCTGCAAACCCGCACGTACCCGCATGATGGTGCCGTGGTGATCGCTACCTTGAATATTGATAACTTGCTGATAGCCACGTTGCCATTTGCTGGCGTGATAAGCTACATCGGGCACAAAGTAGGTAAAACTACCATCCGATTTGCGCATCACCCGATCTTTATCGTCACCATTGGCAGTAGTCTTAAGCCATAAGGCGCCATCAGCTTCATAGGTTTTACCAGCGGCCTCTAAATCGGCAACAATCTTTGCCACACTTCCGTCGGCGTACAAAGACGATTCGAGGTAGTACTGATCAAATTGCACCCCAAAACTTTTTAAATCGAGATCTTGTTCTTCGCGTAAATAAGCTATTGCAAATATTCGAATAGCCTCAAGATCCTCTATTTGATACTCTGGTATTGCCCGATATGCAGAAGCAATATCAGCAATGTACTCGCCGTTATAGGCCAGCTCTGACCAATTATTATCACCTGGTTTAAGTCCTCTTAAACGCGCTTGCACTGACTGGGCTAAGTTGGTTATTTGGACCCCAGCATCGTTGTAATAAAACTCTCGGTGAACCTTGAATCCTTGGGTAGTTAATAAGTTTGCAATTGCATCGCCCAAAGCAGCCTGCCGGCCATGCCCCACATGCAAAGGCCCAGTTGGGTTGGCCGAAACAAATTCGATCATCACTTTAGCTGGTTCGACACTGCTCGATCTGGGCTCTAATTTAAGTAACCCAAAGTTTGCTTGCTCTACTAAAATTTCTTTGATGACTGCAGTCTTAGCATGATTGCTAAGACGAAAATTAATAAACCCTGGCCCAGCGACCTCATCTGAACAAACAAGATCGGCATAATTCGCTTGCGCTTGCAGATTGAGCAATATTGTTTGTGCCAATTCACGCGGATTTAGTCGCCATAACTTTGCCACTTGCATGGCAATATTACAAGCTACATCACCATGGTCTATCGCCTTAGGCCGCTCAAGCTGTGGAATTGGTAAGTCGCTTTGAGACAAATTGTGCGTAAGCGCCGCCTGCTGCAAAGCCAAACTTAAGCACTGTATTAATTGGTTCTTTTGGGTTGTCAACATAGATTAATGAGTTTATCAGGCGCTGATGGTAAGCTCGACAGATGATCTACCGTTTTCACTCTAAAGCTGGTCCCGATGTAATCATGTTAAGTGATCTCAGTGAGCGCATTTTTGCGGTTTTGGGCAAACCATTAGAGCAGCGCGGGATCCTTACCGCTACCCACCTACCCGATTTAATTTCATTGCTTGAGAGCGCTATTATTCAAGATCAAGAGCAGCGTCAATCTCAAGTAAGCTTCCAATCATCATTGCAGTCGCCGGGTAATAGCCCGAGCCCACCAGTGATCAAGGGTGACCCTCTTGGACGGCGTGCCTTTCCATTTTTGGAGCTAATGAAACAGGCAGCAGCAGCGCAAGAACCGATTATTTGGGACCTCTAATT
>Ga0049085_10000666_pt1 | contig 13447 bp, 6 predicted proteins | sample GreLakmeSU08MSRF_FD_66721 | JGI IMG/M metagenome (GOLD analysis project Ga0049085, IMG submission 66721) | Freshwater lentic microbial communities from great Laurentian Lakes, MI, USA - Great Lakes metaG SU08MSRF | ecosystem: Environmental > Aquatic > Freshwater > Lake | place: Great Lakes... | reverse complement strand
TGGGTGCGCGATGGCACCGGCCTAAACATTCCGCGTTTGTATGCTCATGCCGAAGGAAACGAGGCCCCGGAGCCGCTGCTCGCGTTAGTCGATGTGGAACCTGACAACACGGGAGGTTGGCTGATGAACTTGGACGCGATCGCTCCGGTCTTGCCCGGCCAGCGTCTGCGGTTGGAAAGCGATGAAATGTATAGCATCGGACGCGGCCACGATGCGGCGTTGTCCTTCCGCATGCTCCCGGTCGGCAACTACGTGTTTCGTGCGTGGGCGACGGACGAGCTGGGGCGGCCGACGGGCCCGTCTCTCCGCCTGCCGATTGAGGTGCGCCCGCCGTTTTATGCGACGCCGTGGTTTCGGCTGTGCGGCGCCAGTTTCGTCGTCGCTGCTCTGCTCGGCGCGGTGCGTTATCTTACGTGGCGCAAGCTCCAGCGCGAAGTGCAGCGGTTGGAGAAACGTCGCGCTGTGGACGAAGAACGGACGCGCATGGCGCGGGATCTGCACGATGAAATGGGCGCGCGTTTTACCCAGATTTCGCTGTTGGCCGGACGCGCTTTGAAATCCGCGCCGGCGGACGCGGCGGTCCAGGAACCACTCCGGAACATCAATGGCGCGGTGAAGGAACTCGCAGCCGCCCTCGAGGAAATCGTCTGGGCGGCGAATCCCTCGCACGACTCGCTCGAAGGGTTCAGTAACTATCTGAGCCAATATGCCGGAGTCCTGTTGCGCGACGCCGGCGTGCGTTGCCGGCTCGATATCCCGACGCTGTTGCCGCCGCGGACGCTCCCGAGCGGGCTGCGCCACCGGCTCATGATGGTGGTGAAGGAGGCGTTGAACAACGCCCTCAAACACGCGCGCGCCACCGAAGTGCGCGTGCAACTCGAGCTCGACGGCGATCGTCTGCGCGTGACGGTGGCGGACAACGGCGACGGTTTCGATCCCGCGACGGTGAAGCGCGGTAATGGGCTCGATCATTCCGCGCGACGCATGGAGGAAGTCGGCGGCACGTGCCTCGTGGAATCAACTCCGGGAGCAGGCACGCAAGTGCGGCTTAACGTGCCGTTGCCGAAGGCAGAGGAGCACGCATGAGACCGGGCTTAGTCATCGTAGAAGACGACCGCGCGGTGCGGGAAAATCTGGCGGCGCTCATTCGCACCGATGAACGCCTGCGTCTGCTGGGGGCCTTTGGCTCGGCGGAGGAAGCGCTGCGGGAAGCTCCGGTGCTCCAGCCGACCCTCGCGGTGATGGATATCAATTTGCCGAAGATGAGCGGCATCGAATGTGTCGTGCGCCTCAAGACCCAGTTGCCGCGATTGCTGGTGCTCATGCTCACGGTCTACGAGGACGACGATAGTGTTTTCCGCGCGTTGAAGGCGGGGGCCAACGGCTATCTGATCAAGCGCGATGTGGCCGAAAAACTCTTGGATGCGCTCCAGGAAGTCCAACACGGCGGGGCGCCCATGTCGGCTCACATCGCCCGCCAAGTCGTGCAGTTTTTTCATCGGAGTGAAAAACCGGTGGTGGAGTCCGAGCGGCTTTCGCCCCGGGAACAGGAGATCCTCGATCTGCTCGTGAAGGGCCTCGTGCTGAAGGAAGTCGCCGACCAGCTCGGCATCGGTCTGGAAACGGTGCGAACGCACGTGACCCACATTTACCAAAAACTCCATGTGCGCAGCCGGACCGAGGCCGTCGTAAAATACCTGCGACAAGGGCAGTAGTGGTTCGAAGATCGCGTTCCGGCGTGATTAGCAGTTCGAAAAATCCGCCGCTTGAAACGCTCACCCGTTGACAGCGATCTGTCGGTCGCGTGTCTCTTTCCGTCGTAATCGCTGCGGCCGACTTCCGAACTAACGCAAAATCGCTAGGAAAATTCGCGAGGTAAACCTGCACCGACGAGCCATCCCTGACACTGGAGAATCAACTCCTCCCAAACCCATGTTAACCCCATCCACCCTCCTTCGCGCCGTCCGCGGTCTCGCCGGTTTCCTGTTTTCGAGTCTCGCCGTCAGTGCCGCCGTTTCCCCCTCCTCCGGTCAATCCGCGGTCGCACTCGAGAAATTTGAAATCAAGGGCGATCGCTTCGAAACCCGAAACGTGGACCAGCCCCGCACGGTGGACGACATCACTCCCTACGTGGTCGTCGACCGCGAACTCATCGATCGCAGCGGCGCGATTTCGATGCAGGACTTCATCACGCAGCTCCCGCAGAACACCGCCAACGCGGTCTCACCGAGTGGCATCGGCAACACCAACGCGAACGTGAGTGTGATCAATTCCCGCGGCCTCGGCGCAGCCGATACGCTCGTGCTCGTCAACGGCCGGCGCCTGCCCAGCGGGTCGGCGTCGTCCACCGCGTCCGGGCAAGCCGACCTCAATACCATCCCCCTCGCGGCCGTCGAACGCATCGAGTTTCTGCCCAGCTCGGCGGGTGCGATCTACGGCGCCAACGCCACCGGCGGCGTCGTGAATATCATCCTCCGCAGCGATTACCGCGGCTTCGAGGTTTCCGCGACGTATGGCAATCGCACGAGTGCGGGCGACGCCGCGCGGGTGGGTTTTTCGCTCGCGGGCGGCATGGTGTTCAATCAGGGCCGGACCCAGTTGATGATGTCGGCGAATTTTTCGCACAACAACGGCATGTCCAACAACGAGGGTGGATTTTACGCCCGCATGCGGACGCGCGTGCTGGAGCGCAATCCCTCGCTCTTCACCGGGCTGGCGTTTCCGGCCATCGGCGCGAACCTCAATATCCAGCGCGCGGCGGGTGCCACCACGAATCTGCCGATCATCAACGTGCCCTATGCGTCGGTCCCGCGCACGTCGAACGGTCTCCTGACCGCCTCGCAGCTCATTCCGCAGCTCGACAACAACGCCACGGAAGGTTGGGGCGCGCGCGGCGGCGGCGGCCAGAACTGGACGCGGCAGGAGCAGGGCATTCGCGCCCTCATGACCGAGTTGACGCACCGCTTCACGAAGGACACGGAGGCGACGCTCCAAGTGAATCTGGCCGAAAATACGGCGTTTGTTCTGGACGGCGAGTTTCTCCAAACCTCGGTGCCGGCCGCCAACCCCTACAATCCTTTCGGCACTGCGGCGCTCGGCGCCGCCGGCGTGCCGGTGCTGATCACGACGCGCCTGCACGACACCGCCAACACTCCGCGCAACACCAAAACCCAAACCTGGAATGTGCTGAGTTCGTTGAAGGGCAGGCTCCCCGGCGACTGGCGCTGGAACGGCGACGTTTCCTACGGCCACTCCACCCAGAGCCGCCGGTTGAATACGGTCGTGGCGTCGCGCGTGACCTCGGCGCTGGCCGGCACTCTGCCGGGATTTGTCGGCAAATTCTACAATCCCTTCATCGGGCCCGCCAGCGGCCTCGCCAACGATCCGGCCCTCGTGGCCGAAATCAGCCGCATCAACGTGCAGGGCGCCAGCACCGGAATGTGGTCGAGCGCCCTGCGGGTTGCCGGGCCGATCCGGTTTCTGCCGCTGGTCGAGCCGCAGCTCTCGGGCGGGGTCCAGTGGCGCACCGACTCGGCTTTCAACGGACTCAACGGCGACATCGTGGTCGGCACCAACAGCCCGCCTACCGCGACCGTTACGCCCGACATCACGCGCGAGACCTACGCCACCTATGCCGGAGCGACCGTGCCGCTGATCGACGCGAAACGTCCCAGTCCGTTCGCCAAGCGCCTCGAGATCACGGGGTCGGTCCGCAACGAGCACCAGTCCGGCGAAGTCGATGGAGCCACCAAGGCTCGCAGAAAGGGATCCTATGCCAGCACCACCACCGCGACGGGCCTGCGGTTTGAGCCGATCACGGGTATGACGTTTCGGGCGAGCTACGGCGAGGGCTTCACCCCGCCGTCGGTGGGCAATATCGGGGCCGCCCTCCCCGGCGAACTTCCGCTCATCATCACGGACCCGCGTCGCGGCCAAGCCTACACCGTCGCCGACACGGTCACTGGCGGCAACCCGGGCCTGGCACCCGAAACTTCGCAGAGCTTCAATTATGGCGTAGTGTTCCAGCCGCGCTGGCTCACGGGCTTCCGAATCAGCGCGGATTTTTACCGTATCAAGAAACAGGATCGCATCGTCAATTTGTCCACGACCACCCTGCTGGCGAACGAATCTCTGATGCCCGCCGAGCGGATCACGCGGGCCGCACCGACCGCCGCCGACACTGCCGCCGGCCGTCCCGGCGTGATCACCTTCCTCGACCTCACGCCGATCAACTCCACCGAGCTGCTGACCGAGGGCATGGACGTGAACGTAGGCTACAAGTTTGCTTTCGGAGACAACCGTTTCGATGTGAGCGCACTCGGGACCTTCGTGGACAAATACAGAACGCAGCTGGCCATCGGGCAGCCCTCGCGCGAAGACGTCGGCTGGCCCTACCGGACGGCCAACGCTCCGCTGAAACGCCGCGGTAACGCGCGCGTGTTCTGGGGCCGACAGGCTTTCACCGCGGGTCTGACGTGGCGCTATTTGGACTCCTACCAAATTACTACGTCCCCCGCCGTCGATCTCGTCACCGGTGGTCGCGTGGCCAGTGCGTCGGAGTTCGACGTCCAGACGAGTTACAGTTTTTCGTCCCGCGGACGGTCCGGCGTGTTTCGGTGGCTGGATCGCACCAAGGTCACGCTCGGCGCGAGCAACGTATTGGATCGTGACGTGCCGTTTTACTTCACGGGCATCGCCAACACCGGGATCGCCGGGCTCTACTACAGCCCGCTCAGCGATCCGATCCAGCGCTTCGTTTACATGACGGTGAAGAAAAGTTTTTAAATGCAAACCTGTGCCCGGTGTGGGTAGTTGATGTGAAGGTGCCGTTCCAAATTTCCATGACACACGATTCGCAAGGTAGGAGCCCGCTTGCGGGCGATTTCTCCGCCCGTTCGCAAACGCCGCCGCGCCCCATCGCGCGCAAGCGCGCTCCTCCCAGGTGTGTGCTCGTCGCGTTAAGCCTCGGTGCGGCCGCACTCGCCCGGTCCGCCGAGACGCGCTCGTTTGAACGCGTAACGTTGTTGGAAGACAAAGGGGCGACCTCGGCGAGCGTGAGTCTCGGCGACATTGATCGTGACGGTGACCTCGACATCGTGCTGGCGAAAGGCCGGCACTGGCCGCTCGACAACCTCATTCTGCGCAACGACGGGAAAGGAAATTTCACCACTGGAAAACTGCCCGCCGAGGCCGACCGCACCTACTCCGCCGCCCTCGCCGATCTCGATGGCGACGGCTCGCTGGATTTGGTCGTGAGTAACGACCGACCGGACAAAAAAGTGATCTACCTGAACGACGGGCGTGGAAATTTCCGGACGGCCGGGACCTTTGGTCGCCCCGAATGGTCGACGCGCTACATCACCGTGGCTGATCTCAACGGCGACGGCCGCCCCGACATCATCGTAGCGAATCGCTCGAGCAACCCCGCCAAGCCCGTGCCGTGCTTTGTTTGCCTCAACGACGGGAAGGGCGGATTTCCGAGTGAGATTCCGCTGCCGACCCAATCCGCGACGATCATTGTCGCGGCGGATTTAGATGGTGATGGGAAGATCGATTTATTCGTGCCGCACCGAGACGGCGGGCAGAGCTTGATTTTCTGGAATGACGGCACGGGAAAGTTTTCGGCGGCACCCGTGCCCATCGGCCCGAAACAGTCGACGATCCGAGCCGCCGTCGCGGCCGACATCGCTGGTGACGGGATTGTCGACCTCGTCGTCGGCGATGCGAAAACCGGTATGTTTATCTATCGCGGCAAAGGCCAGCGCGCCTTCGAGGAGCCGTTTCCGATCGGCGATAAATCCGGGGCGCCCTATTCGATCGGCGTAATGGATCTGAATCGCGACGGGAAGCTCGACCTCGTGGTCGGGCGGCAGGAAGCCCGCGGATCTGTTTTCTTTAATCAAAGCAGCGTGAAGAAATTTGCCTTTGAAGAAGCTACTTGGGGTGACGGTCAAGGCACGGTTTACGGCTTGGCCCTCGGCGATCTCGATGGTGACGGCTGGCCCGACATCGTGGCCGCGCGGTCGGAAGCGCCGAACGCGATTTGGTTCAGCGGGCCGGTGATGAAGAAGTGAGGCCACTAAAGTGAATCTTGTTTCCGGCGCCATGGCGCGCCGAACCTCGACCAGCGCTTAAAAACCTTCGACAACCGCGGGGCCGATGGAAACCTCATCAAAAAAACAATCTGGAGGCCTGTCTTCACGAAAACACGGCATTTGAAGCACTAAGTTGGCTTCACTGTCTCGTCTTCGCACCCCTGGCGAAACTACCAACCCCCGTTTAAAACACCCCTAGAAAGCGCAGGAAATCAAGGCGCTGCTCGACGCGAGCAAGGCTATACGCCGAGCCGCGGTGCGATCCACCACCGTCACCGCATCGTGAACGTGCACCCCGGACGCCGCGCCGTCCGCCCCCTCCCCTCACCGCCCTCCACCACCTTGTTTACTACTCGCATGCGTCACGAAACCATCTCCGCCACTTTGTTTGTCGAAAATCGCGCCCGCCTCAAGTCGCGGCTGCCCGCCGGCTCCCTCGCCGTCGTCAACGCCAACGACATCCCGCCGACAAACGCGGACGGTTCGCGGATTCCGATCCCCAACTCGGACCTGTTTTACCTCACCGGTATCGAGCAGGAGGAGACGATCCTCGTGCTCGCCCCCGACGCCCTCGACCCGAAACTGCGCGAGGTGCTCTTCGTCCGTGAACCCAACGCCCACCTGAAAACCTGGGAAGGCCACAAGCACCCGAAGGACGAAGCGCAGGCCCTCTCCGGCATCAAGGAGATCAAGTGGCTCACCGAGTTCCCCGCCATTTTCCACCGGCTGATGTGCGAGCTGGAGCACGTCTATTTGAACACCAACGAGCACAACCGCGCCGTCATCGAGGTGGAGACCCGTGACGCGCGTTTCGTGCAACAGGTCCGCGCGAAATATCCGCTCCACGATTATCGCCGGCTCGCCCGCCTGCTGCACGAGTTGCGCGTCGTTAAATCCGACGCCGAAGTCGCGCTCATCCGCCGCGCCTGCGGGATCACGGGACAAGGTTTTCGTCGTCTCCTGCACACCGTGCGTCCGGGCACGATGGAGTATCAAGTCGAAGCGGAGTTGTCCCACGAGTTCATCGGACATCGCGCGCAATTCGCCTACAACCCGATCATCGCCTCGGGCGCAAACGCGTGCACGCTCCACTACAATCAGAACGACCAGCCTTGCCGCGACGGCGATCTGCTCCTGCTCGACGTCGCCGCGTGCTACGCCAACTACCAATCTGATCTCACGCGCACGATCCCCGTCGGCGGCCGTTTCACCAAGCGCCAACGCCAGGTCTACGACGCCGTGCTGCGCAGTCTGCGCGCCGCGACGAAGGCCGCCGTGCCCGGCAAGCTGCACAAGGACTGGCAAAAAGAGTCCGAGAAAATTGTCGAAGAGGAATTGCTGCGCCTCGGCCTGCTCACGCCCCGCGACATCCAACGCCAGGACCCCGACAAACCGGCGGTGAAGAAATATTTTATGCACGGGGTCGGCCACCCCATCGGCCTCGACGTGCATGACGTCGGCTTGTTGAAGCACCCCTTCGCGCCCGGCTGGGTGCTCACCGTCGAACCCGGGATCTACCTGCCAAAAGAAGGTTTCGCCGTGCGCTTGGAAAACACCGTCGTCGTCACCGAGGGCGAACCCACCGATCTCATGGCCGACATTCCGATCGAAGCCGACGAGATCGAGGCGCTGATGAATCGCGGCGCGAAAAAATCGAAACCCCGCGGATGAATCGCACGGCTTCGTTGCGTTTCACTCTTTTCGCGTTGGCGGCCATCTGCGCCGTGACGCTGCCCGCCCAGCAACCCCCACCTCAGGCCGAGAACGTCGCAGATGCCGCCACGCTCACCGTAGACCGCATTTTCGGTTCTCAGGAATTTCAGGCGGAGAGTGCGGGTCCGCTCGTGTGGAGCAAACGCAGCGCGACCTACTTCACCCTCGAAACTCTGCCTTCACGCGCCGGCGCCAGCGCCGACCCCGGACGCGACTTGGTGCGCCACGAATTGGTGGGCGAAGGAAAATCAATCCTCGTGCCTGCGAGCGCCTTCATCCCCAAAGGCGCGGAGAAGCCGCTCAAAATTGAGTCCTTCGAGTTTTCGGCCGACGAGTCTCGGCTGTTGATCTTCACCAACAGCAAGCGCGTCTGGCGGCGCAACACGCGCGGCGATTACTGGGTGCTCGATGTGGCGACGCGCGAGCTGCGGAAACTCGGCGGCGACGCCGAGCCGTCCACGCTGTTGTTCGCGAAGTTCTCCCCCGACGGCACGCGTGTCGCCTATGTCCGCGCGAACAATCTCTATGTCCAAGATCTGCGCGACCTGCGTCTCACCGCGTTGACGACCGATGGCTCAGCCACGCTCATCAACGGCACCTCCGACTGGGTCAACGAGGAGGAACTCGGCCTCCGCGACGCGTATCGCTGGAGCCCCGACGGCAGGGCCATCGCTTTCTGGCAGTTCGATACCAGCGGTGTCGGCGAATTTCACCTCATCGACAACACCTCGGACCTCTATCCGAAGATCACCTCGTTCGCCTATCCCAAGGTCGGCGAAAAAAATTCCTCCACACGCCTGGGTATAATCGCCGCGACGGGCGGTGCCGTGCGCTGGCTCGATATTTCCGGCGATCCGCGCGAGCACTACCTCCCACACGTGGAATGGTCGCCCGACGGATCGCAGCTTTTGGTCCAGCAACTGAACCGGCTCCAAAACGCCCATCGCGTGATGCTCGCCGATCCGAAGACCGGCGCGACGCGCACGATCCACACCGAGACCGATGCGGCGTGGGTCGAGAACGAGAATCCCGTGCAGTGGCTCAACGGGGGCAAAGATTTTCTCTGGCTGAGCGAGCGCGACGGCTGGCGGCACGCCTATGTCGCGGGCACCGATGGCCCACGTTTCACCCGCGTCACCCAGGGCGACTTCGATGTCATCGACTCCGAGGCCGTGGATACCGCAGGCGGCTGGTTCTACTACGCCGCCTCACCCACCAACCCCACGCAGCGCTACCTCTACCGGTCGCGCCTCGCCGGCGGCGCGCCCGAGCGCCTTTCTCCGGCTGCTCAGCCCGGCTGGCACACGTATAATATTTCTCCGGACGCGCAGTGGGCGGTCCACACGTATTCCAATTTCAACACGCCTCCGGTCGTGGCACTCGTCCACCTGCCCGACCACCGCGTCGTGCGCGTCCTGCGCGACAACACGAAGCTCCGCGAAAAAATCGCCGCCCTCCAACAACCCGCGACCGAGTTCCTCCGCGTTGAGATCGGCGGCGGAGTCACTCTCGACGCGTGGTGTCTCCGGCCGGCGAAGCCGGACCCGCAGCGCAAACATCCGTTGCTCTTTTACGTCTACGGCGAACCCGCCAGCCAGTCGGTGCAGGACGCGTGGGGCGGGAAACGCGGGCTGTGGCACCGAATGCTCGCACAGCAGGGCTACGTCGTCGTCAGTGTCGACAATCGCGGCACCGCGGCGCCGCGCGGACGCGAATGGAGAAAAATCATTTACCGCCAGATCGGCATCCTCGCCGCGCAAGAGCAGGCGGCAGCGACGAAGGCGTTGCTCGCGCGCTGGCCGTTTGCCGATCCGGCGCGCGTCGGCATCTGGGGCTGGAGCGGCGGCGGCAGCATGAGCCTTAACGCGATCTTCCGTTATCCCGATTTGTATCGCACGGCGATGGCGGTCGCGCCGAACGCCAGCCAGCTCCTCTACGACACGATTTACCAAGAACGCTACATGGGCCTACCCGCCGACAACGTCGCCGGCTATCGCGACGGCTCGCCGATCACTCACGCCGCAAACCTGCAGGGCAACCTGCTGCTGATCCACGGCACCGGCGACGACAACGGCCACTTCCAGGGCACCGAGCGGCTCATGAATGAACTCATCGCGCACCACAAACTCTTCACCGTCCTGCCTTATCCAGGGCGTTCGCATTCACTGAGCGAGGGGAAGAACACCGAGCGCCACTTCTACACGGTCCTCACCGACTACCTGCATCGGAATCTCCCGCCGAACAACTGACCGATGCCATCCGTTCGCTCACTCCCCGCGACCAAGGCCGCCGCTCCGTGAGCGAACCCAACACCCAGCGATGCAGCTCAACTTCATCGAACTGCGGGCGACAAGAACGTCGCCCCTCCGTCGGATCGGCGACACTCCTGTCGCCGCCCTCCCGACCGCCCCCCCGCTTCACCCCACCGCTTCACCCTCCCTCCCGTGAACACCGTCAGCATCTTCAACGACGTGATCGGCCCCGTCATGCGCGGGCCGTCGAGTTCGCACTGCGCCGCCGCGCTCCGCATCGGGCGACTCGCGCGCGATCTGATGGATGGGGAAATCACCGATGTCCTCGTCGAATTTGATCGCGAGGGCTCGCTGCCGTTGACGCACGAGAGCCAAGGCTCGGACATGGGCCTCTTCGGTGGTCTGCTCGGCTGGGAGGCCGACGACGAACGGCTACCGAATTCGCCGCAAGCGCTGGCCGATGCGGGAGTCACAATTCGCATCATGACCGTCGATGTCGGCGATCCCCACCCCAACACCTATCGCCTCACGCTCCGCAACGCGCGCGAGCAACACGCGCTCATCGCGATCTCGACCGGCGGCGGCATGATGGAAGTCATCAGCCTAGATGGCGTGCCGATGAACATGGATGGCGGCTATCACGAGACGCTGATCTGGCAACCCACGGGATCGAACCCTCGCTTCGAAGCCGACGAGGTCCTCGTGCACGCCTGCGGCGCGTTTCAGATTATCCAGGTCAAGGCCGCGCACTTCGTCTCCACTGCCGGTCTGCCCACAGCAACCTCCGTCAAACGACTCTCGCCCGTGTTGCCCGTGCCTTCGCGCAAGGATCTGCGCGTACCCTTCAGGAGTTGTGCGGAGATGCTCGCCTACGACGGCGAAAAAAATACGCCGCTCTGGAAACTCGCCGCCGAGTATGAAATGGCACGCGGCAATTTCACCGAGCGCGAGGTCATCGATAAGATGATCGGCATCGTGCGCATCCTGCGGCGCTCGATCGCGAGCGGCCTCGCGGGCACGACTTACGAAGACCGCGTGCTCGGGCACCAGAGCGGGCGTTTCAAAGCGCTGCTCGACGCCGGTCGCCTGCTCGATGGCGGCGCGCTGAATCGCATCGTGCTCTACGTCACGGCGCTGATGGAGGTGAAAAGTTCCATGGGCGTCATCGTCGCCGCTCCCACCGCCGGCGCCTGCGCCGCGCTACCCGGCGCAGTGATCGGCATGGCCGAGGCCATGGGCAAGTCCGAGGAAGACATGGCCAAGGCGATGCTCGCGAGCGGCCTCATCGGCGTCTTCATCGCCACGCGCTGGACGTTCGCCGCTGAAGTCGGCGGCTGCCAAGCGGAGGGCGGTTCGGCGGCCGCGATGGCGGCGGGCGCTCTGGTCACGATGGCCGGCGGCACGTTGCAACAAGCCGTCGCCGCCTCCTCGCTGGCGTTTCAGTCGATGCTCGGCCTCATCTGCGATCCCATTGCCAATCGCGTCGAGGCGCCGTGCCTCGGGAAGAACGTGATGGCCGCGAGCAACGCCGTGTCCTGCGCCAACATGGCCCTCGCCGATTTCGATCCGCTCATCCCGTTCGACGAAGTCGTCGACGCCGCGAAGAGCGTTTCCGCGATGATGCCCCGCGAACATCGCTGCACTTCCCTCGGCGGTCTCGCCATCACGCCCGCCTCGCTCGCGATCGAACGCCGTCTCGGCGAACGCAAAGCCCCATCATCCTGCGGCACTGGCTGCGGCACGTGCCGCTGAAAACTTTCCCCGTGAAACGAATCTCCCTTTTTCTCCTTTCCACCGCGTGGGCCCTCAGCACCTCAGCCGCAGATACTCCCACGCTCCCGACCGCGCTCCCGACGGCCCACACCACGCGCAACGTCGAGGGCTGGAATGTGCGCGTGGATGACCGCTTGCTCACCGGCGGGGGCGCAACCCTCGGAGAACGTGCGCTAAAACTGCTCAACGCCCGCCTCACCGCGATCACGTTCGTCGTGCCTGCGCCCGCGCTCGCGAAGTTGCGCACGGTGACCATCCAACTGGATCTCAACCACGGCGAGCTCCGCCCCATGCAGTATCACCCGAGCCGCGGCTGGTTGAAAGAGAAGGGCTACAGCGAAGCGCTCGCGAAGTGCGTCCACATTCCCTCCGTCGAAGATTTCCTCGCTCCCTTCGATATCCACCGCATGCCGTGGGTCGTGCTGCACGAACTCGCGCACGCCTACCACGATCAGGTCCTCGGCTTCGCGGAACCACGTCTCGTGGCGGCGTGGGAAAACTTTCGCGCGAGCGGAAAATATAAATCTGTCCTCACGAGTTATGGAGCGATGCGCGCGCACTACGGACTGAACAACGCGAAGGAATTTTTTGCCGAGATGACCGAGAGCTATTTCGGCTCAAATGATTTCTATCCCTTCGTTGCCGGAGAACTCAAACAAGCGGAGCCCGAAATTTTCGTCCTCCTCGCCGCCATCTGGGGGCCGCTGCCGAACAACGCCAAACCACGCCTCCCGCCCAAATCTCGCCGGCGGTCTTGCCCGCGAAAAACGCGCCACCCCATCCGGGGTATCACGACCGGATCGACGTGCCTTCGAACACGCGTTTCGCCGTTGCTTGCGCTGGTCGCAGTCACCTGCGCGGCGCAGGCCCTCGCCGCAGATTTTCCCCGCCTACGCGACCAGGTCGCCGCCCTCGGCAATCTGACCTCGCCACCCGCCGTTCACGCCGCCGAGGGCTTCGCGGCCACCGGCTCAATCAAGCCGATCTTCTTCGAAGGCCTCGCGTATCAGGGAAAACCTACGCGCGTTTTCGCGTGGCTCGGCCTGCCGAAGAACCCTAGCGGCAAAGTCCCCGGAGTCGTGCTGGTCCACGGCGGCGGCGGCACCGCCTTCAAAGAGTGGGTGCAGAAGTGGAACGAGCAGGGCTTCGCCGCGATCTCGATCGCCGTCGAAGGTCAGACCGATGAGCGCATCCCCGGCGCCCCTCCCGGCGCACAGTGGCAGCGCCACGCCACCGCCGGCCCCGCGCGCCACGGCATCTACGGCGACTCTGCCGAGCCGCTGACCAACCAGTGGATGTATCATGCCGTCGCCGATACCGTGCTCGCCCATTCCTTGCTCCGCTCCTTGCCCGACGTGGACGCCTCGCGCGTCGGTGTCTGCGGCATTTCGTGGGGCGGCATTATCACCTCGACCGTCGTGGGCATCGATGCGCGTTTCGCGTTTGGCATTCCCATCTACGGCTGCGGCGCCCTCGACCGCGCAGCCGAAAACTACGTGCGCGCACTCCGCGAGAACACACTCTACCGCGAAGTCTGGGAGCCGCTGCTCCGCCTGCCGCGCGCCACCATGCCGTTGCTCTGGCTCACCGGCCCGCGCGACGCCCACTTTCCCC
>Ga0049085_10000665_pt1 | contig 13454 bp, 10 predicted proteins | sample GreLakmeSU08MSRF_FD_66721 | JGI IMG/M metagenome (GOLD analysis project Ga0049085, IMG submission 66721) | Freshwater lentic microbial communities from great Laurentian Lakes, MI, USA - Great Lakes metaG SU08MSRF | ecosystem: Environmental > Aquatic > Freshwater > Lake | place: Great Lakes... | reverse complement strand
CCCAATTTGTCTTCAGCAATGTCAACAAATACTTCTACTGAATCGCCCAATGCCAATTCTGGCATATCGCGGAATTCAGTACGTGGCACAAGTCCGTCACTTTTGAATCCAATGTTCACTACAACATCTTTTTCATTCATTCCTACAACAACGCCTTTAACCACTTGTTTTTCAACAACAGGTTGGAAAGTTGAGTTGTAAGAATCTTCTAAGCGTTTGCGCTCATCGTTCGAGTAAGACTCGAATCCGGCATCGTCTGCACTCCAGTCAAAATCATCATGAGCATGGGCAGCGGCGGCTGTTTTGGTAGTTTTAGCCGTTGAAACTTCTACGGTTTCTTCTGTGGCTTGTTCGTTTTTTTCGTTTGTCAAGAAATAGTTCCTCCTTTGATCGGGCGGCAAAATTATATAATAAAACCCACACTTGACAATATTTTCTACCTTTTTGCGATAATTTCAAACATTAAACAATTGCATTGTTGCTTTTTGCAAATTCCGCAAACATTGAATTAATTTTTCTTGTAGGTTTGCTAAACGTATGGCAAAGCAAGTTTCTACGAATAACACTCCGTCTTCACTACCCTTCTTACCCATTTCATTGGATAATTTCATCGAGTTGTCAAAAACGAATCAGGGCCAGATTGAAACATATGTCGACGAAAAAACCCAATTGGTGATTTATCCAGGGACAGTATCACCCAAATTGGTAGATATCAACCAAGGTATATCAGTTATTTCTTTAAAGAATAAAGGCTATCTCGTTGCTAAGCCTCAGGTAAAAAACAAAAGAATTACGGAATCATTGTTGGGCATCACTGCGGCTGATTTTCAGTGCAAATTCCTGATAATCACTACGGATTGTCTGGTTCAAATTGCGTCTGAATTGACACAAATCAAGTCAATGGTTGAATTGATTTTTTTGTGTAATAAAACAACCACACTAGAGCAAACACTGGAATTGCAATCGCAAGCAACTCCGATGAAACTCATCGATATGATGACTCAAAAATGGAAAATTGCGAGTACATACTATATCACAGCGAATAAAAATTTGCATCGTTGGGCGTTTTTAGTGATTTCATTGTTTTCATTAATTTTCATGACCCAAATGAGTAAAACCGCCAGTATTTCTGGTGATGAATTTACTCAGTACACCTATTCTAAACTTATTGCAAATTATTATTTAGAATCCATTGGCGAGGCAATACCCATCGACACCAACGAACTCAAAGGTCAACGGATGCCTACATTGGCAAAAGCATTCCCAACCATGGGCGCCGGCGTAGCTACCATCAAAGATCCAGATCGTGTGATGCATGTTTACGGATCAAGCTTTGATACATTCACTACGATTTTAGGATACTATTTAGACGTAGACGACCAGATGCAATTCCGTCATTGGTGGAACTCGATATTCGGATTTTTTTGTATACTGTTTACCGCATTGGTTGTTCGTCGATTAACCCAAGGAAGTTGGGCGTTTGCTTGGCTCTCTTTCTTGATCATGTTTTTGATGCCAAGGTTTTTTGGAGAGGCGATGAATAATCCAAAAGACGTACCATTTGCGCTTGGATACATTATGAGTTTGTATTACGCCATAAGGATGTTCCAAAATTGGCCTCAGTTCCGATGGAATAACGCGTTAGGATTGGTTTTAAGTACCGCCTTGGGCATTAGCGTTCGTATTGGAGGTCTCCTTTCTGTTGCCTTCTTTATTATGTACGCCGGTTTAAAATTCATTGAGCACATTGGTTTCAAACAATTCACATCACTGAAATGGAAAGGGTTCGGAGCTCTGTTTATCGCAACTATCGCAATTGGACTAGGTAGTTATCTTTTAGGAATTTCGCCTTGGCCCTATGGTATTGATCAACCATTTAACAATCCATTGGAGGCATTAAAAGAGTTTACAAACTATTCGGTTTCATTGAGACAGTTATTTGAAGGGAAGCTCTACGACTCTGATATGCTGCCTCTTTACTACCTAAGGAAATACCTTTTGATTACAACACCGATGGCCGTTATGTTTGGATTGGGCTGTTTTGCTCTGTTAGTCTATTCCAATCGCAAGCGTTTCACGAATGAAATATTCTTGATTTTGTTCGCAGCAATTTTCCCTATTGTTTACATCTACATTCAAAAATCTCAAGTTTACGGTGGGATCCGACAAATTCTGTTCACACTACCCTGCTTTGTCACAATCGCTGTGATTGGTTATCAGTGGTTCGGCGATTTACTTTCTCGATTGAATAAGAAATTACAATTACTACCCACTTTGATTGCTCTGGCTTTACTGGTGATGCCCACCAAATTTATTTTGGCCAATCATCCTGTAAGTTACAGTTATTTCAATGAAATATTTGGGGGTACGGCTAAAGCCTATGGTGAATTTGAAATGGACTATTATCTCGCTAGTTTACGTCCGAGTGCAGAGTGGTTCCTCGACAATGTAGCTCGGAAACATCCTGAGAAGAAATACGAAGTTCTTACCTACGGAATGGATCATGTGAAGTACTACTGCAGAAACGACAAAAATGTACACGTGGGATACTCAAGATTTGATGATCGAAGTTCAAAAGATTGGGACTATTGCATTTTTTACAATGCCTATTTTGATAAATCACGTTTAACATCGGGTGAATTCCCACCCAAAGGTACTGTTTATCAGCAGATGGTTGATGGAGTGCCGGCTGGATTGGTTATTGAACGCCCCAGTCATGAAGATTTCATAGGAATACAGGCCATCGAAAAAGATTCAGCCTATGAAAAGGGCGTCACGTTGCTAGAAAACTACTTAAAGATCGATCCTGCGCGTTCTGAAGTGCAATTCTATCTATCCTCTGCTTACATTGGCATGGGAAATATCGAAAAGGCCATTCTTGCAGCAAAAGAAGCACGGAAATATTATCCTGAATACAGCAGAGCGTGTTTTGCGCAATTTCAATATTTGATGGATGTAAAACGATACGATGAAGCCATTGAGGTTGTTTCACAATATTTAGATTCTCGTCCTCGCGATGGTGAAGGATACCTAATGAAGGCGCAAGCCCAAATGAGCAAAGGAGATATCACATCAGGCTTAGAAACACTGAAAGTTGCATTAGAGGTCAATCCAATGGATTATAGGGTTTATAATCTGGGCGCACAAGCGTTCCAAATGATGAAAGATGCAAGTAATTATAATATGTGGATACAAGCGTCAACCTTAGGAAGTGCATCCAATCAAAACGATTTCCAAACCGCGGTTCAGGCAGTTATGATGATCTACGAAGAAATCACCGGAAAGCCCTTGGATACCAAGAAGTACGGTTTGGAGTAGAAGTAAGGGGGAGTAAATATCAATTAAACCAGTCAGCTGTGGCATTTATCGCCTTGAACTGACCTCTATCATTTTGTTGGACTTGTGATCTGCAGTAATTTGCATCATGCTCAAAAATGAGCCAAACTTGCTCCGATTCTAACCATGGTAGAAGTGATTTCTTTTCATCCATTGTCATCAAAGGCTGAATATCATATCCCATCACATAATTCACTGGGATGTGTGCCGCTGACGGAATCAAATCGGCCATGTACATCAATTTTGTTGCACCCCAATGAATAATGGGCGCGATCATACCAAAAGTGTGGCCATTGAATACTTTTATTTCAATACAATCTGCAATCACATCTCCCTCTTTAACGAAATTTAAAAGTCCCAATTCTTTCAAAAGCAGAAAATTCTCAGGTAAGAAAGAAGCCCTTTCTCTATCGTTGGGATTGTTGGCATGATTCCAATGAGATTCTGTCAGGTGATAGATTGCATTGGGAAATTGAGGTACCAACTCATCGTCCCGTTTTACAATTGCGCCACCACAATGATCAAAATGCAAATGCGTGAGCAAAACATCGGTAATTTGATCGGCTGAAATACCATTTGATGCGAGTGACCCCATCAAGCTATCGTGGCCATTTAAATCGTAATGCCCATAAAACTTTTCACTTTGTTTGTTGCCGATACCCGTATCGATCAATATTTTTCTATCTCCAATTTCTATGAGCAAGCATCGCATCGCCCAATTGCAAAGATTGTTCTCATTCGCCGGGACAAGTTTATTCCATATCACTTTAGGAACAACGCCAAACATGGCGCCGCCATCCAATTTGAAGTTTCCTGTATGAATTGGTAAAACCCTCATCAGAATTCGTAATATACATCGGTGAGCGCTTCATATCCCGTTTCAGTAATGAGAATCGTATGCTCAAATTGCGCACTCAGTTTGCCATCAATCGTTCTGGCGGTCCAACCATCTTTTCTATCAATTTTGGCTCTAGCCTTACCAGCGTTAATCATAGGCTCTATGGTGAAAATCATACCCGGCTTAAGGATTGGACCGGTATTCTCATCGGCAATATGGGCCACATCGGGTGCTTCGTGAAATTTAAGACCTACGCCATGACCGCAAAATTCATAAACAACAGAATACCCATTTTTCTGGGCATGTTTTGCGATATGATATCCAATGTTATTCAATCGATTATTCGGGAAACATTGATCCATTCCAATTTTCAAACACTGTTTGGTGGTTTCAACCAACCGCTTGGCATAATCACTAGGCTCCCCCACGTAATACATTTTACAGGTATCGCCGTAATAACCGCCAAGTATAGTTGTTACATCAATATTTACAATATCGCCATGTCCCAAAATTGTTTGATTGGGAACCCCATGACAAATGACTTCATTTGGAGAAATGCAGCAAGAGTGTTTAAACCCACGATACCCTTTGGTTGCCGGCACCGCGCCATTGTCTCTCACAAACTCTTCACACTTCTTGTCAATATCAATGGTTTTCATTCCAGAAACAACAAATTGTTCTAGGTATTTTAACGTTTCAGCAGCCAGTTTAGCACTCTTACGGATGCCTTCTATTTGCTCTGGTGTTTTAATTACAATAGCAGACATGACAGAATCAGGAATTTCCTTTTGCGATTGCTTGGATTAAATCTTGTTTTGTAATGATATGCCAATTACCTCCCATATCCATCATTAAAACGGCCGCATTGGATTTATTGATTTTTGTCGATATTTTTTCAATTGTATCCGTATGACTTACGATGGGATAAGGTTTCCCCATAATTACAGAAACAGGCTGTTTCATTAAATCTCTATTTTTCAACAACTCGGCATATAGATTAGCATCTTCCACAGCACCTACAAAATCTCCCGAATCGTTTTGTACTGGCAATTGCGACACACTATATTTCTGCATGATGCTTGTCACCTCTTCGCAAGAATCGGCTTCTTTAACGGTTAATAGTGGCAATTGCGCATGACTTTGAATCAAATCTGTTGCTGTTTGTAGCGCTTTCGGTGCAATAAATCCCCTATCTCTCATCCAATCCTCATTGTACATTTTACCGAGGTATCTAGTACCGTGATCATGAAATATTACAACCACAACATCGGATGATTTAAATCGATCTTTCATTTGGAGAATTCCAGACAATGCTGAACCTGCACTATTTCCAACGAAAATACCTTCTTCTCGTGGAATGCGTCTTGTCATAACTGCGGCATCTTTATCGGTGACTTTTTCGAAATGATCAATAATTGAAAAGTCTACATTTGCAGGCAAGAAATCTTCTCCAATGCCCTCGGTTATGTAAGGATAAATTTCATTCTTATCAAAAATCCCAGTTTCCTTATATTTTTTAAATACAGAACCGTAGGTGTCAATTCCCAAAACTTGAATTTCCGGATTTCTCTCTTTAAGGAATTTGCCTGTTCCACAGATGGTTCCACCCGTTCCTACTCCAACAACCAAATGTGTAATTTTCCCATCAGTTTGATCCCAAATCTCAGGGCCCGTTTGTTCATAATGGGCCTTTGAATTGCTTAGATTATCATATTGATTGGGTTTCCATGCGTTTGGAATTTCTGCCGCTAATCGTGAACTTACGCTATAATAGCTTCTTGGGTCTTCAGGTTCAACATCTGTTGGACAAACGATCACCTCGGCTCCAAAAGCTTTTAACGCATCCACCTTTTCCTTACTTTGCTTATCGGTTGTTGTAAAAATACAACGATAGCCCTTTACCACTGCGACAATTACTAGCCCCATTCCAGTATTGCCACTCGTTCCTTCAATAATTACGCCACCTGGCTTTAATGCCCCACTGGCTTCTGCATCCAATATCATTTTCAATGCCATGCGATCCTTAATTGAGTTGCCTGGATTGGTTGTTTCAATTTTTGCATACACGGTACAAGGCAAATCCTTAGTAATTGTATTCAATTTAACCATTGGTGTATTGCCAATCGTTTCTAAAATATTATGGTAAACCCGCATACTGTTACAAATCTACTTTCGCGAAAGCGGTTTTTTAGAAAAAATCGTGAAAACTCATATAAACTATTCACCTCAACGTAGGTTGCTTCGGATTTCATTGCTAATTTGGCACACTATTTTGTGATGGAAAAAACTTGCCTAATCATTCCTTGTTACAATGAAAGTGAACGTTTGGATACGCAGGCGTATTTGAGGGAACTTTACAATAATCTAAGCCTTACATTGATTTTCGTAAATGATGGAAGTAACGATACCACCCTAGACGTTTTGCTTCATTTCTTTTCCAAATGCAATTCCGACGTTCAAGATAGAATTCATATTCTCAGTTATTTACAAAACAAAGGTAAAGCAACCGCAGTACAACGAGGATTATTATGGGCAAATGCTATAACAAACAATACCCAATTACCAGCGTTCGTCCGAGACTGCGAATTAACTGGCAATGGGATCATTGATGCCAATTACTATGGGTTTTGGGATGCCGATTTGGCTACACCACTTTCCGAGTTGGCTTGGTTCTATCACTTGGCCAAAGACACGGATCCCGATATGATTATTGGTTCGCGGGTAGCTCGTTTGGGTTCCAAAATTGAACGGACCGCTTTTCGACATTATTCTGGACGATTGTTTGCCACATTCATCAGTCAAGGTTTGGGTTGGAAAGTCCATGATACCCAATGCGGAGCCAAAATATTTAAAAGCCATCTCATTCCTATATGTATCGAACAACCCTTTAAAACATCGTGGTTGTTTGATGTAGAAATGTTACTTAGAATGAAAAAACACTTCGGTAATAACGCAACCAATCTAATAATAGAAATACCCATTCGCACATGGAACGACGTAAAAGGATCAAAAATCGGCTGGGCAGATTTCATAAAAGTACCCTACCAAATTTGGAAAGTATTCCGCGACTACAAATAATTAATTGTTGGCAATGAGAGCATATTTGATTTGCTCTAAATGATGTGTGCCATGCCAGGCATACAATCGAATCAAATCACTCAAACTTACTTGACGTCCTGTTTCGGGATGCTGTAACGTTTTCACCAATTGATTCGCCGCATCTTTTAATGATTCTAGTAACAACAATGACCATTTCTGATGCAATCCCAACAATATCAAATAGGAAGCTTCATGATGAAAATCGGAATCGAGCGATGTTGCCCAAGCATTTTCATCATAGGGTTGAATTTGCGTTTGATCTTGGGTGATAATATGCTTGGTTCTCACATAGGCATTCATGTGAGAATCCGCCAAATGATGCACAATTTGTTTGATTGACCATCCCCCTTCACGATAACTTAATTCCCATTGTGAATCCTGGATATTTGAAATCACCTTGGCCAATTCCGTAGGAAAATGTTGAATCTCTAAAACATGATTTAACAATTCCCCCAAAGAAGTAGGTGCATCCCAATCAAATTTTGGTAAGTTTAGTGGTTCAATCATAAATTAGTTGATCATCGTAAACCCAGTGTACTGAACCAATTCTTCAGGCACTACAATACCCTCTGGAGTTTGGTAATTTTCCAACAATGCTGCTACAATTCTAGGAAGTGCCAACGCAGAACCATTTAAGCTGTGTGCCAATTCTGTTTTGCCTTCGGCATTGCGGAAACGACATTTTAAGCGAGTGGTTTGGAAAGTTTCGAAATTGCTTACAGAGCTACATTCTAACCATTTTTCTTGGGCTGCACTCCATACTTCCATATCGTAGGTTTTCGCACTTGTAAAGCTCATGTCGCCACCACAAAGCAATAATACACGATAATGCAATCCCAACTTCTGTAATAAACCTTGTACATATTGATTCATGTCTTCCAGTACAGAATATGAACTCTCAGGCTTCACGATTTGCACTATTTCCACTTTATCAAACTGATGTAAGCGATTCAAACCCCTCACGTGAGCACCATAACTACCGGCTTCACGACGGAAACAAGGCGTATATCCGGCATTTTTAACCGGCAATTGGGATTCTTGAAGAATCACATCTCTGTATAAGTTTGTAATGGGTACCTCAGCGGTTGGAATCAAATACAAATCATCCACACCCACATGATACATCTGGCCTTCTTTATCTGGCAATTGACCCGTACCATATCCACTATCGGCATTCACCATCAACGGGGGTTGAATTTCTATGTAACCAGCCTTCCCTGCTTCGTTTAGGAAAAACTGAATTAATGCTCGCTGAAAAATTGCGCCTTTGCCCTTGTAAACTGGAAATCCAGCACCGGTAACTTTTACTCCCAATTCGAAATCGATGATATCATATTTGGCAGCCAATTCCCAGTGTGGTATTGCTCCATCATGCAACTTTGGCATTTTACCCCATAAGAACACCTGTTTGTTGTCTTCCGGTGTTTTACCCTTTGGAACCTCAATTGAAGGCGCATTTGGAATGGTCAATAACAGTTGCGTTAATTCCTGATCCAACAATTCTACATCCGATTCTAATTGCTTCAAAGCGTCTTTGATTTCTACACTCTGCAATTTCAATGCATCGCCTTCAGTTTTTTGTCCTGCCTTGTATAATTCACCAATTTGCGATGTGATTTGATTGCCTTTGGCTTGTAACGATTCCATTTCTGTTCTCTTTGAACGATTTCTTTCGTCCATTTCCAAAACAGATGACATCAGAGTATCTCCATCCAAACCACGAATAGCCAACCGCTCAGCTAACTCTTTGGCATTTTTTCTAATATTGGCAATTTGTAACATATTTAGACTGCGAATTTCGTGATTTTATTTGAAGAAATCGAGGTGATTCCTTTGACTTGGCGTTATTCTTCGACTTTCGATTTTGGTTTAACACCAAATTCCTTGGCCACGACAATGGCTCTGGTTAATGCGATTTCTAATTCATTGGGGATTTGGCCATCCAAAATCATTTCACGGACCGCTTCTTTTATCAAGCCAATATGCTGTGGGTCTTTGATTTCAAAAAAGGTTTTGATATGATTTCCTGTGAGGACGGGCTGCCAATTTCTCAGTTCATCTTTGGAAATGACTTCGTTGATTTTCTCCTGAACCTTAACCAAATTCTTGAGGTGTTTTTCTACTTTCGCCTCGTTTTTACTAGTAATATCGGCCCTGCAAAGTGTTACCAAATCAGTTACATGTTCCCCAGCATCTACAATCAATCTGCGCACTGCACTATCGGTTACAGTTTCCTGGGACAAGACAATTGGACGTAAATGCAATAATACCAATTTGGATACATAGCGCATTTTGTCATCAAGGGGTAATCTCATTCTCCTAAATATTACCTTCACCATTCTTGAGCCCTTATCCTCATGCCCGTGGAATGTCCAACCGTGCTCATTGTCAAACCGTTTTGTTGCTGGTTTGGCTATATCATGCAGTATCGCAGCCCATCGTAACCAAAGATTATCTGTAAACAGACAAATATTATCTAATACTTGCAGCGTATGGAAAAAATTGTCTTTGTGCGATTTTCCATTTCGGATTTCTACGCCGTGTAAAAGACTCATTTCGGGAAAGATGATATCCAACAATCCAGTATTCGACATCATTTCGAAAGCTCTGCTGGGTTTGGTGCACATAATCATCCCATTGATTTCGTCAGAAATACGCTCTTGCGATACGATTTCAATTCTGGAGGCATTTGCTTGAATTGCATCAAATGTCTCTACTTCCATTCTAAAATTCAGTCTCGTGGCAAAACGTATACCTCTCAACATTCTCAGGGGATCATCGTCAAAAGTAATTTGGGGATCTGCGCATGTCCGAATGACCATATTTTGCAAATCTTGAATTCCATTGAAGGGGTCATACAATTCCCCATAATTATCGCTATTTAACGATAAATACATTGAGTTAATGGTAAAATCACGCCTATTTTGGTCATCTTCTAAAGTTCCATTCTCCACAATTGGTTTTCTTGAATCACGACGATAACTTTCTTTGCGCGCACCAATAAACTCAATAATCCAGTCATCAAATTTAATTTGAGCCGTACCAAAATTCCGAAAAACACTTAAACTACAATCATTATCAAAGTCCTTAGCAACAACTTGGGCAAATTCCACCCCATTACCTACTACAACGATGTCGATGTCCTTATTCTCACGTTGCAATAACAAATCTCTAACAAACCCGCCAACTACGTAGGCTCGAAGCTCTAACCTATCGGCCGTATTGCCAATCAATTTAAATATGGGATTCTCTAAAGCCGATTGCACCGCACAAAGATAGCACACCCTATATTTGTTGCGATGCGATTTTCAATAAATGCAATTGGTTATTTATTTGTTGCAATTTTTGTCGTTGTGGGCGCCGTATTGTTATTTGTCCCTATGGTTCATACCGGCGATGGCTGGGGTTATGCAACCGACGTTCTGCGTGCCGAAACTTGGAACTCCCCCCACCTTGTTTCAGCGCACCATTTGTTCTACAACTACCTGTGTTACGCTTTAACGCCCATTCTTATCTCTTGCAAAATCAATCCCATCAACGGATTTACCGCGATCAATTGGATATTCTATGGATTTTCAATATTTGTTTTCTATCAATTACTACTCGCACTCCGATACAATAAAAACCAATCCATCTATTGGACAATATTAATCGCGGGATGCTTTGGCTTACTGAGATTTGCGTTAGAAAACGAAACATACATCCTACCCCTATTTTTTGCTTTACTGGGTAGTCATTTTATCATTCATTTAAAAAACAAGAAATCCAACGAATTTATTGGATTCTCATTCCTAGCCATTTCTGTACTCTTTCACCAAAGTTATATTTTCTGGCTCCTGGCGTTTGTTGTGAATGCCATTAATCGTCGGAGGCCTTTTGCACCATTGATAGCAATTTTAATTATTATATCATTCTATGTTTTATTTGCGATAAAAGAAAAACAGCCAATTCTCACTTTCGTCCTGCACGACGTAAACAGTGGACTCGTTCAAGTTTTACCGAACCTAAACAACCTAAAATTTACCCTAATCAACGGGATTCGAACTATTTTTCAAGTCCATGGAAATATGTTAATTTTATTCGAAAACTGGATCGTCATATCAATAATTGGTATCTCTGGAGCCACTTTATTTTTTGTTGGCGTGTTTAAATCGTTGAAGAATCAAACTTATAGATCCACATTGGATATAAAGAAGTTCAGATCCTCCTCTACCCTCGTTAAGCGGTTTCGAAATCCCTTTTTTGTGGCTTTTGTACTGCAATTCGCTTTTGCATTTTATTCAGTTGGTAATGCGGAATTCATGGTAATGCTACCCATGTTATTTATATTGTCATTTCACGATAAAATCATTCCTGTATTCGAACACATTCGTAAAATGGTATTGGGGATTTGGATTTACAATGCTGTATTTTTTCTTGTCCCAACGTTTATGGGTTCCTTTGATGATGTCGGATTAACCAGTAAAATGCTACTCCAAGAGCACTCTACTAAACCGTTTGTATTCATTTCAACCCAAGCCATCGCCATTCAAAATCAAATAGAATATGACGGCGCCATTCAAAAAATCAATGCCACTTCAATGGGAAAAACATCAAACTCAAATGGTTCAAAATTCAAATTGGATGGGCAATTTCTAATAGGTCAGAATTCTGATGAAATGCATCTTATCAATAGGGCTTTAATCAATCTAAACACGGATGTTTACACGGACAATTCGATCATATTCAATAAAATCCGCGGCGGATCAAGGGCGGCCTTTTTAATCAATCCAAAACTTAAGAATGAATTATCAAATCGAACCTGGCAAACCGTGAGAGAAGACAGTTTTACCTCACCACGCCGGAAACTTGAATTATTTAAAATGGTTAGAGGCGCGGGCATAAGCCATTGATTATCATCCTAAACGATTTTAAAAGAATCAACTTGTTTCAGGGTCCGATCCTCAAGCTTGCAAACAGTACCTCCGAATTTTTGAATCAATCGGTAATCGTGTGTCGCCATTAAAATTGCAGTTCCCTCACGGGCGATATTTTTTAAAAGCATCATAATTTCATCGCTGACCTCTGGATCCAAATTACCCGTAGGTTCATCGGCCAGCAAAACTTTAGGGTCGTTTAGCAAAGCACGCGCAATTACCAATCTTTGTTGCTCACCCCCACTCAATTCTGCAGGTATCTTATAATCTTTGGTTTGCAACCCCACCTTTTCTAGTACCGCCTTGCATCGGTCTAGCATTTCATGTTTATTTCTCCAACCTGTAGCACTTAAAACAAACATCAAGTTATCAAGAACATTTCGATCCGTAAGCAATTGAAAGTCTTGGAAAACAATCCCTAATTTTCTGCGTAAAAATGGCACTTCCTTGGGTTTGATTGATTGCAAATCGTATCCAGCAATATCGATACTGCCCTCTTGTAGTTTCAATTCACCATACAAGGTTTTGAGCAGGGATGATTTACCCGATCCAGTTCTACCAATCAAATAAACAAACTCGCCTTCAGATACTTGTAAATTGACATTTTGTAAGATTGCGATGCTACCTTGATGAATGGTGGCCTGCGATATACTAATTGGATTTTCCACGAATCAAATTTATTTATTTAACGTTGAGTGACGCAACAAACATATTCACAGCAAAATTCACTGTTTGATTTATCAATCGCTCAAGGATTCAACCGCCAATCAATGGGTAATTTTCCATGAGCCAACAACGTTTTATTTATCTTAGAAAAGGGCTTAGAACCAAAAAACCCGCGGTGTGCGGACAAAGGACTCGGATGAAATCCCCTGATAATCACATGCTTACTTTCATCGATGCAATCTGAGAATGTTTGCGATGGCTTACCCCATAAGACAAATACTACGAACGATTTTTGGTTAGACAACGAAGTCAATATCAATTTGACAAACTGCTCCCAACCCAGCTTTTGGTGTGATAGCGGTAAACTATCCGAAACGGTTAATATCGAATTCAAAAGCAAAACACCTTGATTTGCCCAAGGCGTTAGATCTCCATTTTTAGGAGTATCGATCATCAAATCCGCTTCCAACTCCTTGAAAATATTTCTTAGCGATGGAGGAATTTTAACATCAGTAGGGACGGAAAACGCCAAGCCCATTGCTTGATTGGGCTGGTGATAAGGGTCTTGAGCTAAAATAACGCATTTTACATCATTTAGC
>Ga0049085_10000664_pt1 | contig 13460 bp, 9 predicted proteins | sample GreLakmeSU08MSRF_FD_66721 | JGI IMG/M metagenome (GOLD analysis project Ga0049085, IMG submission 66721) | Freshwater lentic microbial communities from great Laurentian Lakes, MI, USA - Great Lakes metaG SU08MSRF | ecosystem: Environmental > Aquatic > Freshwater > Lake | place: Great Lakes... | reverse complement strand
GGGACAATACCCTGAGTTGTGAAATCAAAAGCAAAGGGCCCCAACATCACCTGCACGTCAGGCTTTGGTTTGTCGGGGCTCGATTTAAAGAATGCAACCGCGTGCGGGTACGGACTGGCCGCAGGGCCATCACCCATCAGCAGCCACCGCGCCATGTACCACAAGATCCGCGGGCTATTCACATCGACGTTATATGTGCGCACATTAACGTCGATGCTGACCATACCCTGTGGATGGTCAAGTAAATGCGCCCCGACATGGGGGTTGTCGACCAGAACGGGAAGACCAAGGTTTTGCAAATCTGAAGCTGGGCCGATCCCAGACAGCATAAGGAGTTTTGGCGACCCTAATGCACCACTGGAAAGAACAACCTCACGATCAGCACGGAACTGAACGATACGGCCTTTATGTAAAGCTTCCACGCCGGTACATTTTTTTCCATCAAACAGTAGCTTGTGAGCCGTAACGCCGGTTTTAATCGTCAAATTTTCGCGACCGCTTGTTCGCCATAGGTAAGCGCGTGATGCGCTATGCCGCCAGCCGCGCTTCTGTGTGACTTGCGGAAATGACACCCCTTCTTGTGAAGTCCCGTTATAATCAGGATTAAATGGCACGCCTGCTTCTTGCGCGGCTTTGACAAATACGTCGCCCATCACATGGCGTGTGCGCAGATGTGCAACACTCAATGGCCCTGTGTGCCCGCGCACGCTTGGATCGCCCTCAGCGAAAGACTCCATTCTTTTAAAATACGGCAATACGTCGGCATAGGCCCAGCCCGTGTTTCCAAGTCGCGCCCAGGTGTCGTAGTCCTCGGCCTGGCCGCGCACAAACAGCATTCCATTGATCGAACTGCTCCCGCCTAGCGTTTTGCCTGCAGGCCACAAGTCAATGCGTCCTTGGCGTGAAGGATCTGGCTCGGCCAAGTGGCACCAATCAAGTGAGGGGTTTCCGACAGCTTTGATAATAGCCGCAGGCACATGAATGTAGGGCGACCAGTCTGCCGCGCCAGCCTCCAGCAGCAGAACACGATGCTGTGGGTTTTCCGAAAGGCGGTAGGCAAGCGCACAGCCCGCTGATCCCGCCCCCACGATAATAAAATCAAATGTTCCCATGGAACTGTAAGTTGGTATGAGTGATGATAAAGTTTGTCATTGTGGTGATGAGCGCTCAAGCTCGCAATTGCACAACAGACATGGACTGATGCCCCATTCGCATCGCATGTAGCCTTGCGTCCAGACGCTGCAACAGGTTAGCTGAGACTTTAAAATAGCCGTGGACCATGACCGACTTCAGCCCGCTGATTGCCGACCTTCATCGCTTTTGTGGGCCAGGCGCTGTTCTGACGGATGATGAATCGCGTGCGTTCTTCTCCCAAGATGTCTACCGCATCGGCCTCAAACCCCTCGCGGTCGTTAGGCCCGGTTCAGTTCTGGCACTAACGCAAGTCGTTGCGGCCGCGATAGCGAAGGGGGTGGCCGTTTTTCCGCGTGGCGGCGGCATTTCGTATACCGATGCTTATCTGCCAACGACCGAGAGCGCCTTGGTTCTTGACCTTCGCGGTCTCAACCGCATTCTGACCATCAACGCTCAGGATATGTATGTGACAGTAGAGGCTGGCTGCACCTGGGCGGCCTTGGACGCGGCCCTCAAGCCCCACGGCTTGCGCCCGCCGTTCTGGGGCCCTTTTTCAGGCAGCAAGGCCACCATTGGCGGCTCCTTGTCGCAAGGAACGGCGACCTTCGGCTCTGCCCGTGTCGGCCCATCAGACGTTGCTGTCATTGGCCTGAAGGTCGTTCTGGCCGATGGATCGATTCTGACCACCGGCTCAGGCGCACAGCCCCACCATGCGCCGTTCTTTCGTCATTACGGCCCTGATCTGACCGGTCTTTTCACCAGCGATTCAGGTGCCCTCGGCATCAAGGCCGAAGTCACTTTGCAATTGGAGAAACGACCAAATTGCGTGCAGGGTTTGTCGTATGCTTTTCAGGATGCACAGGCCTGCTACAGCGCCATGGCCGAGGCGGCGCGTTCTGGTCTCGCGGGGGAAGTCTTCGCCGTTGATGCTGAGCTGCTGCGACAGTCGGCGGGGAATGCCGATTTGCGGCGCGATTTTGCCACGTTGCTTCAGGTTGGCCGAAGTGGGTCTGGGCCCTTCGATGGCCTGCTTCGAATGATGCGGCTTGCACTGGCAGGCCGAAATTTCGCTAAAGGCATCCCTTTTACGGTGCATGTGGTGACTGAGGCTAACGATCAGTCGAGGCTGAAGGGAAATGTCAGCGAGCTCAGGCGAATGATCGAACCTTACGGCACGGAAATCGCCAACACCGTGCCAACGGTGGTGCGCGCAAATCCGTTCCCGCCCCTGGCTGTAATGGCGCCGAATGGGCGGCGTTTGCTGGCCATCCATGCAATTGTGCCGTTTTCTGTGGGCACAGCGCTGCACGCCGTAACCGAAAAGATCGTCGGTCATTATGCGAATGTGCTGCACGAGAACAAAGTTGCCATCGGCTATAGTTTTGCGACCGTGGGCCGCACGGGCCTGCTCTACGAGCCCGTATTCTATTGGGAAGATTCCCGTGAGCTTTTTCATACCCGCGAAAGCACTGCCGACATGCTCGTCGCCATGGCCACCTTTCCACCCAATCCGTCGGGCCGCGCGCTTGTCCAGCACGTCAGAGATGAGATGGTCGAGGTTATGTTTGCGCATGGCGCTGCACATTTACAGATTGGCAAAGCCTATCCGTATCTTCGCGAGCGTGATCCTTCAGCGCTTGCGTTGCTACACACCCTTAAGCGCCACGTCGACCCGCGCGGATTGATCAATCCCGGAGCGCTGGGCTTGGCGATGCCTGGGCCACAGCCATGAAAAAACTGAATATCGCGATTATTGGCGGCGGGATTGGTGGCCTGACAGCAGCGCTTGGCTTGGCGCGCAGTGGCTTTCGACCAACGGTATACGAACAAGCGCCAGCTTTAGGCGAAGTCGGCGCAGGCCTGAGTGTTACCCCGAACGCAGTCAAAGGATTGGTTTTTCTCGGGTTGGGCAAGGCACTCGATCAGGCCGCCTCAGAGCCACTGCAGCAGATTGTGCGTCACCATCAGACCAATCAAATCATGGTGCGCATTGATCGCAACCCGTGTCGAGATCAATACGGTGCGCCTTACTTGCAAATTCACCGCGCCGACATGCACCGCATTCTTGTCGATGCGTTCACTGCGCTGGTGCCTGATGGTATCCGGCTGAATGCGCATATTGCAGCGATGACCGCAGATCCCTCAGGGGTTGCGCTGACGTTGGCTGATCAGTCCACTGCCAAGGCTGATCTTGTGATCGGGGCTGACGGTTTGCGCTCAAGTGTGCGGCAATGGTGCTTTGGTGGCGATGCCGCGCGCTATACGGGCCATGTTGCCTATCGCGGGTTGATCCCGCGCGCAGACCTCAAAGATTTGATCATGGACGAGGGATCGTGCGCTTGGGCCGGGCCGGGGCGCGTCTTCTTGCGCTACCCCTTGCGGCACGGAGCGCTGATCAACTGCGTCATGCTGGGTCGCTCTGAACATTGGGCCGAAGAAACCTGGTCGGCGAAGGCCGATGTTGGTGAGTTGCAGAGCACACTGAAAGGCTGGCCCGAGGAAGTGCAACGCTTGATCAATGCCATCCCCTCTGAACGCTGCTTCAAATGGGGCTTATTTGATCGGCCTCCGCTTGCGGCCATTGTGAGTGATCGACTGGCGCTGATTGGGGATGCCGCACACCCGATGCTGCCGTTTTTCGCGCAAGGTGCTGCCTCAGCGATTGAGGATGCCGTTGTGCTTGCAAGGTGTATGGAGGCCTCTGACGATCTCGCTGACGCGCTACAGCGATATCAGCGCGCGCGCCTCGAGCGTGTGACGTTCATGCAAATCCAATCCTCAGCCGGGGGCGAGCGCTTGCAAATGGACGACACCGAGCGGTTGAAAAAAGAACCACTCAAGAACGAAGATACGCTGGGTATTTTCCACTATGATCCGGCAAACGTTCCGATTTAGCGCACACTACTCAGCGGCCTTACCTTCTTGCAGCATCGTGAACAGTTTGCTGTCGTTGATGTGATCGCGTCGCTTGCGTTTCCAGCTTGTCGAAAAGCCGCGCGGAAAATCTGCATCACCGTCACGTTGGCCGCCTTCAGACCACAACAGCGGAAAGCAAGGGCCGCCGGGCGGTTCGCCCTCGATCATTTCATCAAAGCTGACCCCGGCTAAGTTGACGCAGTCCGGGCGAGGGGCCCAGCGGATGTCATCGCCAAACATCCGCACTGAAATCGCAATACGCCAATCGGGGCTGACGTTGCCGCTGGAGTAATGCAACGTCCACGGATGCACCACCAGCATGTCACCAGGTTCCATTGTCCATTTAAGGAATTTGACATTCGGATCTTTGCGCCAGGCTTCGCCGTCGGGGTGAGGCATGCGGTCCGCAGGTTTAATCATCTTTCGGGCATTGGGCGAAAACAGCCAATACTTCACATCTTGCGTATGTGAACCGGCAATGCACTCGAGGGAGTTTTCGGTGCTGATGGGCGTTAGGGGGAGCCAGAGCGACGGCACCATGGTGCCTGCGGTCGGCCAGCCCATGCGGTCCGTATGCCAAATGGTTTTCTCAGCCGAGGTTGGAGATTTTGCGAAAATCTCGTCAAAGAAAAATCGAACGTGCTGAGACCCGATGACGCGGGCGCACGCTTCAGCCATCGCCGACTCAAAAATCAATTTACGAAACTCTGGGATCAGCCGTGACATGTAGCGCCCAGGGATTGTTGGTAACAAGCCGAAGTCTTCTTTATCGACCACTAAGCGCTTCGCCACCGGCAAGACCAAATCAATCCAATCCGGGCTTAAGACCTGCCGCAGGCAGACCACGCCATCTTGCTCATAGGTGGCGCGTTCAGCAGCGGTGATGGGGCGAAGGGGATTGGAATTGAGGGCCATCTGCGATCCTTTGCACACGGTTGGGTGATTTAATGTGCACTGATTATTGCTAAATCAGCTATTCTTTCAAATATAATCAGGCCAGTCATCCATGCACCCAGTGCATGGAGGTTCGCCGACGGCAAATTGAGGATGGCCCATGGAACTGCGTCAGTTGCGTCATTTTGTCGCCGTCGTGGAGTGCGGGAATTTGTCGCGCGCTTCACGAAAGGTTCATATCAGCCAACCCGCCCTGACCCGCAGCATCAAGGCCCTGGAAGGGCATTTGCGTGCGCGTCTCTTGGATCGTAAGCCGCGCGGGGTCGTTCCGACGCCAACAGGTGATGTCTTCTATCAACATGCAAAGCTGATCTTGAATGAGTGTTCCCGCGCTAAAGATGAAATCTTAGATGTTGAGTCAGGCTCCGTCGGCCAAGTGAACATCGGGATTGGGGCGATGTTCAGCGCCGCCATCATTGATCAAGTGGTTGGTCGCATTACGGAACATCATCCGACACTCCATATCTCGATCACAGAAGGTTTTTTCGAAGACTTGGTCGATCAATTGCGTGACGGGCGGATCGACGCTATTTTCACAAACTTCCCGGCCGCTGCTGCGGCTGTGGATCTTGTGCTCGAGCCCCTATGGACCGTGACCGCTGTCATCCTCGTCTCGGCGCGACACCCGTTGGCGCGTAAGCGGAAAATCACGGCCGCTGATCTTTCAGATACAAAGTGGGTGGTGGTCAATCAGCCGCATGTTGCCGACTCCCTCGATCAACTCTTTAGCAAGAGCGGCTTGGCCTTGCCGACATCGACAACGCGGACAAATTCCCTTGGCTTGATTAAGGCGTTGGTCGCGCGCCAAGGTTTTGTCAGCTTTCTGCCCGAGCATCTGGTGAGCGATGAACTCAAGCGTGGGGAACTGTTGATCTTAAATCTTCCGCAAGGCCGCATCGAGCGGCGCGCAGGCCTCATTTTACGGGCCGGAGTTCATCTACGCCCCGCGGTCAATCATGTCCTAACTGAGATTCGAAAGGTCTGCGCCACTGGATTGGGTCGTTCTTAGGCACTCTAACGGCTATTTTTTTGTGCGGTCGTCCGCCGGTGGCTTGCCTCAAGAATGCGCCTGGGCGGCATGGTGAAGCGTATGCCATGCATGGCAGAGACGGTAAATCAGCGTAGCTGGGACCTACAAGTTCTCAGGGATGACTTTCTTTCGGAAGGTCAATGCCAGGCTGACGGCTGAGAAGATCGCCGCGGCCTGGAGTGCAGTCGACGGACTCCACAACTCAGCCAGAGAACCCCATACTGGGCTACTGAGCGCCGTTGCGCCCATCATGACGGTTGTCATCAGGGCGAGACCGCGACCGCGAAGATGTCGTGGCAGAACCGTCTGCGCCGCAATCTGGAATGTTGACATGACGTAGAACGACATTGCTCCGACGGCAAACAAACAGGCCGACATTGCAGCGATTGATTCGAACAAGGTCAAACCAGCGATAAAGATCGCATGGCCTATAATTGCGACATTGAGAGTAAACTCGTTACCGAGATAGCGACGGACGGGCTCCATCGCCACGGCACCGACGATCGACCCCAAGCCGAAGTTGGCATAAACAAAACCAAACTCCCGCGCGTCGGCAACAAGAAGCGGCAGGATCGCCAGCACGGTCGACCATACAGCGAAGTAAAGGCCACTACGCAGCAAAGTGGCCTGAAATTTTTTATCGGCGAGCGTGAATGAAACAAGCTCCCGGACATCTTCACGCAGGCTTGTTTTAGCGCGCACCACAGTGGCGCTTTGTTCCAACTTCAACCGCGCAAGTATGATGATGAAACTGCAGTACGTTAAAGCATTTGCGAATAGCAAGGCGATAGGTCCTAGAAATGGCAGAAGGCCCGCTGACACGAGGGGCCCGGCTACTCTTCCGCCATTCACGGCCATGCTGTTAAGGCCGATGGCGGAGGGTAACTCCGGTGTTGCAACAAGGTCGGGAAGGAGCGCCGACTGCGTCGGCAACTTCATCGCGTTTCCGGCAGCGAGCACGACCGTCATGAGTAGCAGCAGAGACGGGCTTTGGACGCCCAGCAAAATTGAGCCTGCGATGATGATGGGAGTTGCAGCCATAACTGAATGAGCAATGATTAACAGAATGCGTCTGTCAAAACGGTCTGCGATCACACCGGCGGGCAGCGACAAAAACATGACGGGAAGGAACATAGCGGTCTGAACCAACGAGACTAACAATGGGTCAGTTTGCGACCACTCGCGCATTAACCAGGTCACAGTGATGTTCTGCATCCAGAAACCTGCCGTCGATACGGACATGCCAATCCAGAAAGTACGGAAGGTTGCATGAGACAAGGGTGAGAAAATCGACATACCGGGGCAGAACCATAAAGAAATGTGTCTTGGAGCAAGTGTTGAGGCTTGCACGCCGCCGCACACACGGCCCCCAGGAACCTGCCATAAGCTCGTATTGCGAGCTATTTTGCGGTCGTGGGGTGCACCCTGGCGCGTTTTGGCCGATCATTGAGTTTACCCGGAACGCTTAAACGAGGGACATCAATGCGCAATCTGGCTTTGTGGCTCAATATTGTCGTGGCATTGGCGGTCAGCTCGGCGGCCTATGGTGCCGAAGTTGCTGTAAAACCTGCGTCCTTCAAGGACTGCACGTCATGTCCGGAGATGGTGGTGGCTCCTCCTGGGACATTCGTCATGGGCTCGGACCATGTCGAACCGGTTGCCGGCGAGCTTCGACCTGAGGGTCCTGTTCATGAAGTTCGTATCCCAAAGGCTTTTGCGGTTGGAAAGTATGAAATCACAAACGAGGAGTTTTCTTCCTTCGTTGAAGCCACCGGCTATCAAGCCTCTGAGAGTTGCATTAAGTGGCGCGGAGAGCTGCGCGAACAGGAGTTTGGGGGAACGTGGCGGAACCCAGACTATGGCCGCGACCCGGGACCGCGAGAGCCTGTTGTGTGCGTCAACTGGCGTGATGCCAAGGCTTATACGACTTGGCTCGCTAAGAAAGCCGGCAAACCCTATCGTCTATTGTCTGAGGCTGAGTGGGAATACTTGGCCCATGGCGGAACGCAGACCACATGGCCCTGGGGCGAGAACCCCGACAATGCGTGCGCAACAGCAAATGTTTTCGATGACGATGGTGCCGATCGTGACAAAGCCTTCCGTAATGCGAGTTGGCAGCCTGTCAAGTGTCGAGACGGGTTTGGAATCGTGTCGCCGGTAGGCGCGCTGCAAGCAAACAGTTTCGGCGTCCACGACATCATCGGTAATGTCTGGGAGTGGACTCAAGACTGCTCGTTCCGCTTCTACGATCCCGCACGAAATGACGGTAAGTCTGTCGAAGTGGAAGGGGAATGTGATCGCAGAGCCGTGAGGGGTGGTAGCTGGTTCTCGCAGATCAGCCGCAATCGTGTCACCTTTCGTGGCCGCGACCCGGAACTCAGGGCCTCACATATCTTTGGTTTCCGAGTGGCAATGACGCTTCCGTAATCGCTCGATGTTGCTTAACTGATAGCAGTCGCCGAATGACTCAATCCATTCAATCTCTCGAGCGTGGCCTCCAAATCCTCGAGCTATTAAATCGGCAAACGGGACTGACGGCGAACCAGGTCGCCAAGCAAAGCGGCCTCACGCGCGGCACAGCATTTCGCGTGCTCGAGACATTGCGAAATCTTGGCTATCTCCTCCGCGACCCTGACAGCGGTTGTTACTGGCTTCAACGGCGCGTCTGTGCGCTCGCAGATGGATTTATCGAAGAAGCTTGGATCAATCAGATCGCCCGCCCCGAGCTTGAGGCGCTTGGCCACGAACTCGTTTGGCCGCTGACAATCACGACGCCGTCAGGCATTTCAATGCTGGTACGACTCAATACAGACTTTCAAAGTCCATTATCGAAGAACAGGTTCACCATCGGTCATCGCGTGTCATTAGTGGCGAGCGCTTCTGGAAAGGCTTATCTCGCCTACTGCGAGCCCGAGCATCGCGCTCTCCTGATCAATCTTGTCGTCAAATCATCGCCGCGTCTGGAAGATAAAATCGCTCGCAATAACCAGGGAATGCGCACTATCTTGAGCCAAGTGCGCCGTGAGGGGTTTGCGACAATGAGCGACGGCGACCGAAGTGCTGTTGCCGTGCCCATACTGTCTAAGGGGCATCCCCTGGCGAGCTTGGCGATGAGATTTTTCGGCTCTGCTATTCGCGCCAACGGAATCCGAAGAGATGTCGTGCCTTTGCTGAAGGGCGCGGCTGAAAAGATCGCGCGGGCATTCGAAACCGCACCGCCAACGCAAATGAAAGGCGCTACTGATTAGCTCACTATTCGAGCGTAGCCATATTGTCTCATGACGACGAAGTGTAAACTCGACATCATCTCTCATAAGAATCATAGAAGCTGAACAAAGTTTATCTCATGACACGCGAAGCACCAACCGGACCATTATCGGGCGTTAATGTTCTTAATATTGGGACCGCGATTGTCGGCCCCTGGGCCGCGACACTTTTAGGCTATTTAGGTGCAAACGTTATTAAGGTCGAGCGGCCGAGCGGTGAAACAACCCGTTTGGCTTTTCCAAAACAGAATGGCTGGGCGACGGGCTTTATCGCATCTAACGTCAATCAGCGGTTGGTTCTTCTGGATACTAAAAATGTCGAACACCAAGCCGTCTTGGATCGCCTCGCCGGTGAGGCGGATATATTGATCGAAAATTATCGACCTGGTGTCGCCGAGCGCATGGGAATTGGTTACCCTAAACTCAGTATCGCTAATCCGGGCCTCGTTTATATTTCAAGTTCTGGCTGGGGCGATGCCGGTCCGATGAAGCAGCTATCGGCTGTCGACCCACACCTGCAAGCATTCAGTGGGTTTGCCGCGCTCAATGGTGCGCCCGGTGGTCAACCTGAAATGATTAGATACACTCATATCGATCCGAGCGGTGCAACGCTAATGGCCGCGATTACGGTGCTTGGCCTCGTGGGCCGCGAGAGATTTGGAGCAGGCACGCTGCTGAAAACAAGCCATCTTGCGATGTCGCTTTGCATGGAATCAAGTAGGCTTGCTGAATGTTTGGCAACGGGGTCCCCCCTCCAGCGCCTCGGAAGTGCTACGGCAGCCAGCGCTCCGAACCAATGCTTTCGCGCGCAGGATCAAAAAGATATTGCAATCACCGCTGAGACCGATGCTCAGTGGTTGGGATTTTGTGAGGCTATTCAAAAACCTGAACTTACAAGTGACGAGCGCTTCAAGACAAATGCGGATCGCGTGAAAAATCGCGAGGTTCTCGCGGAACTGCTCGCCCGTATTATAGCCAACAAGCCATCGCGGTGGTGGGCGGTACAATTAACCAAGCGCAAAGTTCCCTTCGCTTTTAGCTTGGACTTTGAGCAAATCTCCAATCATCGCCAAATTGTCGAGAATGAGTACCTGACGACGATCACCCCTAAGCACACCGGCGATATGTTTGTTGGTGGCGTGCCGTGGCAGTTTTCTAAAACGCCAGCAGCCATTGATCGCAATGTCGCCGAACCTGGGTCTGATACAGCGCATGTTATTGAGAATGGTTTTACCAAACCGGCTGCATCGCGTTCAATGAAGCTTGCCGCGGGGCTTCCAGTGTCACGGTTGCCACTCGATGGAGTGCGCGTTATCGATGCAACGCAAGGGATCTCAGGGCCCCTCCTTGGGCTTCTGCTAGCCGAAGCTGGCGCCGAGGTTATTAAGGTCGAGCCGCCAGAAGGCGATTGGTCACGGCGTCTCGAGCCCCGCTCGGCGTCCGGTGAGAGTGCTTTGTTTGCAGCGCTGAATAGAAATAAGTCTCTGTCGACGGTCGATCTGGAGATCGAGGCGGGGAGAGCTCAGTTTCAAGACCTCATCTCGGATGCAGCAATCGTTCTTGAAGATTGGGGACCCGGTCGTTGGAAGGGCTCGACGATCGACCCGGAGATGGTACTCAAGGCTAACGCTCGACTTGTTTGGTTGTCCTTAAGCCCCTTTGGAGAGAAGGGGCCCATGGCGAGCCGGCCAGGAAGCGAGTTAGCTATCCAGGCGATGACAGGGTATTTGCGCACGCTTGGCCATTTAGGTGGTGCCCCTGTTCGTGTTGGTGCCGATATTGCTGGGTGTTGTACCGCCGCGAATGCTTTCTTGGCGGTGTTGGCGGCCTATTTTAACTGCCTACGAACCGGCAATGGTCAGCGCGTCGCGGTCAGCCAACTTGGCACTTTAATGTCGATGCGCACATTACAGTGGGCCGCAATGTCAAACCCGGACGCGTGGCTCGGAAACTCATATTGTACAAGCGAGACGGACTCGCCACGTCATGGGTATCGCACCAAGGACGCGCCCATCTTTGTCTCCATGATGAATTTGCGTGGTCAGGAGCAATTCATCACCATGATGAAAGAGCTTGGGATGTATGAGGCCGTAAAGAACGATGAGCGTTTCATCAAGGATGGCCGACAAACCGTGGGCATGGGCCACCTTGCACGCGATCTGCAATCGATTTGGGAAACGCATCTCAAGAATTTTAGTGCTCTCGAAGCGATTGAGATCATCAATCGAAATGGTGGAACAGCCGTTGAGTTTTCAGAGCTGCATCAATTGGTTGATCATCCGCAAGTAAAGGCACTCGATCTGGTCCAGCACCTCGATGGCGTGGCGTACCTTCGCGCACCCTGGGCAGCACCTTGGCCGCTTCCCACGCTTGCTAAGGCACAGCCGTATGTTCGCGAGAGTACAACCAGTCGTTCCAGAGCCGCAGAATAGAGCGGCCACAGGGGGTTAATTTGGATTTCAATCTTCCAGAAGAGACGCAACTACTAAAAAATACAGTTCGCCGTTTTGTCGAGACGGAATTGATTCCGCTTGAGCGGTCGTTGCCCGACCGTCCTAACTCACATGATCTGCCAACTGATATCCGCCAGCCACTTGAGAAGAAAATTCGAGACCTCGGCCTGTGGGCGATGGAGGCTCCGGAAGACATCGGTGGGGCCGGATTATCAATCTTAAATCATTGTGTTGTGATGGAGGAGGCCTACCGCAGCACGGCCGGACGATGTTTGTGGACTTCATTGTTTTTCCCAGTTCTTCATAAGCTCGGGACGGAGGCACAGAAACAGAAGTATTTGATGCCAGGCCTGCGCGGCGAATTTCACGGTGCATCAGCCTTTAGCGAGCCGGGGGCGGCAGGTGATCTTGCGGGTATTCAAGCGTCATGTGTTCGTGCCGCAGGTGGTTGGGTTCTCAATGGGACAAAATGCTGGATTTCATTTGCCAAGACCGCCCGTTATGTCTTGGTGCTGACGCGGTTGCAGGGAACCAAGCGCCATGAAGGCCTGACTTGGTTCATCGTCGACGCTGGGACGCCCGGATTCACGGTGGGTCGCCAACAGCGCATGATTCATGGGCAATCCACTTATGAATTGATCCTGCAAGATTGTTTCGTCCCAGACTCCCAGCTTCTCGGCGAACCCGGTCAGGGTTGGGCTGCGGGCGAGACAGCACTCTATCGCGGTCGAGTAACAATCTCTGCCCGGGCGATTGGCATCGCTGGGCGCTGTTTTGATCTTATGGTCGAATATTCCAAACAACGTTACACGTTTGGCCAGCCGATTTCATCCAGGCAGGCCATTCAATGGATGATCGCTGACTCTGCTATGGAGCTCCATGCCTCCCGCTTAATGGTTTACGATGCGGCGTGGCGCGCACAGAATGGCCAGGACGTGCGAACCCAAATGGCGATGATCAAAACTTACACATCGGAGATGGTCGGGCGAGTTGTCGACCGCGCCGTGCAGGTTCATGGCGCTGCCGGATTATCTGACGAAACCATTATTGAGAGATGTTACCGAGACGTCAGGCCAATGCGAATTTACGAGGGCACGTCGGAAGCCATGCGCAGCGTGATAGCGCGCAATATTCTGGCTCAGAATTTTATGTCCGGTCAGTAGTCAAATGGCTCATCGGCAGCAAAAGGTGCGCGATATTATCAGCAGCATCGCTTGCCTATTGCTGATTTCGACAGTCCTGGCTGCACAATCGTCGCCCACAATTGCCGCAGAACGCCGTGACTACGTTTTGCGCGTCGCCGCGACTGACGTGCCGGCGGCATTGGGAAACCCATTCAAATCGATGGGTGCCACTGCTGGCTCGGTGTGGGACCTGATATTTGATTGCCTGATTCGGTTTGATCAATCGGGCGCTATCGCGCCGGGGCTCGCGACGCGCTGGGAGAATCCCAATCCGACGACGTGGCGTTTTCATCTGCGCAATGACGCAAAATTCTTTAGCGGGGCGCCTGTCGATGCCGCTGCGATTGTCAAGACGATCGAGATCCTCAAATCTCACCCGGAATATCCGATTACCGCCGACACGATGACAATTGCGCGAGTCGTCGCGATTGATGCGCAGACCGTTGAGATTGTTACTGCCGTCCCCGACGCCATCTTACCCCGGCGGCTCGCTCTCGTCCGCATTGTTGACCCCGCTATCTGG
>Ga0049085_10000662_pt1 | contig 13476 bp, 11 predicted proteins | sample GreLakmeSU08MSRF_FD_66721 | JGI IMG/M metagenome (GOLD analysis project Ga0049085, IMG submission 66721) | Freshwater lentic microbial communities from great Laurentian Lakes, MI, USA - Great Lakes metaG SU08MSRF | ecosystem: Environmental > Aquatic > Freshwater > Lake | place: Great Lakes... | reverse complement strand
CAAACGACAACCGCTGAACTGAACCCCGATGTCATAAAGGGGTCAGACCCCTTTATGACATCGACGGGACTTGCACAACGGTCGGGATCAGTCCAATGTCACAAAAGGGTCTGACCCCTTTGTGACATCTAGACGGACTGCGGATCGACGTCGACGACGACGCGAGCATCGGCTGCGCGCAGCGACGTATGGCGATCGGCTAAGACTGCGTGGATCGCCCGGGCGGCGTGTTCGGCGCGCTGCGTGCGGAGCAACAGGTGCGCGCGATGGCGGTCCCGCAGGCGGATCAAGGGAGCCGGACCCAGCACATCGTCGTCGGGCACCATCACCGCCAAGGCATCGGCGAGACCGTCGAGGAAGACCATCGGAGCATCGGCGACGGGGGCATCGACAACGACCCGTACGAGGCGGCTAAACGGCGGATAGCGCAGCGCCTCGCGCCGCACGAGCTCGCCATCCAGAAACTCGTCGACCGCATGGCGCGCAGCGAGCCGCACGACACGCTGTGCCGGGTCCCACGTCTGGAGGATGACGCGACCGCCCGAACCCTCGCGGCCGGCACGGCCCGCAAGTTGGGCGAGGAGGGCGAACGAGCGCTCCTCCGCGCGGAAATCGGGCATCGCGAGACCGAGATCGGCGTCGATCACGGCCGCCAGGCGCACATCTGGGAAGTCGTGACCCTTGGCCACGATCTGGGTGCCGACCAGCACGGCGCGATCGGTGGCAGCAAACGTCGTCAAGACCTCCTCGAGCGCCCCCACCCGCGCCGCCACATCACCATCGAGTCGCAGCACGGTGAGTCCGCCAAAGCGATCTGCGATCTCGCTCTCGAGTCGCTCGGTCCCTGCGCCAATCCGCGTGATGTCGACGGCACCGCAGCCGGGGCAGCGTGTTGGCGATGGTTCGTTATAGGCGCAGTGGTGACAGACGAGACGTGGCGGATGCTGATGCAACACCAACGAGACGTCGCACGACGGGCATCCAAAGCCACGGCCGCAGGCTCGACAGTGCAGCGCGAGTGCGGCACCACGCCGGTTGAGCAGGATCATCGCGCGCCCGCCGTCACGTTCGATCTCTCCGAGTGCGCTCGCGAGCGTTCTCGAGAGCGGATAGTGCCCGTCGCGCGAAAGATCGACGATTTCGACGGGCGGCAACTTGCCGCCGACCCGCGTTGGCAGCTTGATGTGTTCGAGTGCGCGCCACGCCTCGGGGCGTGGAGTCGCCGAGGCAAAGACGACGGCGGCGTTGGCTGCTCGCGCTCGCATCAGTGCCACGGTGCGAGCGTCGTAGCGTGGGTCCGACTCTTGCTTGTACGCAATCTCGTGTTCCTCGTCGACGACGATCAGGCCGAGGTCACGCATTGGGGCGAGGATCGCGGACCGCGCGCCCACGAGCACGCGCGCCTCGCCCGACTCGAGCCGCTGCCAGACGCGCGCGCGCTCGCCCTGCGCAAGACCAGAGTGCAGCACCTCGACGAGGCTGCCAAAGCGGCGCCGCACGCGCGCAGCGGTCTGTGGCGCCAGGGAGATTTCTGGCACGAGGATGATCACACCCCGTCCCTGTGCGAGCGCATGAGCAGCGGCACGCAGAAACACCTCGGTCTTGCCCGAGCCGGTGACACCGTGCAGCAGCAGCTCGCGGCTCCCTTGGTGACTCCCTTCACCGCTGCCATCGACAGCCTGCTCGAGCCGCAGGATTGCCACGATCTGATCTGCATTTGGTTCGAGCGACGACTCGAGCTCCGGCTTGGGCGCATCGATCTCGACCAGCCGCCCAGCGGCCAACAGCTTGCGGACCGCGCCGGGCGTGGAGCCAGAACGAGCTGCAATGTCGCTGAGGGGGCCCGGCGCGTTCGTCGCGGCCGCCAGGATCGCGGCCTGCCTCACACCCTTGACGACGGCGTCGGGCGCAACCGCCAGCCACGGATCCGGTGGTGGTGCGTTGCCCGTGGGTGGTAGCACGAGCTTGAGCGCACGCGCTGGCGGGGTGGCGTAGCGATCGGCGATCCGTAGTGCGAGCTCGACCAACTCGGGCGGTACACGCCCACCCGTATCTACCACCGGCTTAAGCGTGATGCCCGCAGGAATATCATCGTCCGTGGCTTCGCGCACCACCACGCCGCGCTCCTGGCGGCGGCCAAGTGGAATCTCCACGACAGCGCCAACCGGCAGCGCACCGGCGTACGTCAGTGGCCCCTTCAGTCCGCGCGTCGTAACGAGCGGGATGACAACGACTGCGCTAGAGCGCAGCGAGGAGCTCGTCGACCCGATCGGTCCGTTCCCACGTAAATTCATCTCGTCCGAAGTGGCCATAGGCAGCACTGGGACGATAGACCGGACGGCGCAGGTCGAGCTGCTCAAGGATCGCGGCGGGCCGCAGGTCGAACACCTTTTTGACTGCCTCGACGATCTTGTCGTCGTCAACTGTGGCCGTGCCAAACGTCTCGACCATGATCGAAACGGGATGCGCAACGCCGATCGCGTAGGCAACCTGGACCTCACAGCGGGCGGCAAGGCCGGCAGCAACGACATTCTTGGCGACCCAACGGGCGGCGTAGGCAGCCGAGCGATCGACCTTGGAGGGGTCCTTGCCGGAGAACGCCCCACCACCGTGGCGGGCCATGCCACCGTACGTGTCGACGATGATCTTGCGTCCGGTCAGGCCGGCATCACCCATCGGTCCGCCGATGACGAAGCGACCCGTCGGATTGACGAGCAGCAGATCGGAGTCGGCATTGAACAGCGAGGGATCGCAGATGTCGGCGGGCAGGAGGCCCTGCACGACGTGCTTGGCCAGATCGGCCTTGATCTGAGCCTGCTCAACGGCTTCGGAGTGCTGCGTGGAGATCAGCACGCGCTCGATGCCGACGGGGCGCAGATGGCCACCATCCTCGGCGTACTGCACCGTCACCTGCGTCTTGCCGTCTGGGCGCAAATAGTCGAGCGTGCCGTCCTTGCGGACAGCGGCGAGACGACGGGCGAGCTGATGCGCAAGCGTGATCGGAAGCGGCATCAGCTCGGGCGTCTCGGTGCACGCGTAGCCGAACATCATGCCTTGGTCACCCGCACCGACCTCGTCGGCATTGCTACCGTCGACGCCTTGGGCGATGTCGGGCGACTGGCGGTCGAGCGTCACCATCACGCTGCAGGTATTGCAATCGAAGCCCTTGAGGGCGTCGTCGTAGCCGATGTCGCGCACGGTGCCGCGCACGAGGTCGGGGATATCGATGCGAGCGTTCGTCGTAATCTCGCCGGCGACGATGACGACGCCGGTCGTGATCAGCGTCTCACAGGCGACACGCGACAGCGGATCCTGCGCGAGCACGGCGTCGAGCACCGTGTCGGAGATCTGGTCGGCGATCTTGTCGGGGTGCCCCTCGGTGACGGACTCCGAGGTAAACAGCATCGAATGTTCTTGCGCCACGTTGCGCTCCTTAACAGCCGAATCGTGAAGATGCGGCGGATTATCACGCAAATGCTAACGCGCGTCTCCCCTGAGCGTCGCACTTTCAGCCCGTTGTGGAGCGGTTATTAGGTGCTTGTTAGCCGATCGAGATAAACAACGTCGCCGCGCCGGGCGTACCCCAGGCGACGATGCCATTGATCGCACCAACGGCCGGTACGACCTTCGCACCCTTTGCTACAGCCATTGCTTGGAGCTGCGCGGCATTGATGTAGGCCAGTCCAGTCACGTTCGCAGGCAGGCCCGCCTGGCTCGTGATCGCCTGATAGGCAGCACTACTCGTAATCGACGCGGTCGGTGCGCCGGCGAGCTGCGGAGCCGTGCCGACCGCAACGATCGAACCGCCCGGCTGGACCGTGACGACGAGCTTCGTGACATCGACTGCACTCTTCGTCGCACTCTCTTCGGCGCGACCTGCACCAAGCTGGTTGGCACTGGTGAGAGCCTTCGTGAGCGTCGAGGCGGCGGCCGTCGGATCCTGCGGCGCAAGCAGCAGGGCGCCAGACGGCGTGTCTCCACCAAGCGCCACGAGCGCATGCTCACCCGTCAGTGCCGGGATTAGACCAGCACGGAGCGAGATGCCCGTCAGCGTCTCGACCGTGCTGATCTGCTTGGCTAGCTCGGGCGACTGCGCGGCCGCAACGTCGAGCGCAGCGAGCAGCGTCGGGCCGAGATCACGGAAGGCAACAAAGCCCGTCGCGTCGGCCGGAATCTGATTGATGATCGTTGGAGCGTACGCCGTCGGGATGCGGGCGCCGAGCTTGGTCAGCGCAGCCTCGTCGGCATCGCCAGCGGCGACAACGCGTAGACCGTTCTGCTCGGCAACTACTGCGAGCCCGAGGCCACGTAGGTTCTGCAACGTCGCCGAAAGTTGAGCCAACGCCTGGGTCGGATCGGGCATGCCGTTCGCGCTCGACTTCGGCAGCAAACCGCCGGCGAGCTGGACCAGCCCGGCAATGCGAGCCGGCGCGAGGTAGGCAACCGCGATCGAAGCGCTGGGAAGCTTGGTGAGCGTCGCCTGGAAGGCTGGGTCGTCGGCCAGTGCTGGCGCCACGCCCGACTGAGCGTCGAGCGCACTTTGGAGCGTCGCGCGTGAGGTGCCCGCAATCGCTGTCGAGCCGTTGACCGTGATCGCGAAGGCACCGCGCTCCCAGACGGGTGCACCCTTGATGTCTGGCCCCTGAGTGAAGCCAGCCTTGGCTAGTTCGCGGATCAAAGCGGCGCTATCGGCTGCCGTTGCGACGATCACTGCGTTAGCCGATGGCGTGGCGCCACCGCTGAGGTCGACGCCGAGCAGACCGACGCTGAGATCGCCACCGAGCGCCTGCATCACCTTGGCCTGATCCGAGCCATCGCTCAATCGACCGTTGAGTGTGGCGACCGCCTGAGTTCCGCCGGGCACCTTCGCGGCGAGCGCCTCGAGTGCCTGCCATGGTGCGCCACTGCGATCGGTGTTGACGCTCGCGTAGGCCAGCGCGGTGGCTGGCACGGCGACGGCTCCCTTGGCCCGCTCCTCTGCTCCTGCCGCGGCGCTACCACTGCCAAAAGCGGCGATCGCCGCGAACGCTAAGGCTGCGGTGAAGATCGAGAGCAGAAGGATGGAGCGACGTTGCGGCATGGGCTGATTGTACATCTGGTTTGCTCTTCGTAGGTGACGAAGAAACGGCTTACCTACAGGCGCCGTCAGAAGACTAACGACCCGCGATGCGGATCAGATTCTCGGCGAATTCGAGATCGCGCTCGGCACGATACCGATTGATGCTCTCGTCGCCGGCCTCGATCAGTTCGAGCCGTGCCCGAGCATCGTCGACCTTGGCCTGTGCGGCCTCGACGTCGATGGCGTCCGAGGCAACGGCGCCTTCGACGAGCACGATTGCGCGCTCGCCCTGCATGCTGAAATACCCGTCCGAGGTGGCGAAGGCCTTCCACTCCGAGGCCCCCACGCGCACGCGAATCTCGCCGGCATCGAGCCGAGCGACGATCGGCTGATGGCGCGGCAACACGCCGAGTCCACCCTCCGCGCCGGGCACGACAACCATCTCGGCCTCACCCGAGAAGGCGTGCCCCTCTGGCGTGATGATCTCGCAATGCATGGTCGCCATAGTGGTTAGACCGCGGCGGTCTTGAGGCGCTCGGCCTCGGCGACGACGTCTTCGATGCCGCCAGCCAGGAAGAAGGCCTGCTCCGGCAGATCGTCGTGCTTGCCGTCGAGGATCTCCTGGAAGCCGCGGATCGTGTCTTCCAGACGCACGTAGCGTCCGTCGCGACCCGTAAAGACGGCGGCGACGAAGAACGGCTGCGACAGGAAGCGCTGGATTTTGCGGGCGCGCTGCACGGTCAACTTGTCATCGTCGGACAACTCGTCCATGCCGAGGATGGCAATGATGTCCTGCAGGTCCTTGTAGCGCTGAAGCACGCGCTGGACGCTGGTGGCAACGCGGTAGTGCTCTTCGCCGACGACGCCAGGCTGCAGAATGCGGCTGGTCGAGTCGAGCGGATCCACGGCCGGGTAGATGCCCTGCTCCGAGATCGCACGCGACAACACGGTCGTGGCGTCAAGGTGGGAGAACGTGGCGGCCGGGGCCGGGTCGGTCAGGTCGTCGGCAGGCACGTAGATGGCCTGGACCGAGGTGATCGAGCCCTTCTTCGTCGACGTGATGCGCTCCTGAAGCTCGCCCATCTCGGTCGCCAAAGTCGGCTGGTAGCCCACGGCGCTCGGCATACGACCGAGCAGAGCGGACACCTCAGAACCGGCCTGGGTGAAGCGGAAAATGTTGTCGACGAACAGCAGCACGTCCTGGCCGTCGACGTCGCGGAAGTACTCCGCCATCGTCAGACCGGACAGGGCGACGCGCAGGCGGGCACCCGGCGGCTCGTTCATCTGGCCGTAGACCAGTGCCGTCTTGGAGATGACGCCAGATTCCTTCATCTCGAGCCAGAGGTCGTTGCCCTCACGCGTGCGCTCACCGACGCCAGCGAAGACGGACAGGCCGCCGTGCTGCGTTGCGATGTTGTTGATCAGTTCCTGGATCAGCACGGTCTTGCCGACGCCGGCACCACCGAACAGACCGATCTTGCCGCCCTTGGTGTACGGCGCAAGCAGGTCGACGACCTTGATGCCGGTCTCGAGGACGGACGGCTTCGGGTCGAGGTCGGCAAACTTCGGTGGCTCGCGGTGGATGCCCCAGCGCTCACCCGTGACGGGCTCGCCCTTGTCGATCGCGTCGCCGAGCACGTTGAAGATGCGGCCGAGCGTCTGCTGACCAACGGGCACGCTGATCGAGTCGCCCGTGTCGAGCACTTCTGCGCCACGCGCGAGTCCATCGGTCGAGTCCATGGCGACGGCACGAATGCGGTCATCGCCCAGGTGCTGCTGTACCTCAGCCACGACGAAACCGTCCGCAGTCTGAATGTGCAGGGCCGCATAAATTGCGGGAAGCGACTCTGGGAAGACGGCGTCGATGACGACGCCCTTAATTTCCACGATCCTACCGACGTTGCGCTCAGCCATGATGCGTCTTTTGCCTCGTGATTCGATGTCGTGATTGAAGGTTGAAAATGATTGAGTCACACGCCTACCGAGGCAGTCGTGGACGTGGCGGCACCATAGCGGAAACCGTTACAGACGGTAGGGGTAAGGCGCCTACACGACCAACGCCACAACGAGAAACGGCAGGCTGAGCGCCATCGCGCCAAACGCCGTCCCACCGGTCACGCGCTCCGACCCGCGTCGCGACCAGGCGAGCAGCCCGATTCCCAGCATCGCCATGGCAAAGCCAACGACGCCCGCCCCGGCGCTGATTGCTGGCCGCAGTGGGCGTCCAGCCGCGTAAAAGACGACCACCAGCACGCCCGCTAGCACCACTAACGCCACCACCAACAGTGCGAGCCGCAGCGCCGCAGCCCGCCAGTCGATTGTGTTCACGGTGCGAGTGGGTACGCGCAGGCCCAACCATGACCGTCGGCAGCGACTTCGAGCTGCGGGTCGTGCGCGCTGCACGAGGCCTGGGCAACGGGACAGCGGGGGTGGAAGCGACAGCCAGCCGGAGGGTTGATCGGGCTCGGCACATCGCCCTGCAGCACGATCCGCTCACGCGAGCGTGCGAGCTTGGGATCAGCAATCGGCCGCGCCGACAGCAACGCCTTCGCATAGGGGTGACGTGGATGGTTGTAGACCTGCTCCCCCTCCCCCTGCTCGATCACGCGGCCGAGGTACATCACCTGGACACGGTCAGCGAGCCGCCGCACAACATCGAGGTCGTGCGCAATCACGATGTAGGAGAGGCCAAGATCGCGCTGGAGGTCCTCCAAGAGGTTGACGATCTGTGCCTGCACCGAGACATCGAGTGCCGAGACGGGCTCGTCGCAGACAATCACGCGCGGCTCAAGGATGATCGCCCGCGCGATACCGATGCGCTGACGCTGGCCACCCGAGAACTCATGCGGGAAGCGATTGTAGTGCTCAGGGTTGAGCCCGACCCGCTCCATCGCCTCCTGGACCTTGCGCTTGCGCTCGGCCGGCGTCCCAATCGAGTGGATGTCGAGCGGCTCCTGCATCGATTGCCCGATCCGCATGCGCGGGTCGAGCGAGGCGATCGGATCTTGGAAGATCATCGTAACCTGACGACGAAAATCGTTCAGGCCCCGACCTCGACGTCGCGTGATGTCGTCGCCCATATACGTGATCGAGCCGGCATCGATGTCGCGCAGGCGAACGAGTCCACGCGCGAGCGTCGTCTTGCCGCAGCCCGACTCGCCCACGATCGCGAGCGTCTCGCCCTGATGGAGCGTCAGGTCGACGCCATCGACAGCCTGCACGCGGCCGACCTCTCGCTGGAAGACGATGCCCCGCTTGACCGGGAAACCAATCTTGACGCCGGTCGCGGTGAGGATGGGTTCGCTCATGCCGACTCCTCGCCACTGGCAACGCGGGCGCCTTCGCGGGCGCGGGTTGGGGCATCGAGGTGGCAGGCGACGACCGTGTCAGAGCCTGCAACCGCGGCCAAGACCGGCGCGGGATCGGCTCGGCAGACGTCCATCGCCATCGCGCAGCGTGGCGCAAAACGGCAGCCTGCTGGCGGGTTCATCAGGCTCGGCGGCGAGCCCGCGATCTGATGCAGGCGCTCGCCCGCACGATTACGTCCGGGCAACGACGCCAGCAGGCCCCACGTGTAAGGGTGCTGCGGGCGCGCAAACAATTCGTCGACCGGCGCGCGCTCCACGATCCGGCCGGCGTACATCACCGCCACCTCGTCACAGACCTCGGCAACGACGCCAAGGTCGTGGGTGATCAACACGATCGCCGCATCGACTTCGCTGCGCAGGTCGCGCATCAATTCGAGAATCTGGGCCTGCGTCGTGACATCGAGCGCCGTCGTCGGCTCGTCGGCAATCAACAGTCGGGGCCGGTTGAGCAGCGCCATCGCGATCATCACGCGCTGACGCATACCGCCAGACAACTCGTGCGGGTACGTCTTGAGGCGATCCTCGGGGCTGGGAATACCAACGGCAGCCAAGCCGGCGACAGCCAAGGCGCGCGCCTCGCGCCGCGACACCTTCTGATGCAGCCGCACGGCCTCTTCAAGTTGCCAGCCGATCGTCATCACGGGATTGAGTGACGTCATTGGGTCTTGGAAGATCATCGCGACCTCAGAGCCGCGCAGCGTCCGCAACTCACTCTTCGGCATGCCCACCAGCTGGTGTTCACCCAGTTGAATGCTGCCCTCGACCGTGGCGGAATCGGGCAGCAGACCCATGATTGAGAGGCTCATCGCAGACTTGCCGCAGCCAGACTCGCCGACGATGCCAAGCACCTGGCCCGCGTCGACCGTCAGGCTGACGCCATCCACAGCACAGACCGGACCATCGTCCGTCCGGAAGGTCGTTCGCAGGTTTTCAACGGTCAGCAGCGCCATCGTCTACTCCAGCCGAATCCGTGGATCGAGGGTGGCGCAGACGACGTCGACGACGATGTTCGCGACGACGATCAAGATTGCGGAGAACAAGACGATGCCGGCCGTGGTGGGCACATCGAGCCGCTTGGCGGCCTCCACCGCGAGCGCTCCGAGACCCTGTAGCCCGAAGGTCACTTCGATCAGAATCGCGCCGCCAAGCAAGAGGCCAAGGTCGAGACCGAACATCGTCACAATCGGCAGCGAGGCATTACGCAGAGCGTGGCGCACGACAACCCGCGACTCGCTCGCACCCTTGGCACGGGCGGTACGCACGTAGTCCTCGTTGAGGGTGTCGAGCATCTGAGAGCGCGTGATCCTCACGTAGATGGCGGCAAATTGGAGCGCCAGCACCGTGGATGGCAACAGCAAGTGGTAGAGCCACGGCCACGGGTTCGAGAGCGCAAAATTCTGGTAGCCACTGAGTGGAAAGAGCTCGTACTTGTAGGCGAGGAAGTAGATGGCCAAGAGGCCGAAGTAGTAGACGGGCAGCGACTGCCCGACGAGTACGAAGACCGTCGAGCTGCGATCCAGCAGCGACCGCGGTCGGATTGCTGACAGCACGCCAATCGGAATCGAGATCAACAGCCAGATCAAGGCGGACACAATCGCCAACGACAGCGTGACGGGGAAGCGGCTCCAAATCAGCGAGTCGACGGAGCGCTGCTTCGCAAACGAGCTGCCAAAACGACCCAGCAGCTGATCGCACTCTGCAGCCGTCGAGCCCGGACAGACACGGTCGCGCTCTTCTTGCGTTGGGCCGAGCACGAGCCGACGCAGGCTGTAGGCATATTGCACGTAGTACGGCTGATCAAGCCCAAGCAGGGCCTTGACGCTTTCGATCTGCTGCGGCGATGGATTCTTGCCGGCATAGAGTCGCGCCGGCGAAATGTTCGACTTCCACGTCAAGACCGGGCCAAACAGTACGAACACGGCCAGCGTCACCACGAGCACCACAAAGGCACCGCCGAGAATACGTCGGATCAGGAAGCGAATCATCGAGACTGAACGGGTTGCACCCACCCGCCACGTCGCATGGACGTGGCGGGTGGAACAGACACCGAGCGGCTACTTGCCGTCCGTCAGGAAGTACGAACCAAAGTAGTACTGCTTGCTTGGGCCCCAGACGTAATTGCCCAAGCGGTTCGAGATAAACGACACCTTGCGCCGCAAATCGAGCGTCGCCCAGGGGGCGAGGTTCGCAGCTGTGTCCGTCGAGAGCTGAGCGAACTGCCCGTCTCGATCCGCACCAGCCGGCAGCGCGTTGATCTCCGCGACCTTGGCGTCAAAGCCCTCGTCGCAGAACTGTCCGTAGTTCGAGCCCTGCCCGCAGAGCAGCAGCGGACCGTAGAACGTGATGGCGTCGGCATAGTCCTGACCCCAGCCAGCAATACCAATGTTGTACTCGGACTCCGGATCGGCCAGGAAGCCGTAGTAGACATCCGCAGACAAGGCCTTGACGGTCACCTTGAAGCCAATCGCCTCCAACGTCTCCTTGATCGACGCCGACACCTGCGGTGCCGGGTTATCTGCGAAGTTGGCGACCGTGATGTTGATCGGCGTGGCTACGCCCGAATCCTTGACCAGCTGCGTGGCCTTGGCGACATCCATCGCGTAGACATCCGGCGACTGACCGGCGAGCAGGTTCTCGGAGAGAATCTGCGACCACGGCGAACGACTCAGCGCGCCGCCAAGGATCTTGACGATTGCCTCACGATCGATCGCGTAGTTGACGGCCTGACGCAACTTGACGTTGTCAAACGGCGCCAGATCGGTGCGGAAGACCGCGTAATCGACGGCGGCATCCGGCGTCGAGTAGAAGCGGTCCTTGTACTGCGGATCGTTGGCGGTCGCTGGAATCTCGGAGCCAGTCGGCGCCGAACCGTCGAACGTCATATCGAGCTCGTTGTTCTTGAGCTGAGCGAACTGCGTCTCATCGGGCACGCCGATCCCTGCTTCGATGCCATCAATGTTGTTCTGATTCTCCAGTTCGGGCACGCCGGCAGCGACGTTTGCAGCCCACGTGGGCTCGCGCACAATCGTGACGGACTTGTCGAGCTGGTAATCAGAGATCTTGTACGGACCGACGTACGGCGGTGGTGTCTCGGTCTTCTTGTGCGGCGTCGAGGCCGGAATGATGAAGCCCCATGCCATTGCAAGGGCACGTGGGAACGAGCCGTCAGCCTTGACCAGCGTGAACTCGGTTGTCAGCTCGTCAACAGCCTTGATGCCGCTGATACCCGGATTCTTCTTGCCCTTCGACGATGTCATGACATCGCTGTAGTCGGACTCGCCAACGATGCCGGAGTAGTACCCCGAGGCCGGTGGGCCACCCGTTGCGCACTGAATGTTCGGATCAAGGATGTACTCATACGTCGCCTTGACGTCCTTGGCCGTGACGGGCGAACCATCCGGGAAGGTCAAACCCGAGCGCAACTTGACCGTGTAGGTCAGGCCATCAGCCGAGACGGTCGGCATGTCCGCCGCCAAGTCGGGCTGCATCTGATTCGTGGCAGGCGCCACGACGGTATCCGGATAGCCATAGAGGCCACGAGCCATGAAGTAGAAGACCGACCACGAGATGCCGTAATACGAGAGGCCATTCCAGCAGTCAATGTTGTCGTTCATCGCCATCTTCAGCGTGCCGCCCTTGGTGGGTGTCACAGCGGCCGCAAAGCCACCCTTCAGAAAATCACCGCTCGCTGCGGCAGTGGTATCTCCACCACCGCTTGCTGCGGTCGAGCTCGTGCTACTGCTCGAGCCACAGGCGGCTACGACGGCGGCAACAGCCACCAGCGCGATCGTCATCATTAGTTGTCGGAGCTTCATCGTGCCCCTCCTCGGGTTGTCGTGGTCATTGGATCAGTCCTTTCGTACGTGTGTGGAAGAGCGGTTGGCGCCACTAGTTCTGCGTGCCGCCACGAGGGTCGAGTGCATCCCGCAGGCCATCGCCCAGCAGATTGAAGGCGAGCACCGTGAGGATCAGCAACGTTCCTGGGAAGACCATCAAGAACGGGGCATTGATGTAGAGCCCGCCAGGGACAGCATCGGAAATCATGCGTCCCCACGATGGGATCTCAAGCGGCAGGCCGAAGCCGAGGTAGGACAGCGCAGCCTCGGCCGCGATCGCACCGGCGATCGAGAGGCTGGCATAGACCGTGACCGGACCAATCAGCTGTGGCAAGAGGTGGCGCAGGACGATGCGCGTGTTGCTCGCACCCAACATGCGGGCGGCGGTCACAAACTCGCGGTCACGCAAGGCCAACACCTCGCCACGAAAGATCCGGCCTGGATAGAACCATGAGAAAAACGCGATGATCAGGATCACGAACCAGAGCGACGGCCCAAACGCCACCGAGGCCGCCACGGCAAAGAGTAGGAACGGGAAGGCCGCGACGATGTCCATCAGGCGCGCAATCGTCGTGTCGGTCCAACCACCGACATAGCCTGCGACGACGCCGAGGAGCAGCGCTGCGGCGACGGTCAGGATCGTCGCCACGACACCGATGGTCAACGACGTGCGCGCGCCGTAGGACAACTGAACCAGCATGTCGTAGCCGAGACTGTTTGACGCGCCGAGGACAAAGCAGTTGGGCTCACCCACACTCGCCAACCCGTTTGAACAGCCGCCTAGCGGCCCGACGGGCAGCAGCGTGTAGTCGTCGACACCCGACGAGTTCGACTTGTTGACCGGATGGTTCGTCCACGACTCGAACAGTGACCCGGCGAGCGCAAAGACCACGAGCAGCGCGATAAAGAGCAGGCTGCAGAGCGCTACGTAGTCATGCCGCAGCCGGGCAGCAGCGAGCTGCAGCGGGGTGCGCGCGACGACCATGCCATCGACCTGCATGTCTTGAAACTCCTCGACAGTCGCCACAGGAACCTCCCTCCGCACGGAAGGGTACACCGGATCTTCACCCGCTGCGGCTCACCAAATCCTGCTCCGACGAGCGGATTGCTACGACAGTGCGTCGGCGCCCGCGACGACCTCGAGCAGCTGCTGCGTGATCTCGGACTGCCGTGCGCGGTTCATGTCGAGCGTAATACGGTCGATCAGGTCCTT
>Ga0049085_10000661_pt1 | contig 13484 bp, 9 predicted proteins | sample GreLakmeSU08MSRF_FD_66721 | JGI IMG/M metagenome (GOLD analysis project Ga0049085, IMG submission 66721) | Freshwater lentic microbial communities from great Laurentian Lakes, MI, USA - Great Lakes metaG SU08MSRF | ecosystem: Environmental > Aquatic > Freshwater > Lake | place: Great Lakes... | reverse complement strand
GTGTAGCGCCACGGCGCATGGCTGCCGTGAATCTCCGGGAACGACTGCGAGTAGGTCACGGCAATGGCGTAGGCGCCGGTCACCATGATGCCGCCGATCGACGAGAACGCTTGCGTGTAGCCGAGCGCCGCCTCGCGCTGCTTGGCGTCGGGGAAGATTTCGGCAATCCACGCCACCGCCGCGACGAACTCGACGAACACGCCGATATACGTCGTCGATCGGAAGAACAGCAGCATCCAGATGTTGGTGGCGAAGCCGGCCGCGAAGGCCGAGAAGGCGTAAATCAGGATGCTCCACACCAGCACGCGCCGCCGGCCGAAACGGTCGGTGAGGTAGCCGCCGACCAGGCCGAACGCGCCGCCGATCAGTGCCGGCACCCAGAAGAACATGCCGACCCAGAAGTTGAAGTCGGACGTCCCGGGCTTGAGGCCGGTCAGTTCGCCAATGGCCGGCCCGACCACGAGGGGCGCCATCAGGATCTCGTAGATGTCGAAGGCAAAGCCGAGAGCAGCGATGCTGCAGATCAGCCACTGCAGGGGTGTCAGCGCGGGGCGGTTCAGTGTGGACATGCGTCTAAGTGATTGAAGTCCGCGCTAGTATACGAGACCGAGTTGATTATCGTGCGTATCGTTGTCCTTCTTCTCACGGTTCTGGCCGCACCGGCGTTGACCGCCTCGGCACAAACATCCGGTGCAATGGGACGGTGTCACACCGTCCGTGCACGTGTGGAACGCCAACGTGCAACGTGAGTTACCCGGCCGTTCTTTCCGGTTGGCGGCCTGCGGCAGAATACCGCCTGGACCACCATCGAAGCGAAGACCTCAGATGGCGACTCCTGGTATCAGGCTCTGATCGTCGACGTCCGACGGCAGCACCGGCCGTGGCGATCTGCGCGGTCCCGACCTGCGCGTCGTCGATCTGGTGTCCAGCAAGGACACCACGCTTGGTGGCTCCCGCCGGTTCGAACTGCGGCTGGAGATGTTTAATCTCTTCAATCGCGCCAACTTCGGCGGCATCCGCAACACCGTGACCTCGGCTCGGCAGGTGCAACTCGGTGTGCGGGTCCGGTTCTGACTGCCGGCTGAAAGAGACAGGAGTTTACGAGATCGGGAGTAACTCTTAATTCACCTGACCGCCTGTCGACGTGGCAGAATCGGTCGCGAGTCACAAAGGAGAGCTAGTATGTGGATAGCGTTGGCCGCGAGCGCGGCAATGTCGTGGGGTCTCTACGGGGCATCGCTGCACCGGGGACAGACCGAGTTGGGCAACCCGATGCGCGCGATGTTGTGCGTCGGCGTGGCCTATTTCCTGATCGCGGTGCTGGTGCCGGCCGCAGCGCTCACGCAGCAAGGTGAGTGGCGAAACTTCACGCTGAGCGGCACGGCCACGGCCACGATCGCCGGCGCGCTCGGCGCGCTCGGTGCCGTGTGCATCACCTACGCCTTCCGCACCGGCGGCTCGCCGACCATCGTCATGCCACTGGTATTCGGCGGCGCGCCGCTGATTAACGTGATCTCGACGATGATCATGCATCCGCCGAAGACGGCGCCGAGCCCGATGTTTTATGCCGGCGTGCTGATGGCCGCAGCCGGCGCCGGCATGGTGCTGTATTACCGGCCGGCTCCTTAGGCCGCCGACCGGGACAGCGCCAGCGGATGACACGGCTGTTGAATCTGAGGCGAGGTCGTATGCGGAACGCATTTGGTCTGATGATCGTCCTGCTGGTCACCGGCAACACGGCTGGGCTGGCGCAGCACTGGCCGCACTGGCGCGGCCCGACGCACGACGGCGTCAGTGCTGAGAAGGGCCTGCCTGACACCTGGAGCGCCACCTGCGCGGCCACGCCGGTCGGCGCCGACGAGGGCCCGGGCGGTCCGCTGGGCACAGACGCAGTGGCTGAGGCGCAGCGTCCGCAGCGGCCGGGAGGCGGTGGAGGCAATTTCGAGGGCCGGCCGATTGTCCCCACGGTGTGCGCGAACATCGAAACCAGGAACGTTGCCTGGAAGCTGCCGCTGCCGGCCTACAGCGGCTCAACGCCCATCATCTGGGGCGAGACCATCTTCCTGAACGTCGCCACGGCCACCAACACTGGAGTGCTCGAGCTGTGGGCGGTCGATCGCAACAAGCCGGCCGTCAAGTGGAAGCGCCAGATCACCGACTCCAATCACATGGAGCGCAAGCAGAACATGTCGTCGCCGTCGCCGGTCACCGACGGCCAGCATGTCTGGGTCATGACCGGTCTCGGCGTCCTCAAGGCGTTCGACTTCGACGGCAAGGAGGTCTGGGCGCGAAACATCCAGGCTGACTACGGCAAGTTCGGCCTCAACTGGGGCTATGCCTCGTCGCCGCTGCTGAAGGGGGATGCCCTCTACGTCCCCGTCCTGCACGGCATGAAGACGGACGACCCGTCGTACATCCTCAAGATCGACAAGCTGAGCGGCAAGACGGTGTGGAAGGTTGAGCGACCCAATCCGGCCGTGCGCGAGTCGCCCGATTCGTACATCACGCCGGCCTGGATCGACGCGAACGGCCGTGCGGAGTTGATCATTACGGGCGGTGACGTGGTGTCGGGCCACGACCCGGCGACTGGCAAGGAGTATTGGCGCGCCGACGTGCTGAACCCCGATCGCAACGGCGCCTATCGCATCATCGCCTCGCCGACCATCGTCAACGACCTGATCATCGCGCCGACGCGCGTCAGTCCGATGGTGGCCATGCGGCCTGGTGGCAGCGGCGACGTCGCCGCGACCCACGTCGCCTGGACGTTCATGCAGGGACCCGACGTGCCGACCCCGGTCAGCGACGGCAAGTTGCTGTATGTCGTGCGTGACACCGGCGTCGTCTTTGCGCTCGACGTCAAGACCGGCGCCACCATCTACGGCCCGGTGCGGTTGCCGTCGGGCACCTACAGCGCGTCGCCGATTCTGGCCGACGGCAAGATCTACGTCACGACCGAGGAGGAAGGCTTGACCACGGTCTATCGGGCGGGGCCGAAGTTCGAGATCCTGTCGTCGAATCGCCTGCTCAACGACTGCGCGCCCTATTGCCTCAGCACGGTGGCAGTGTCAGAGGGCCAGCTGTTCCTGCGCACCTCGTCCTATCTCTGGGCGATCGGTGATCGCAAGAAGCGACCTTAGAACGTCCAGGCGATGAGCTTGTCGAGGTCCTTGACGATGATCGTCCGCTCCGTGAAGGCGGGATGAGCCCACATCGCTGAGTCGGCCACGGGATAGCGCTTTACTTCTTCAAACCGCGCCGGGTTTGCTCTCGCCACCACCAATTCGCTGTTCGTCGTCGTCATCAACAAGAACTCGCCGGCGCGAACAATCGCAGCGTTCTCGGCTTCGCGGCCGCGGGTCAGCCACAGCGTCTTTCCCGAAGTCGCATCGAGCGCAAAGAACTGGCCCCGGTTCTTGGTCGACAGGCCATAGATCGCCGTTCCTGATACCGCAGGGGAGCTCATGTACATCGCCACCTCCTGGTTGCGCCACGCGGCGGCCGTCGTCCACTTGGCGCCGGTCTTGGTGATGCGCAGCGCGACCGTGGGATTCTCCAGGCCCGCGTAAAGCACGAGGTCGCCCATAACCATGGGCGTCACGGAATTCTGCTCGTACGGCGTCTTGATGGCGAGTTCCCACAGCAACTGGCCGGAGGCGGCATCGACACCGACGAGCTTACTCTGTGATTGCGTGATGACCTGGCGTGTGCCGACGAGTGTCGCCAGGATGGGCGAGGCGTAGCCGGGACCATCACCGGTCCATCGCCACTTGACCGTACCAGTGGCGGCATCGAGTGCGGTCAGGGCGCCCGCGCCGGCACCCCCGAGGAAGGCGATGACCGTGCTGCCGTCAACTAGCGGTGAGGCGGCGGTACCGAACTCCGGCGGTGCGGGTGGCGCGTTCTTCCGCCACAGCAGCTTGCCGGTCGCCAGGTCATGTGCCGAGAAGATGCCGCTGATGCCGAGCGTGAAGACGCGGCCATCGGCAATCGCCGGCGTCGACTTGGGTCCGGGGCCGTGTCCGGTCGCCGCCGAGTTCATGGTGTACGGCGCCTCCACGCCGTCCTGCCAAAGCGGCTTGCCTGACTGGAGATCGAAGGCCGAGACCAGTTCGCGAGTGCCCTGACGGGTATGGACGACGACTCGATTGCCCGAGACGACCGGCGAGGCATGGCCCAGTCCTACTGGAACCTGCCAGCGCCTGGTGAGTTGCGCGGGCCAGGCGGTAGGCACGGTGAACGACGAGGCCACCCCGTCGCGCGCGGGTCCGCGCCACTGCGACCATGAAGGCGCTGGTGCTTGCGCAAAGGTGCTGATGGACGACGCCACCAGGAACGAGCAAAGGATCATTCGTTTCATCGGTATCTCGACGGCGTCGCTATCGGCAGCACTAAAGTGCTGCCCTTCTGGAGTTACTCGGACTTGATCGCTGCGACGACCGGCATGGCCGACGCGAGCCTTACTGCAAACAACGACGACACCACGCCGGTGACCACCACGGCGGTCAGTAACGAGACCAAGTTGCCAATCGGCACCGCCTGCGCGCGGTCCTGCAAGGCCGGCCACACCGCCACGATCGCACACGTCGCGCCCAGCAGTGCGCCGCCGAGCACCAGTGCGAGTCCTTCCGACAGCACCATGCTGCGGACGTTACCGGGGGTGAAGCCGACGGCGCTCAGCAGTCCGATCTCGCGCCGGCGTTCCAGGACGTTGCGGGCGAGCACGGCGCCCAGGCCCACCGTGCCGAGCAGCAACCCCAGCGAGCCGAGTGCCTGGAACGTCGCCAGGTAGGTGTTCTCCACCTGGTGATACGACGACCACCGCTCCAGCGTGCTGGTGACGTCAAGGCCGTAATCCGACAGCCGATCTTCAAGATGGGAGGTCACGGCCGCTGCCTCGGCCGGTGGCGTGTCAATCAGCCACACGCGATAGCCTTCCTGTTTCGGGAACAGCCGCACGAAGTCGGTCTCACCGATAATCAACTCTGACTGCAGCACGCTGTCGGCGAGGGCGCCGACCATGCGAAGGCGGACGGGAGGCTGTCCTTCTGGAGTGAACTCGAAGTCGTCGCCGATACCCAGGTGCAGCACATACATCAGCGTGGTTTGATCGGCCACCGCCGCGACCGCGCCATCGTCGAACCTGCGACCGAGCAGCGTCCAAGGATTGGCGTGTTCTTCCGGCGTGGCCGCCATCGAGCCGGCAAAGGTGAAGCGGGCGTCGCCAACAAAGCCAGGGCCAGGCGCAATGATGCGCGGGCTGGTCGGCCGGTAAAGCGTCAGGCAACTGGTTTCATCACCGGGTCGCAGCCGGAAGCGGGTGATTGTCGCGCCGGTGAAGACGGGGTCGCTAGTTTCGAGGCCCAGGCCATCGCGGCCGTCCGGCGTGTTGGGGTCGTGCATCAACGGCGCGACCGACTCGGCCATCAGTGTGAAACCGCCGGTTCCTGAGGCGCGATCGCCTCCGGCGACAGGTTCCTTGCGAAACGCGCCGACGCTGACCAGCACGAAGCACGCGAAGGCGATCAGCGCCAGGCTGAGCACCGATCGGCTGGGGCGAACCGCCGTGTGACGGAACCCGAGTTGGGACATGCCCGTGAGCCCACGCGTAAGCGGTCGTGTGGTTCGCCGGCGTCGCAACCAGGCCGAAGCGCCGCACAGGCCGGCCACCAGCCACGCCCCGCCGGCGCCGAAGAATCCGGCGGTGGGATTGAGCGAGCCGGATGAGGCCGTGGCGATGAGGATGATGCCGAGCAACCCGAAGCCGGCGGCGATCAGTCGCGCCCGTGCGGGCGGTGTGTGCGTGGGGGTGGTGGTGTCACCGGCCAGCAGCGACCGCGCCGAGCGCCGGCTCATCTGCCTCACGCCAAGCCAGATGGCCAGCACGCCGGCGGCGAGCGCACCGACGGCGCCGATGGCCAGCCACTGCGGCGCCACGTGCAGCGTGAGGCGGGTGGTGCCGACCGCGCCGACCCACCACGTGCGCAAGCCGTACATGATGACCGCGGCGTAGCCGATGGCGGCCACGATGCCAATCACCGTGCCTGCCGCCGCGAGCACCGCGCCCTCGCAAACAAACGTCCGGCGAATGGCGGATGGCGCGAAGCCGACGGCGGCCAGCAGGCCCACCTCGCGCGTCCGTTGCTCCAGGCCGACGGCGAAGAACAAGTAGGCCAGCAGCAGCGCCGACACCACCAGGAAGAAACTGAAGTAGAGGAAGTACTCGCCGAAGTCAGTGGTGCCTCGCGCCGCCGCGAGCGCTTCGGCACGAACCGCGCGAGCGGTGAAACCGGCGGCGGCCGGTGGAATGTTCTGCGCTGACACCGGCGCACGACCGGACAGCCGCAGCGACGAGACGCGGCCGTAGCGTGATCCCCAGAGCCGCTGCCCTTCGGTCAGCGAGATGATGGCCTTCGGCGCGGCACGATAGCTGTCCCAGTAGTCCTCGTCCTGCTTGCGCACCCGTTTCAACTCCACCGGAAACGGCGGGTCCCACGACGTCATGTCGGCGGCATCGCTGATACCGGGGTAGTCGGGCGTCAATGTGGGGTCGCCGCCAATGCCGGTCATCGGGGCGATGCCGACCAGCGTGAACGTGGCGCTAGACGAGGCCAGGCCATCGGCATCGGACCACAGGAAATACTCGAGCGTGACCTGGTCGCCGAGGCGGGCCTTGAGGTCGTCCGCCGCCCACTGGTTGAGCCAGATCGGCGCGTGGTTGGAGAACCCCCGAGTGTCAACAGGCAACCCTAAAGGGTTGCCTCCACCGAGTGGGTTGCCTGTGTCGGCGGGACCCACGGCGCCGATCATTCGGTTGTAACCATCCAGGTCGATGGCCGAGACGGTGGAATACGGGATCTCACGATCACCGATGCGAATCGAGTTCGCCACGTAGGTGAGCGCCGGCACCACCATGCGCTGCTCGCGCGCGGCCAGGTCTTCGATGATGTCGACGACTTCGTCGGTCAACAGTCCCGCGCGTGTTTCGACCACCGTGACGGGAGAGGCAACCCCGGCGCGGGGTTGTCCGGGTGCGATGGTTCGCACGCGAAGGCCGAAATCGTCCAGCGCCGCGACCGGCGCGATCAGCTCGCGGACCAGTGTCGCGGGATCGACATCTGTCGTGTCGTTCAGCGACAGCAGAATGGTGTTGGCGCGATCGCCAAGACCCAGCTCTCGCTGCAAGCGTCCCATCGGGACGTAGACGGCGAACACCGGTCCCTGCGACGGCGCGAGCGAGAACTCACCAAGCGCCGCATCATCGAGTACCCGTGTGACCGTGACACGAATGCGCTCGCCGGTGGCTTCGCGACGTCCCTGCAGACTGGATAACGGAATGTCGCTCGGTTTCGCGACCCGCAGCGTGACGGTGTCACCGGCTTTCGCGCCGATCTCCTGCGCCAGGGCCGCGCTGACGAGCGCCTCGCGGCCCGAGACGTCAAATCCGTCGATGCCGTGGAAGCGGCCGAAGCGCTCGTCGATGCCGTAGACCATCACCTGGCCGGCGGTCCGCTTCGCGTCGTCGTGCACCGCGGTGGCGCCGAACACCACGACCGGCGCCGTGGACTGCAGCACGCGATAGGCATCAAGGCGGGCGCCGAGCGCCGACTGTTGCGGTTGGCTGGCTCGGGTCAGCAAGCTGTCGGCGAGCCTGGTCTGGAAGAACGTTGGTGAGGTGACGATGACGTCGGTGGCGCCGAGACGGCCGAGCGCAATCTGCGCGAGGCTGTCGCGGACCGAGGCGCCGACCAGCAAGGCGCCGGCGAGCACCGCCACCGCCACGGCCACGCCGAGCACCACCATCACGTGGGTGGCGGCATAGAACCGCAGGCTCGCCCTGGTCAGCATGCCGAGACCGTCAACACGCCACGGCTCATCGACCATCGTCTTTGGAACCGCGCGCCCAGGGTTTCGCTGTGTGTCACCACAAGGAGCATGGTGTGCTGCTGCGTATGGAGACGAAGAATCAGGTCGGTGACGACCTGCGCGGTTTCGGCGTCGAGGTTGCCGGTGGGCTCGTCGCACAGCACCAGGCGCGGCTCGCGGACGAGGGCCCGAGCGATGGCGGCGCGTTGTTTCTCACCGCCGGACAGCGCCGAGGGCAAGTGGTCGAGGCGATGCGACAAGCCGACGTGCTCGAGCAGTGTGCGTGCGCGCGCCGGCGCGTCGGCATCGGCCTCGCCGACCAGCGTCGGCACCAGCACGTTCTCGAGCACCGTGCACTGCGGCAGCAGGCAGTGGTCCTGCAAGACGAAGCCGATCTCGCGATTGCGGAAGGCGGCCAGCCCCTCGGCCGACAGCGTGTACGGATTGGTGGCATCCAGGCGAACGGTGCCGGAGGTGGGCGGCTCCAGCCCTCCCAGCATGTACAGCAACGTGCTCTTGCCGGATCCCGATGGTCCCATCACGCATGCCGAATCGCCAGGCGACAGCGACAGCGACACGTCGCGCAGCACCACGAGGTCGCCGGCGGGTGAGGGATACGACTTCGACAGGTTGGAGGCTTCGAGCATGAGTTGACAGAGTAGCATCCGGCTTTAGCCGGATATTGCCGACCGGTAGGCCTCGAGCACCGCGTGCGCCATGTGGTCCGCGGTGTAATGCGCCCGCACGCCGGCGGCGCCGTGGCGTCCCAGCTCGGCGGCCCGCGCCGCGTCGCGCCACAAATCGTACAGCGCATTGGCGACGTCGGCGCCTGATTCCGAGGCGGCCAGTACGCCACCGCCAGTGCGGGTAATCATCTCGGGAAAGGCACCGTGGTTGGGCTGCACCACCGGCACACCGCACGCCATCGCCTCCAGCAGATACAAGCCCTTCGGCTCGTGATACCCGCTCGGTACCGACAGCACGTCGAGGTCGTGGAAGAACGCCACCTTCTTGGCGCGCTCAACGGTCCCGCGATAGACGAACTCGTCGCCGAGTCCTGCGGCGGCCAGGCCCGCGCCAATGCCCTCGAGATACGGGCGATGCTCTGGTGGCAGGTAGCCAGCCGCGATTAATCGCGAGGGCGGCAACCCTTTCTTTGTCCGCAGGATGCGATAGGCTTCGGCGAGGTTGTGCAGCCCCTTCTCGGGTGCAATGCGCGCGAAGAATCCAATCGTGAACGGCTCGGCCCGTGTCTTCTTCGTGATCGTCAGATCGGCCACGTTCACGCCCAGCTTCGCCACGCGCATCTTGTGCGCGGGGATGGCCAGGTAGTCCTGCATGAAGCCGGCGTAGTAGTCGCTGACGGCAATGAACAGGTCAACGTTCGGGACCTGCGCACGGACCAACGCCAGCGCCTCGGCGCGATACGGCTCGGGCAGCGCGTCCAGAAACAGATCCTCGCCCTGCAGCGTGACGACGATGGGACAGCCGAGCGCCCGCTTGAGCGGAGCCGCCAGGCCGATCAGCAGCGTGTAGGGGATGTTGGCGATGTCGAACGCGGGCTCGTCGCGCAGGAACTCGAGCAGCTTGTCGATCTCACGGGCCTGGTGCCCCGCCTCGCCGCGCAGCGTCGAGACCGTCAAGGCGCCCAGCTCCCTGGGATCCACCGAGATCGATCCGCTGGTGAACGCCTTGATCACCGCCGGTGCATCCAGCATGCGGCTGAGGAAGCGCGGCGCGTGTCGAAAGGCGGACGAGTGTTGCTCGAGGAAGACGCTGATGCCGCCGAAGAACACCTGCTGCGGCCGGCTGACGTTTTCTTCGTCGGTCAGCGTCGGGGTGTAGAAGGGCAGCAGCGTGACGTCGTGTCCGAGCTTGAGCAGCCGCGCCGCCAGCGCATTGTCGCGCAGGCAGCTGCCGCAATACATTGAAGCCGCGCCGGCGGTCATGGACAGGATGCGCAATCACCACGACTTTACCAGACCTATACTGGGGTTCACCCAATGACACGAACACTGGTCGTCCTCTCGGTTGCTGCTCTCTTCGCGCTGGGCCCGGTGGCGGCCCAGAGCGTCCCGCCAACTATCCCGCAGGCCGTCAAAGGCTGGCGCGAATACCCCCTGCGCGACGGCGTGGTCTCGACCCAGCCGGCCAAGTGGCGGACCGACACGATCGCCGTGCCGGTACCCCGTGGCAAGGGACTCGAGTACAAGTTGGCGATGAAGAAGGGCGAAGGGCTGGTTTACAACATCAGCTACGGCACGCTGTCCGACCCGAAGTTGATGCTGACCGAGTTCCACGGTCACACCGAGCAGGTGAATGGCGTCGGTGACCTGATGTTCTATTCGAAGACCGGCGGCACGCCCGAGAGCGGCGTCTTCACCGCGCCGTGGGACGGCATCCACGGCTGGTATCTCAAGAACGACAGCGCCACGGACGTTGTCGTGACGTTAGAGCTGGCGGGTTTCTACGCTCTTGCCAAATAACTACGCCAGCCGCTGAATCGCGCGCCGCGCGTAGAGATGCTCGAACAGGTTGCCCTCGTGCGGCTGGTCCCATCCAATCTGCGTGGTCGACATCGGCCCGAAGTTCAGGCGATCGACATGCGGTGAGGCGACAAACCGCGCGCGGAACGCCGGGTCGTTCGAGATGCACGTCACGACCAGCGACGGCCCCAGGCAGTGGGGGAGATCGGCCGCCGGTACTTCCACCACGCTCGCAAACGGAAACAGAAACTCGCGATTGGCCAGCGGATGCGACGCGTCACAGCGGACGATGGTCGGCAGCAGGTAGTTGCCGCCGTAGACTGAGGCAACGCGGCCTCCTGCGCTAAGGTTACGGAGCTCAAGATCTGCGTCGCGGACAGCGGCAGAAGCATCGCGGGCGGTGCCGCCCTCGCCCACCATGTCGGCATCGATCATCGACGAGATGCGGCGGGCGGTGTCGGGATCCGCGAACGGTGCGAGCACGGCGTCAGGATCATCAGCCGTGCGCGGCATGACTCGCGCGAGGCGGGTCGCGAGCGCGTCAGCGATCTGATCGCCGTGCTTGGTGACCCACACGCCAGAAGCATTTACGCACGACCGGCCGCCGTTGTTCGAAATCGACTCGGCGATCACGTCGATGAACTGCTCCCACTGATCCGCGAGGTCTGGTCCGATCACAACCTTGCTGTAGCCCGGGCCATGTACTTCAACTCGGCCCTCCGCCTTCCAGCGCTTGGTGGAACCGACATCGCCGAAGACCATGCCGCGGCCGGTTGAGCGCAGGATCTCGTTGCCGCCGGCGTGATCGGTGGGGTAGTAGGCGAACACGCTCGCCGGAGCGCCCGCCTTGACCCAGGCGTAGATCATGCGGAGCGGCGTCCACGGCTCGGCGCTGCCAGGCTTGAGCACCAGCGGCATCTTCAACACCGTGGCCGGCGCCCACAGCGAGTGCACGCCGGGTGAGTTGCTCGGCAGCACCACGCCCATGGCATCGCCGCGGGCGAAGAAGCTCAGCATCTGGCCGTTGACCATGCCGTAGCCCTCGTCCAGCACCGCCAGGTCAAGGCCGCGGGTCAGGCCGGCGAGCACTTCAGTCACCTTGCTCAACACCCCATGCACCTTGAGCATGTTGCGCTTCACATTGCTGAACGGGGCGCCGGTGGTGGCCGAGACCTGCTCGATGTAGTTCTGTGGCGACTGCATGGTGCCGCTTTCGGGATCGAGCGGCAGCGTGTCGTTCAGAAAATGTTCGGCGGCGCGGCCGGCCATGGCGACGAGGTCCGCGTAGGGAATCGCCTGCAGCGTGGCGCGGGCGTCGGCCTGACGCAGCAAGTCGCGGCGAATCATGCCGACGTTGGCCTGGCTCATCGATACAAACGGCGCGCGCGTGCGGAAGTGCGGCGTGACCACCTGGTTCACGCTCCGGTAAGGAACGCCCCATCGCAAGATTGGTAGATGCAACATAAGTTGTGCCAGGAGGGCGCCTCGTTAGAGGTGCTTAGTAGACACCCTCCACGACGCTCTTTTGGAATCGCGAAAACGGCCGCACGTTGCGGACCCCGTCCCAGGGATATTGCTCGCACGGCGCTTCGCGCTCGCACTCATCGCGCTCGAGAAAACGCGGCATGAAGAATTCCTTGGTCAGCGTGGTCAGGCGGACGCGGCCGGTCTTGCCATAGCCCACGAGCTTGGTCTCATCGTCGAAGTCCACGACTTCGATCATCGCGCGCGGCGCGGGCGGGTAGTAGATGATCGCCCAGTGGTCGTCCTTGGTTGGCGGCTTGCTCGGACCAAGACCCATCAGCGTGTTGCCGTAGGTGGGCGCGAAGTGCGCGCCTTCCATCAGCTCCTCGACGGCGAAGCGATGGAACTGCGGCGTCATCTCGGTGCCGCCGCAGAACACGCCGGTGATGCCGGCCTTCTTGAGCGAGATGCGCTCGCACAGCGCCTCGAGCAGCTTGGGCGTGGTGAACAGGCACTTGATGCCGTCGTGGGCCTTGAGCAGCGTCAGCGCCTGGTCGATGACGTGGCGCTTGTAGAGTTCCATCATCTCGATCTCGCCCATCTTGATCAGCTTGATCACCCAGCGCGGGTCGAGGTCGACCATGAAGCAGATGCCGCCGCGGTGCTGGGCGAGGTGTTCGATGGCGAGGCGCAGGCGGCGCGGGCCGCTCGGGCCGATGTGCAGCCAGTCGGCGCCGTTGGGAAACTTGTCGTCGGGCAGGGTCGTGCTGAACTGCTCGTAGTCAATGCGGAAGTCGTTGATGTTGATGCGCGACTTCGGCACGCCGGTGCTGCCGCCGGTTTCAAAGGTGTAAATCGGCTTGTCCTGGTAGGCCTTTGGCACCCACCGCCGCACCGGTCCGCCGCGCAGCCACTCGTCCTGGAACGGCCCGAACTTGTCGAGGTCGTGATAGCAGGTGACGTCCTTGCGGGGATCCCAGCCGGCCTTGGCGGCCCAGTCGAGCCAGAAGGTGCAGCCGGTGTCGGGGGAGAAGTGCCATTGCATCAGCTCGCGCACCCACGCATCGAGCGTGGTGCGGGCCAGGTCGAGAGCGGGAGCGGCGACGGGCATATCAGGAATTGTAGTTCAGGGCTCGCGGGTGCGTCGCTCGAGGGCGGAGAAAAAAGGGCGGCGGCGAGCGTCCGCCGCCCTCTCCGTTAGAAGTTCAGTTGTGCACCGAACTTGATATAGCGGGCCTGCAAGACGTTCAGCGGGCGCAGCCACGCCGACCCATAGGTGGTGATCAGCGACGCCGGCGGCTCGCCGGCGTTCGAGGTGGCGCCGACCGACGCGTTCGAGTTGGTCACGTTGAACACGTCGGCCATGATCTGCAGCCGCTTGCCGTCGGCCAGCCGGAACGGTTTGGAGAGTCGCAGGTCGATTTGGGTGCGGCGCGGCGTGAACATGGTGCCCGGTTTGATCAGCGGCACGACGCGCGAGGTGTTGGCGCCGCCCGAGAGCGGCCGTCCCAGGTTGGCGGCCGCGTCGGCCTGGGTGATGTTCCACTGCGCGAGAATCTGCTGGCCGGGCAGGTTCTGGAGGACACCGCCGATCTGGATGTCCTGCCATGGCAGCGTATACGACCCGTTCAGCTTCGCCTGGGTCAGCAGCCCAGATGTGAAGTCGCAATA
>Ga0049085_10000659_pt1 | contig 13504 bp, 19 predicted proteins | sample GreLakmeSU08MSRF_FD_66721 | JGI IMG/M metagenome (GOLD analysis project Ga0049085, IMG submission 66721) | Freshwater lentic microbial communities from great Laurentian Lakes, MI, USA - Great Lakes metaG SU08MSRF | ecosystem: Environmental > Aquatic > Freshwater > Lake | place: Great Lakes... | reverse complement strand
TAGATTTAGGCAGATTATATCTAACCTGTATGCCGCTCCTTAATTATAAGGAACGTCATTTATTTTTAAAGATATGGTCTTCATCAGAGGATTTGACAGATGAGGAGACTGCATTGATTGAACAACTAGGTAAAAAAATCAGAGAGGTTTTCAATGTTAAAACAAGTACCAAAGCTATCAACTACAAGGTCGGAGGTAGAGGCAAAAACCAAGTCGTCTACTGGAACCAGATCATCTCCAAAATTTCTGGAGCTACCAAAGTTGACACGCCAAGAGATTGAAGATCTTGTAAGCGATTCAGCAATAAATCAACAGTTAGAGAAGATGAAGGCAAAAGGGCTTATTTCAAAGGGGGTGATCTCAAACGAGCCTGTCTTCAAAATTGCGGCTGACGTAGTTGATGCCGTGCGGTGGCACGATCAAAAGAATGAAGAATTGCGTAATATGAAAACGCAGGACGTAGAGCAGAAAAACCCTTGGGTGGATGATCTAATTGAAAACTTCATTGCTTTTGATCCTTCCCCGTATGACACAGCATCTAAAGCTAAAGAAATTATGAAGCAGTTACAGATTGAAATAACGGATTTAGAGGATGCTGGTTATGGACCGGACGCTAGAGACTATATCTTTAAGTTAAAGCGCGAGTTAGAATTAATTATTGAGAAAGTATCTTAACCACAATAAAGGTATAATTATGCAAAAGTACACAGATACTCAAATTATTAAAGAACTACGCCGTGTTTTTAGAGCAAATAATAGTAAGCCTTATAGCCGTCGTGACTATGAGAGCTTAGGAGCTATTTCTAAAACTACTGTAGAAAAGAGATTTGGTACTTGGTCGCAAGCATTAGATGAAGCAGGTCTTGCTTCACGTTTTGCTAAAGCACGGAAAAAAACTCGTTTTTAAATCCTATAAGGGTGGAATTTTTCCACCCTTTTTTATTTGGACGGCTATGCCTAAAGACGAAATAGCAGAAATAATTAAAAAATTAAAGACACCAAAAATAACGGTATGTCGCAGATATATAGATAAAAAAAGAAAGAAAGAATCTTGTACTCTATGGTTTGAGTTGTCTGATTTACAACTCGGAACTAAGTTCTCTACAGATGAAACAGTATTGAATGAACATAATTGGGATGTGTGGCGAAGCAAGCTTCAAGTTTGGAAGTTTGCCGTTATTGAAAAAATAGAACGTAACAGCCGCGACTATAATATAGATACCGTTATTATTGCTTGTCTTGGCGATATGGTGGACGGTGATGACATCTATTTTGGACACGGTAACTATATAGATGCCTTCGTAGTCGATCAGGCGCTACAAGGTGCTGTAGACCTAGCCGGTGCGCTTATTGAAATATTCTTGAGCTTTCCTCAAATAAATTTTCAGATACTTGAAGTATTTGGCAATCACGGTCGTATTGGTAAAAAAGAAGAAAAACCGTACCGTAATTCAATGGATAAGGTTTTCCAGAGATTTGTCCATGCACAAATACAGGTCGTAAAGTCTATAATAAATGTTAAATATTATTTTAATGAATCTTGGATTTATTTGATAAATTTATACGGCTGGAATCATCTACTTATGCATGGTGATCGAGGTATAAATAAAATAAAACATCGAAAACCTAGCTTTGAGAGTATAGAGCGTACCTTTGTTGAATATAGTAATATGCTCCAAACAAATATTCATTTTCTACATTGCGGACACTTCCATAGTGACTGGCAGATCTCAATAAATATGACACACTTTTTGATTAACGGATCTTGGGTAGGTACGGATATCTTGTCCTCTCAACAGATGGTAACAGCATCTCCAGCCATACAGGTCATGCATGTCTTTACGAGGCGTGAGGGTTTAGTCAAAACAGAGCGTATTCATTTAGATACAGGTGTGGTAAAAAAAGCACTTAATCCCACGGTGGTTTTTGCATGAGTGAATTAACTTCAGAAATTGTTAAAATTACCGGAGTAATTAGTGCGTCCTCTTTTGTTATTATTTCCTTTGGGGATTTTGTAACGAAGGCGATAGATATCGTGATTACACGCACTACTGAAAAAAGTACGTCAAAACGAGCTAAGAAAATTTTATTTTATTGGTCTTTAATTAAAGACGTATATGAAGAATTGAGAAAGTTTTTAGATAAATTAAGCGTCTATTCTCGTCCAAGGGAAGAACCATGAATCTATATATGCCAGCATTAAAGTATATGTTAGATAAAGAAATAAAACAGCCCGATAATAGGAGAGCATTTTTCAAAGAAACCCCACCCTGGTTTCTTTTTTTTAGAAATAGATATTATGATAAGGCAAGCGATTTTGTCTACCAAACATTATGTGCAATGTCTGCATTAGAAACAAACCCCTTGGGTATTTCTAAATTTCATTCTGAGACAGGCATCGTCACCCAACACCTAATTAGATATCTGCAATCCATAGAAGACGCAGACCAAATAATGTATTTCATAGCAAATATGAGGTCTTACCTTTTAGGTGACAAGAAAAGGATGCCGCGAAATATATCTAAAGATAAGTTTTATTATGAAAAATTAAGAGGTGTAATAAAAAATGATTACACTAACAGATTAATTACAGAATACAAACTAGGTAATCAAGCGTTAAATACACAGGATTTTGTTGTCTTATTTAAAATGCCTATATTTGCTCTTTTTGAAGCTGTTTTGTGCCTTTTCAATGAGGACGATATAATTAACGCAATAGATCAATATAGAGGATAGATATGTCCGTTCAAGCTCCAGGCTTCCAAGCAACCACCCAAGAGACTTCGCGTGTGTTGAAAAGAGGAACCTTGGAGTTTTTTATTTTTAGTTTTTTTTATGATGAAAGTAAAACACAACCTGTTATCCCCGTAGATACATCCACCCATCCTAATTTTGTTATACGCGCTCCAGATGGGCAAATTTTAGAGCAGGGTGTTGCTGTACCTGCCTCTGGTCCTGGCTATTGGAAATTGGGTTGGGTGGTTCCGCGTGACGCACAATTAACTAATGTTAATAGCCGATATATACTTCAAGTAGTGATGGTAGATGGAAACTTTCGTCAATTCGAGACTAGTTTTGAATTTGATGTAGTTGAAACGGCAGTACCCGGACAACAACCGGAGTTACATCAATTATTAACATTTGTAGGCGATGGTATTAGGATTAAATTTGAGAATACTGTACGCCCAGATTTATTAAGAGTGAAAGTAGTACCAAGGGGTTCGGATAATAGCCCTATACACGCAGCTACGTTTACTTATCCAGTCCCCAATCCACCTGGGGTTAATAACTTAATAGAAATATCTAAAGATACGCATTACGTTTATTACACAGACGTACCTAAATTTGCTTCCGTAGGTGAATATACGGCAATTTGGAATGTTAGAGATTTTCCTGAAAGTCAGCAAGACATAGAATTGCAGGCTATTGAGGTCATTAATTCTAGTACTTTTCAGTTAATGAAGTCTTTAAGGATGCTTATAGACAAATTACAGAAAAAAACTGGTATCGTTTACTCTTATTCAGATGAAGATATTATTGAATATCTAAAGCGTGGTATAGGCACTTTAAATCAATATACTCCCCCAACTAATTATGGATTAACGAATATACCTCCACCTCTTGAAAGTCTTGGTATTTTAGCTGCAGCGGCTTGGGGATTAACTGCCCAGCGCATTCTATATGCGGAAACGAATTTAGACTTTAGTGGACAGACTGTTACGTTGGGATATAACCCTGGCGCAGATATAGATAGTATTATTGACCGGTTGAACTCCATGGTAGCTGATCAATCAGCTAAAACTAAAGGTGGAATTATTCGCGCACAGTCTAATCAAGGCTTTATTGCAACGCGACCACAACGCTACCGTTCTGGTCTATTATATAAAGTGGGCGATTTACAAGGATCGCAAAGTACAAATACGATATTTCAGATTATGAACGCTTATGGGATACCAATAGACTAATTATCCTAATTTACAATCCTTTTTTCTTGAGGGGTAATATGGGAGCCAACTGTGAAGAAAGATTTTACAAGCGTAAGCTGAATGAGTTGGAACAGGAAGTTAAGAGGCTTCAAAAAGAAATTGCAAAATTAAAAATTTTAAAGAGGCAGGGCGGACGAGCGCGAAAACAATTAGTCAGGGGTTTACATAGAGAGATGGAGTTGCAGGCAGTATTAGACACTATAGATTATCCTGAAGTACAAGAGGAAAAAAAACAGCAATGCAAGGCATGTAAATCTCAGTCTCTTAATTTTATTGAAATTGCAAACAGGACGATAATTGTTTGCATGGATTGTCAGACCCGATGTACTATTAAACATAATGAGGAAATAGCTAAAACAGGATGATAGAGAATTTACTGTTAACGCAAATTATCCTAATTATCATCTTTGGAGTTTTATTAGTGGGAAAATTATTTTTTATAAAAAAGTCTTCAGAAGAACTTTTATTACAACAAAACCAATTATTACAAGAATTAATTGAAAAGCAACAACAACCTACCTCCACGCCTGTATTTTCTTATTCTCCACAGCCTCAAGAATTACCTCTTACGGACATGGTTGAAGAACAACATTCATATCAAGTCGAAGACGCTTTACCATTTATCCCAAGAGCTGTAAAAGTAAAGAGTGAAGTAAATACTGTAGATACATCGCAATCAAAATTTGATTTTGATGAAGTTGAAAAACTACGGCTATCGAAAGCAAATAAATAAAAATAAGGAAAATAAAATGAGCGTAGGACTAGATTTAGGCACAGCTAATTTAGTTGCGGCAAGGCTTACAGGTAAATCAGTAACAACAAAAAGACTTCGTAATGCCTTTGTAGGCATTGATGATGAACAAAAGCAGCGTTTAGCACAAGGTAATTTGAATGCTGTTCACATTAAAGATAAGGCATACATCGTTGGAGATGAAGCAATTGCTATAGCCAGGATTTTGAATCAAGAGGTTCGTCGTCCTATGTCCTCTGGCGTATTAAACCCAGATGAAAAAGACGGTAGGGCAGTAATCAGTGCTTTAGTGAAAGCATTGGTAGGAGAGCCAGACGAGGATTTTGAAAAATGTTGTTTCTCTATTCCTGCAGTACCCGTTGATAATTTAAAAGCCAATAATGTTTGGCATACAGGATTCTTTTCGCAGCTTCTAGAAGACTTAGGTTATGCTCCTGAGCCAGTAAATGAAGCACTGGCGATTGTTTATGCTGAGTGTGCTGATGATAATCATACTGGTATTTGTATTAGTCATGGTGCAGGACAAGTTAATATTGCTTGCTCCTACAAACTGGTTGGCTCTTTAGAGTTTTCTATTTGTCGTAGTGGTGACTGGATTGATAATAATACTGCTGCAGCAGTAGGTATACCTGTAGCAAGAGTTTTGAAAGTTAAAGAGGACCCAGATTTTGATTTACAAAACCCTGACGCACTAGATGAGGAGATAGGACCTGCTTTATACTACCACTATGCTGCAATGATTAAATATGAGATTCAACATTTAGTACAGCAGTGGTCTAAAATGAAAAGTCAGCTAGACTTTCCCGAAGCTATACCAATCATTTTATCTGGTGGTACAGCAAGTTTAAGGGGGTTTAAAGAGCTGTGGGAAAGGGAATTGAACCGCTTTTCCAGAAAAGCACCTTTACCTTTTAAAGTAAAAGAAATTCGTATGGCACAAGATCCATTAGGTGCTGTTGCTCGCGGTCTTTTAACTTACGCCATGGTGTAAAATGAAAATACTCGTTTTTGGTCGTAATCAAACTGATTATATGCAAGATGATCTATATCATGGTTTGAAATCTTTATACGGTACTGATGTAGAGTGTAATACTCATATCGAGTACCTGTATAAAGACTATCAGGAAGATTTGGCGTATTTATACGGACGTGGTTTTAGTTATGCTAAAAATTTAGATCCTGCACTTAGAGTAGTAGTCTCAGAAAAAGAGATATCTGAAAAACTAGACAGTAAGTATTACGATGCTGTAATTTATTTATCATTTTTTAGATGTAATCAACAATTTGATGAAGTAACGGCTAAGGTTGATAAAAATAAAATTGGCGTCATAGACGGAGAAGACGACACTTTGATGTGTTTTTCTCCTCCTGGTTTTAAGACCTTTAAAAGAGAACTCTTAGTGGAACCCACGGCATCTTTATTTCCGATTTCTTTTGCTATGCCGGAAGAAAAAATTTGGAACGAACCAGTAGAAAAGCTACAGATGTTTTCTAATCAAGTGCCAATAGTGACAGGCTGGATCAAACAACCTAACGTGCGAAATAGGTTACTTCCATTGGATTATAAATTTAATACATCTTCGTATCAGTTTAAAAATGAAAAAGATTATTATGATGACTATAAAAAAAGTAAATATGCTTTTACCTTTAAAAAAGGAGGGTGGGATTGTAAACGTCACTACGAGATATTAGCCAATAAGTGTATACCATTGTTTCCTGATGTCGACGATTTGCCGCAACATATTATGACTACCTACCCCAAAAAATTCTTGAGCGACGTTTACAAAAATTATTTCAAAGTTACAAATGATGTGTACAATCAGTGGTTAGAATACTTATTTGATTATACAAAAAATAATTTAACCACTAAACATTTAGCTAAATATGTATTGGATAAAATTTTATGAAAACAGCTTTTGTTACAGGAATTACAGGTCAAGATGGTTCTTACCTAGCCGAACTTTTATTAGATAAAGGCTATGAAGTACACGGTCTTAAAAGACGCTGTAGTAGCTTTAATACTTCTCGCATTGATCACCTGTATCAAAATAATCACGATTTGGAAGGTAGATTTAAACTTCATTACGGGGATTTAACGGACGGCAGCTCTCTGCATCGGCTTCTTGAGCGAATTCAACCTGATGAAATTTATAACTTGGCAGCGCAAAGCCATGTGAAAGTTAGCTTTGAAACGCCTGAATATACCGCAAATGCTGATGCAGTAGGAACACTAAGAATTTTAGAATCGATAAAATCGATTAATTTAAGCTCTAGATTTTATCAAGCATCGACGAGTGAAATGTATGGGAAAGTGCAAGAAGTCCCACAAACAGAAAAAACACCTTTTTATCCTCGTAGCCCATACGGTGTAGCAAAATTATATGCTCACTGGATTACAATTAATCACCGTGAGGCTTATGGTATTCATGCAAGTAATGGCATCTTGTTTAATCATGAAAGCCCTCGTCGTGGTGAGACGTTTGTAACAAGAAAAATTACGATGGCTGTGGCGCGGATTAAACACGGTTTACAAAAAACTCTTTACCTCGGTAATCTAGATGCTTTACGTGATTGGGGACATGCAAAAGAATTTGTTGAAGGTATGTGGTTGATGCTGCAACAAGATACCCCTGACGATTATGTGCTCGCTACTAATAAAATGACAAGTGTTAGAGACTTTATCCGTATGGCATTTAAATACGCTGATATTGATCTCGAATTTAAAGGTACAGGTCCAAGTGAAGTCGGTTATTGTGTTACAACAGGTCAAGAAATAATTAAAATTGATCCCATATATTATCGTCCCGCTGAAGTAGACCTATTATTAGGTGATGCAAGCAAAGCAAAAAAACAACTCGGTTGGGAACCAAAAATTACTGTAGAACAGCTTTGTGAAGAAATGGTCTTAGCAGACCTAAAACTAGTTGAGAGGTCTATGTGAAGGTATTTATTGCTGGTCACAAAGGGCTGATTGGATCCGCTCTAAAAAGAAATCTGGAAAATAAAAATTATGAAATAGTTACTCGTACAAAAGAGGAACTAGATCTAACTAACCAGGACCATGTTTATTCTTTATATAAAGATGTAAAGCCTGATGTAGTGCTATTAGCAGCCGCTAAAGTTGGTGGAATCCATGCTAATAATACTTATAGAGCAGACTATATCTATGAAAACCTTTGTATTCAAAATAATTTGATCTGGGGTGCCCATAAATACGATGTAGATAAGCTGATTTTTTTAGGATCGAGTTGTATTTATCCAAAGTTTGCACCACAACCTATGCCTGAATCTTGTTTATTAACTGGTGAATTAGAAGAAACAAATAGACCTTACGCTTTGGCTAAAATTGCAGGTCTTGAGCTGGTGTCCTCACTTTATAGACAATATAAACGTAATTATTTTTCTGTTATGCCTACAAATATGTACGGCGAATACGATAATTATGATCTGCAAAATTCTCATGTTTTGCCTGCTATGATTCGCAAATTTATTGAAGCCAACGATGAAGTATTACTTTGGGGAACAGGCAGTGCTAAAAGAGAATTTTTATACGCAGATGATTGTGCTGATGCGATTGTTTTCTTGTTAGAAAAAAATGTAGATTTTCAAGGGAAGCATATCAATATTGGAAGCGGTCAAGAAATAAGCATAAATAAATTGGCATATTTAATTGCCGAATCTGTAGGTTTTCATGGCGAAATCAAATGGGATAAAACTAAACCGGATGGTACTCCAAGAAAGCTATTAGATGTGTCTTATCTCAATAGACTAGGGTGGTCTGCAAAAACATCTTTACAAGACGGTATTGCTAAGACTATAGAGGCTTATAAAGCAGGAAAACGTAGGCTTTAAAATGGTAAAAAATGAGCGTTTTGAAATTTTTAAAAAACATGGGGTTCTGATTCTACCAGAATCTATAGCCAAATATTATCACCCTAGCCTAGATACCGTTTTAATCAGAATAAAAGACGAGGAACCAGAACCTTTTTTATTCGAGAAATATTATTTAGATGTTCTAAAACTAGTATTCGATGATGTTAGCTCCCCAACACCCTACGGCAAACTTATGACTAAAGAGGATGCCAAAAAAGTTGTTGATTTTTTTGTTAAACACAAAGATAAAAAATTAGTAGTACACTGCGTGGCAGGAATTAGCCGCTCTACCGCTACCGCATGTGCTTGGGCTTATTATCATAAAAATCAAGAACTTGAGCGTGAAATTAGAACGTGTCCTTTATTTAGTCCCAACTCCCACGTTTACTCACTGCTTTGCCGTCAAATAGACGCCTTAAGTATTTAATATTACTAATTTTTATATATTATAAATAAAGTTTTTTTCTTTTTTACCGATAAGTATTTATCAGTAACCAAGGAGGACTTTATGCAAAACGCACTTCAAGTTATCGCTCAAGCAATCGACGCACAAGTATTGCCAGACAATAAAACCCATACCCACAGATTTGAGATCAAATCTAGTTCTAGCGACCGGCTATACGTGGTTGCAAAAAGCCGTAGTAACGGTGATTGGGCTTGCTCGTGTCCAGGTTGGATTCACGCAAGAAACGGTGTTCGCAATTGTAAACATTTGAAGGCAATACTCCCTGCTCTAAAAGCTTTAGACGCTGCCGAATCTAAAGCGATTGGTAGAAGGGCATAAAACGATGAATCCCATCGCTCTTTTAATGCAGACGCTATAAAGCTAACTGATACAATGTGATTCGTTGTGATACAAATAGGCACATCAGAGCAATGCAGCTCACGACTAAACAGGACTTTCATCATGAAACTTGGTACTAGCATTCGGTTTCGTTAACATAATCTACTTCTGCAGTATAGATGGAGATGAATAAGATGACCATAAACATCAAGCAAATATTAGCCGAACATGCACGATGGGTAGCAGATAACTCTGTAGGCACACGTGCCGACCTGTCCGGTGCCGACCTGTACGGTGCCAATCTGTCCGGTGCCGACCTGCGTCTTGCCAATCTGTCCGGTGCCGACCTGCGTCGTGCCAGTCTGTACGGTGCCGACCTGCGTCGTGCCAATCTGTCCGGTGCCGATCTGTCCGGTGCCGACCTGCGTCGTGCCAGTCTGTACGGTGCCGACCTGCGTCGTGCCAATCTGTCCGGTGCCGACCTGTCCGGTGCCGACCTGTCCGGTGCCGTAATGGATATTCCAGTATATCAATTCTACTTGGGAAAATATAGTGCAGTGGCAACTAAAGACTACCTTAGGATTGGATGTCACGGTCACGCTTGGGACCACTGGCTCAGTAACTACAAGCAGTACGGTGTATCTGCTGGATTTTCTGACAAAGAAATACAAGACCACAGCCGCGTTATAAAACTATTTCATGAATTACTATGCGGAGAAATAAGATGAAGGAAATACTAGAATATACTGAAGACTTATTACTCGTTGGATGCTCGCCGGACTTAGCAGCATTTCGGGAGCAAGATAGCCTGAAAGATAAGGACTTTTTTGGCTGGTACACAGTGGACGTACGAAAACGGGTTTTTTAATGACACAAATGAATTGCCAGACAATTTTCCAGTTTCGTTCCTTTAGTCACATAAAATTACTAAACCACTTTGATGCCGAGACTATACGGATGCTTGCACGCTCTCTGCGTGAATTAGACAAATGAGGGTAGGTCATGGCTAAAAGTTTTTGGGATAGGTATAAAACCTACGATGGTGATCGGGGTAATCCCGACCAATGGCGTAAGCAAGCCGAAGCCCTGGTAGCCCTACTAGACGGTAGCGTAGACCACTTAGCGGTCTTAAGCCTATCACAAATGCCAGCTACCTTAAATGAACTAAAAAAGGCACGCAATAAAGCGGCACTATCTTCCCATCCAGACCGTGGGGGGACCGATGAGCAACAGGTAGCGGTTAATAAAGCCTACGAAGTCTTATCGGTTCGTTTTGAGCCTAAAGTAAACACTACCTCACCTAAAGTTGAGACACAAAAATCAGATAAGTTAATCGACCCACCACGATGCGTAGGGATCAGTACTAATCAGTATTCTGATGCCGTAGCCGAGCTAAAAATAGATGGCGAGCGTTTTATGCTCTACATTAATTTTGATCCTTATAAGCCAGAGAAGACAACAAGCACAATATTATCACGGCATAAAGGTGTGTCCGGTGTATATACAGACCGCAGTGCTAGTGTTCCGTATATAACCCAAGACGCCTATTCTTCCGACTATACTGGTACGGTGTTAGATGGTGAGGTATTTTTTGAATCGTTTGAGAAAACAGCCTCCATAATGAGTAGCGGTGATATATCTCAGAAAATCACTTATTACGTTTTTGATATACCTGTTTTCAAAGGCAAAGATATTCGCAAACTCTCATTGCGTGAGAGAAGGCGCTTTCTTGAAACTACAGTTAAGGAGTTAAATAACCCCCATATTAAAATTGTTGAACAATACACTGGCAATTTTGAGGCTAAATTTAACGAAGTTACTTCGCAGGGCGGTGAAGGATTAATCATTAAAGACCTACGCTGCGCTTATGGGCAAGAGTGGGCAAAATTGAAAAAGTCTGCCTCTGTGTCCTGCATCGTAACAGGTTACCGAATGGGTAAAAATAAGCCCTATATCGGTAGCTTCGCGGTCAGCGTTTACCACAATGATAAACTATTAGAAGTAGGCTATGTGTCTGGTTTCACCTGCCTAGAGCAAGACGTAAAGCAGTACTATGGTAAGGTATGCGATCTATATGCCTACGAGTTGACAAAGGCAGACAAGCTAAGAATGCCTACCTTTCATCGCTTCAGGGACGATATTAATCCCTCAGATTGTACCCTACAAAAACTAAAAGATGACTTTTTGCGTACCTTGTCGGCAAGGAGTAAGAAAGGTAAACAACGTGAATGACTTATATACTCCGGTTGAATTACATCCAGATTTAGCTGTTTTTGTAAGCAACGAAGGACTGCCGGTACTTAAACATCCTTTAGTTTTTTCAGTACCCTATATACCCCAATTAAATAATTTATTAAATTTGCAATTAAAACAAAAAAAAGAAGAGATAAAAAAATCATTAGAAAATAAAAATTTCTCTACATATATTTGGATGCATGAGCGACCGTATAGACTACAAGCTTTTTTAAACATCCAATCCATGATGGACGAGACGGACTATTCAAAATTATTAAAAGATATATGGACTGATTCAGAAAATATTTGGCAAGAAATGAATGCCTGGTTAAAGGCTTTTAAATATAAATGCTTTAATATAAATCACTTCATGTCAGCTAAAGACATCAAATTTTTTGATTCCTTACCGGACCAAATAAATATCTATCGTGGCTGCAGTAGCAAAAATAAAAATGGACTTAGTTGGACGCTCGACCACAAAAAAGCAGTGTGGTTCGCCTCTAGGTTTGGTGGTGATATTATTTTGGAAAAAACTGTAAATAAAAAAGACGTACTCGCCTATCTTTCTTGTAGAAATGAAGCTGAAATCATTTTGAAAAAGCGACCAAAATGAAATGCTATGTGTATCGAAATCTAAACAAAGGCGGCTACTCGATACTAGTAGAGGGCAAAGTCGTCGATTGGCGAGAGGAGCTTTGCCTTATAAACGTAGTGTTTCGTGTACGACAAGGGGGGAGGCAGCGTGTATGCAAAGAAAAACAAAAAAATGTTCACGCATTCGCTATAGGTACTCTAATTGAAATACCTTGTTTGGTAACTAAAAATATGAGTAAAGTTAGTTATAACCCTTACAAAAATAAAAACTTTGTTATCGAAGGTACAGATCAAATGGTAGTCGAATCTAGTAAAGTTATTTTAAATAAAAACGGATGCTTCGCTTTAATTTGACAACCACCATAAGACGATGCTAAGAAGTCTCCCTCTTAAGATAAAGTGGGGGAAGGTCTTTTAGGTCTTCCCCTCTTCAATTTTCGTTCTCAGACCATACAGCATCACTAATAGCTTGTTGCCCTATTTCTGATGGATGAAAACAATCCACTCTAGAGATATGTTCGGCTTGAAAATTGAATTTAGCGGTTTTGTCTATATATGTTACTGAGGGAAATTCGTGCGCTAATTGTTCATATAAACCATTTAAACGATCTAATTTGTATTTGAAATACCTAAAATCCTTTTCGGTATTATTTGGATCTAACAAAGCAGGACAGGATTTGTGTGTTAAATACCATTTTGTCTTACATTCTTCATCATTTTTACCTAATTCATATATACGCAATATATCAGGCACGCCGATCAAAACTATTTTACGATTAGGTGCGTCTAATTTACTGAGGGCTTGGCGAACGTCATCGGCTACACCTCGAAGGTGTAAATCCCAATCTAGTATATCGCTATGACATAGATCATTGGCACCGATTAAAATAGTTACATAATTTGGATTGAAGGGAAGAATAAAATTTACTTGGTGCTGTATGGTATTTACCCAGTCACCAGGGAACGCAGCATTAAAAGTATGGAAAGCATTTAAATAAACCGCTTGGGATTTTATGTTTTTTCCAGTGGAGAAATTTCTTTTGTAGTTAAAGCCTAAATGTTCCGCATTCCAACCTACAGATATCGAATCCCCAATAGCACCTACTACCACACCATAAGCCAAATCACTAACTAACAGAATCAAAAATAAGATAATGATGCAGAAAATACCCTGATACCAGTAGGGCTTTGCCTCTCCTTTTTCCATAAGACGCCGTGCTCTTTTCTCGGAGCATGGCATCAAGGGGGTTTTAAGTTTGTCTAAAACTGGGACCATGAATC
>Ga0049085_10000658_pt1 | contig 13505 bp, 10 predicted proteins | sample GreLakmeSU08MSRF_FD_66721 | JGI IMG/M metagenome (GOLD analysis project Ga0049085, IMG submission 66721) | Freshwater lentic microbial communities from great Laurentian Lakes, MI, USA - Great Lakes metaG SU08MSRF | ecosystem: Environmental > Aquatic > Freshwater > Lake | place: Great Lakes... | reverse complement strand
CGTTGGATATTTTTGCCAAAGACTTGAGGCTGCATTAACTCGGCGAATACTTTCAGTGCCAAGAAAATCTTGTGCTTCATTCGCCCCAAGTTCATAACCACCGCCAAGTACAAAAATATATTCAGGCGACCAATCGAGTTCTGGTGCGGTTTTAGTAGCAAGAATTTCGTCAAAAAGCAGAGTTGCAACGCCTGTAGAAAGAAAAAATAGTAATGAGATACTGGCGCGCGCGAGCAGTCTGAACGCGCGGTCAACTTTGGAGTTACTAAATTTTGTAAAAATAGCGATTAATAAAACTATTAGTAGTAACCAAACTGGATCAATTAGTGATCGCATTGTTTGATTTAGAAGTAACTTTTATTTGATGAGAGTCGAAATTTCAGGGTGTGTAGCAGGATTTTTAGCCCGTATTTAATGCCGTTGACACGTGATATCTCGTCACCGTAAAAGGTTGGTATTTCAATTTCGACAATTCTTTGTCGAGCACCGATCATTTGCAAGATAATTTGTGAATCGAAGTCAAAATAGTCTGAGTTTTTCAGGAAGTTAACTTTGCGCAGGGCTGAAACACTGTAAGCGCGATATCCACTATGCCATTCGGTGAGCGAAACCCTAGCAAGACGATTTTGCAAGGTTGTCAAAACTTTATTGCCGACGAACTTATATAAAGGCATGCCACCTTTTCGTGCACCACCTTGGGTGATCATGCGTGAACCGAAAACAACATCAGCGCCCCCCGAAACGATAGGTTCAACCATCTGCGGAAGATATTCGGGGGCGTATTGGCCGTCACCATGTAACAACACGACTAGATCAAGATTCTTTTCAAGCGCCCACTGGTAACCAGTTTTTTGATTGCCCCCGTAGCCAAGGTTGACTTCGTGGCGCACAATTGACAGTGGCAATTGCGACTGTGTCTGATAGCGCAAACCGACGCTATGAGTTTCGTCGGTACTGGCGTCATCACAAACTAAAATCGAGTCAATTTGATTGGCAAAGTTAACTGGAATTCGGTTTAAAACAGTTGCAAGAGTGTCTTGGGCGTTATAAGCAACGATCAAAATACCAATTTTCATTTGAAAGTCACTTTACTATGGCCAATATTTTGTGACATCTGAATTGCATGGTCCGAGATCAAAAACACTGCCCGAAGAATCGGTATATAAAACTGCACCGCCATCTGGTTGCCCTTCAAGATTTGGTGTGCCGTCGTCATAACTTGAGCTGTACCAAACAAAGTAGCGGTGCTCACACTCGGCATTTTGGGCAAGTTCAAGTTGATATTGATTTAAAACTGACGAGTTTTGCCAAACTGCAAAAAGTTGCTGTGGCTGATTACTCATTAGAGCACTGTCGGCTGGTATCTCATCAACGATTTGATGGATTGGTTGGTTGATGAACGCTGATGTAGCCCAATAGCGACCATCTCGCCCAAACTTCGAAGCATCGTCAAAGCTTGAAACCGCTTGAAACACGACCAGCAGGGTAAATAAACCCGTGAAGCCACGCCGTAAAGATTTTGAGTCAATTTGAATTTTGCCGACTGTAACAGCACTAATCAGCACGAGCGGCACATAAATCGGGATCATCATTCGATTGTCAAGTGGCCCAAGCTCTAAATACACAAATCGATATGCAGAGAAAATAATATAAAAAATTGAAATGCTCAGACTGAGAGTCAAAATAGATGATGTTTCCATAAATTTCGTTCGGCGAAACTGTGTGATCGCATAACTAGCCAGAAGTGCAATCAAAATAACAACTGCACCAACCCCAAAAATCTTGGTGTTTGTTGGGTGATCGTTCCAGGATAAAAAGATCCCACCTTCAACTGGACTTGCGGTGACCCAAGAACCAATAGTGCCCGTGAAAGTTTTCAACGGCCCCAACAGATTGCCACCACCTGGTGTTCTTGCGCCGGTGAGCGTGCCGTCAAGACTTTTATTACGTTCAAGCCAAAACCAAACCGGGACCAGTGATATTGCAAATGCACCGAAGTTTACAAACAAAGATTTATTGAATTTCAGCTGATGACGATCGTGCAAAGTCGAAGCAACAGCAATAGAGAATGCAAAAACTGGACCAACGTAACGAATGAAGAAAAGTGCCGTAAATAATAAAGTGAGTATGACAAATTTATTGACATTTGCTTTTTGCAGACTGACGAGCATAGATATTACAACGAGTGCTATGAACGGTGGCTCAGACCAAATCATTGAGTATTGCCAAAGTAATGCTGGACTAAATGCAATAAACGCAGTCGTAATTAATCGAACAGTCTTAGAAACCTGGGCAATCTGTAAAAGTTGATTAGTTGCAATGACCACTATCGCCGCACAAAAAAAGTTTAAAACTTGAATTGTTAAATTGACATTTGCACCAAGTAAGTCGCCGGTTGCGATTAGAAACGATAAACCAGGGGGGCGAACCGTCATCGGTATGCCAGTTGCGTCAAGCAATCCCTTGCCGTCTGCAAAGTTTTTGCCGACGGCAACATAGTCACTTGTGTCCCAGCTCCAACCCACGCCCGAACGATTTGCAATTGTTGTTAAGGCAGCCGAAGCAAAAGCGAAACTAATCACAGACATATTTCGTCTGGCAAAATCGACAAAGTCGCGCACGGTTAGCCGATCGTTTTTGCGAGCATGCTTACAGTTAGTCCAGGTTTTGAATCTTGTTGACCAACTTCGCGAAAGCCAATTCGATTATGAAACCTTATTGAGCCAAGGTTCGGTGGTTTTAAGTTGACTTCGCAAGTCAGAAGTGGCGCACACCGGTCTTTGATCATCCGTCGCTCAACAGCCGAATAAAGTTTTGCGCCAAGTGTTTTGTTTCGCATCTGTTCGCTGACGACTATGCGATCTAGATACACAAACTCTGGATATTTACGCGAGAACCATTGATAGTTGACGCTCATGTAGGGCGCACCGGGTGCAAATGTGATGCAAAATGCGTGAAGAGTTTCGTCACCTATCGCAAACGAATAAAGCGAATGCTCAATCAAAAACCCAAGGTCTGCGTGATCAATTTCACCCACTGCTGGGGCGTTGGCATTATTTAGCTCTAGCGCCGCGTCGATGTCTGACTCTAAAAACAAGCGTGGTTCAAACTCACTTAGTGACATAGACATCTAATAGCCTGACACAATGAACACTTCGCACTTCGTCCTTGGTAATTCAATGGTTGAGCCGTGGCCTGACTCGGTGCAGACGGCGATTTTTGGTTTGGGTTGCTTTTGGGGTGCTGAGCGCAAATTTTGGCAACTCGAAGGCGTCTACACGACTGCTGTTGGCTACAGCGGCGGCACCAATCTCAACCCGACTTATCGTGAGGTTTGTAACGGCGACACGATGCACGCCGAAGTCGTGTTAGTTGCGTTTGACCCGGCAAAAATTTCATATGACAAATTGTTGCAAGTATTTTGGGAGTCCCATGACCCGACACAAGGTATGCGACAAGGCAATGACTTTGGTACGCAATATCGCAGCGCGATATATTTCATTAATGCGGATCAACAGACCGCGGCGACTACCACTCGCGACACATTTCAGCAACGACTTAGCGAAGCAAAATTCGGCAAAATTACAACAGAGATCAAACAGTCAGCCGAATTTTATTATGCCGAGGAGTATCACCAGCAATATTTGGCGAAAAACCCGAGCGGCTATTGCGGCATCGGCGGCACAGGCGTAACGTGCCCGATCGGTGTTACTAACTAAGTTGCTTGGGTGAGTTGTTCGGCAGTTGGCCGACGAAATAAGACCAGCATTGCGAGACCTGACAACAAAATTACGCCGCTCATTAAAAACCAAGCAGCGTGAAATCCAGAAGTTGGATTATCTGTCTTTGATGTAGCAACGAGCATCGAACTAACTAGTGCGACACCAAGTGCGGCGCCAATTTGTCGAGATGTGTTGTTGAGTGCCGAGCCCATCGCAAACCTGGGTTGTGGCAAAAATGCGGTCGCCGAACTTGAAATCGTGGAAATGCATAGTCCGACTCCGACTCCAATGAAGACCATCGTCGGAAAATACATGTCCCAATAGTGAACCTCTGGTTTGATTTGTATGTTCATCCACAAGATTCCAGAACTCATGATGAATGCCCCGGCGCCAACTACTTTTCCGTGGCCGACGCGGTTGGCAAGTTTGCCTGCAGGCGCGGCAACAATCGCAGCCGCCAAAGGCCCAGGCGAACCAGCCAAGCCTGAAAGTGACGGGCTATATCCCCATACGACTTGCAACCATTGAGTGTTGACAAAGATCATTGAGAAAAAGCCCATTGAAAACATGAAACCGCTGATTGCCGCTGCAGTAACAAACGGCAGTTTGAAAAGTTTCAAGTCGAGCACTGGATGTGAAACTCGATTGCATCGCCAAGCAAAAACACCAAGCAGAAAAAACGATATTGCAAAAATTGTCAGCGAGCGATTTGAAATCCAGCCCCACTCGTCACTTTGCACGATCATCAATGTCAAAAGCCCTACACCGAGCACGACAAGAAGTGCCCCAAAATAATCGATTGTGTTCGGTGCTGTTTCATCGCGTGACTCACGCAAAAGTTTGATGCCGATTACAAATGCCAGCAAGCAAAACGGAACATTGACGAGAAATACCGACTGCCAACCGAAATTATCAACCAAAACTCCGCCGATCACGGGGCCGCTGGCTGCCGAAATTCCTCCGACTGCTCCCCAAATGCCAATTGCTGCAGAGCGTCGTTCGATCGGAAACTCGCGTAACACGAGCGCAAGAGAAGCAGGTGTGAGGATTGCCCCGCCGACCGCCTGCACAACTCTCGCGATGACCATAAAGATCGCAGCCGGCGAGATGGCACAAAGAATTGAGCCAAACATAAAAATCATCAAGCCACCGAGGAACGCCCGCTTTCTTCCGAATGCATCAGCGAGTCGACCCGCGGTTAGTAAACCAGCGGCGAATGCGATGTTGTAAGCAGAAAATATCCATGTCAAGGTGCGTCGATTTTCTGGCCACTCGGTAACGAATGACCTGAATGCGACATTGACAATGCTGATGTCAAGTGAAACCAACATCACACCGATTGCAGTTAGTGCAAGCACCTTTGCACCACGCGACCAATTTTTCACAAGATCTTCTTTCTGATTAGTGCTTCCAAAGATTTTTGCGAATCTCTGTGCCGTCGGCATCAAGTGCTCGACCTTCCCACTTTAATTCACCAGGTGTTTTTGATAACGAGGCAAGCAAACCCTGCATCGGTGTGGCACCAACGATGTTGATTGCTTGTCGCGCCGCAAAGTGAGGGTCAACAGCGATTTCAGCCATCGACAGCACTGGTCCGATTGCAGCCTGCGCTTCAGTTAAAACTTTCAGAACTTCAATGCTGTCTCGATCAGCACAATATTTAGTCATTAACTCGTGCAACACGGTGCGATTTTGCACGCGACTAGCAAATGTCAAAAATCTTTCGTCACCCGCAAACCCCAAGACTTCAACAACTCGAGCAGCAACAGTGTCTGAACTCGCCGACACGCCCACCCATTTATTGTCTTTGCATTGGTAGACACCGCGTGGCACGGTGTAAGGCAGTTGTGAACCGAGTCGCGGCTGCATTTCGCCGGTCAACATAAATACCGAGATCAGTGGTCCCATTATTTGAAACATTGTTTCGAGCAGATTGACATCAACAACTTGCCCGACTTTGCTGTGTAGTGCAACCATCGTTGCAAATGCAGCGACAACACCCGTAACTTCATCGGTCAAAGCAATCGGTGGCAACATTGGCGGGCCATCAGGCTCGCCACTGATTGCGGCCAAACCCGACATTGATTCTGCGATTGAAGCGAAACCTGGTCGATCTTTGTACGGCCCGGTCTGACCAAAACCTGAAACACGTGTGATGATCAAACTTGAGTTGCGCTTCAGCAATACATCTGGTCCGATACCGAGTCGTTCGAGTGTGCCCGGTCGAAAATTCTCTACCAAAACGTTTGCATCATCGATAAGTTGCAAGAAAACTTCTCGGTCGTCATCAAGTTTTAAGTCGAGTGCGATATTGCGCTTGTTGCGATTGACCAACTTCCACCAAATACTCGTTCCGTCTCGTGGGTCACGCCATGCCATGCCGCGCAAACTGTCGCCACTGCCAGGTTTCTCGATTTTGATGACATCGGCGCCGAAGTCGGCGAAGTATCGCGCACAATTTGGGCCTGCTAAAACTGTCGAGAGGTCGATGACCCGCAGGTCGTGCAGCGGCCCCGACATTTTTAGTTTGGTCGGCTGCGACGCGCCAGAACTGAGTCAGTCCAAGAGCGGCCGCTGAATCTCCATGATGTTTGCACGGTGGTCGTTACAACCGGTTGTGGTTTTGGCCACAAAATTTCAAGAGCAGTCGCGATCGCCACGGCTTCATCTGCAGTCGGCGTGGGTGAAACTAAATTTTGCATTTTTACAACGGCATGTTTCCGTGTTTGCGACGTGGCAACTCTTCGCGCTTCGACTGCAACATTTTTAAGCCGGCGATTAGTTTCGTGCGAGTCTCTGCTGGATCAATCACATCGTCGATGTATCCGCGCTCAGCGGCCGCGTATGGGTTGGCATATTTCTCTGCATACTCAGCCACGAGTTCTTTGCGACGCTCGACTGGGTTGGCGGCCTGTTGCAATTCGCGTCGGTAGACAATTTCGACCGCGCCTTGCGGCCCCATCACGGCAAGCTCGGCAGTCGGCCAGGCGTATGCCAAGTCGGCGCCAATTGATTTTGAATTCATCACCACGTATGCGCCGCCGTAGGCCTTGCGCGTGATCACTTGAATTCTTGGCACGGTTGCTTCGCAATATGCGTAAAGCAATTTCGCACCGTGACGAATAATGCCACCGTATTCTTGATCGACACCCGGCAAGAAACCCGGTACATCCACGAATGTAACCAGCGGGATATTAAACGCGTCGCAGGTGCGCACGAAGCGCGCGGCTTTTTCGCTCGACTCGATATCAAGTACACCCGCCAAGACCATCGGTTGATTGCCGACAATGCCAACTGTCTTGCCGTCAAGGCGCGAAAATCCGCAAACGATGCTTTTCGCCCAGTGTGGAAAGTATTCAAAGAAATCACCGTCATCGACAACTTCGGCAATTACTTTTTTCATGTCATATGGCTGATTAGCCGATGGTGGCAAAATTGTGCGCAACAAATCGCACTGGCGCATCGGATCATCAGTCGCAGCCACCGATGGGGCGTCTGCCATGTTGTTCTGCGGCAAGAACGAAAGCAAATAACGCACATCTTCGAGACACGATTTTTCATCCGCCGAAACAAATGTTGCGACACCACTTTTTGAAGCGTGGCTCATTGCGCCACCAAGTTCTTCGAGCGTGACATCTTCACCTGTAACTGTTTTGACCACATCGGGCCCGGTAATAAACATGTGGCTCGTTTCGCGCACCATAAAAATAAAGTCGGTCATCGCCGGCGAATACACGGCGCCACCCGCGCACGGCCCAAGCACGACGCTGATCTGCGGAATCACACCCGACGACTGCACATTGCGATGAAAAATGCCGCCGTAACTGGCAAGCGATACGACGCCCTCTTGAATTCGTGCGCCCGCACCATCGTTTAAACCGATTAGTGGTGCGCCAACTTTTAACGCAAGGTCCATCAACTTGTGAATCTTCTCCGCAAAAACTTCGCCGAGAGCACCGCCAAATACGGTGAAGTCTTGACTGAATACAAAAATTTTGCGTCCGTCGATCGTGCCCCAGCCCGTGATTACGCCATCGGTATACGGGTGCTCTTCAAGACCGGCGCCGTGCGCGCGATGTCGCGCCAACAAATCAAGTTCATGAAAACTTCCTTCGTCGAGCAGCGCATCAAGGCGCTCACGAGCCAGCAATTTGCCTTTTTCGTGCTGTCGTTCGACCGATCTTGGTGAGCCAGCCACAAACGCGGCCGCCTTACGAGCCTTGAGGTCGGCAAGTTTTTCGTCCATTGAGTTGCTATTCACAGAACTCACGATACTTGCCATGAGCCCAGCGTCTCATCTTGTGTTTTAACCGCCAATAGTTGTGGCTGTTGGCAATGTTGTCGCAGTTTGAGCATCGGGCGCTTGCGTCACCGCCAATGTTGTACCCAGCGGTGTCAAGTCGCCGGTTGTTGTCGTGCCAGAAATCTCGATGCTCCAAATGCCAGGAGCATTAAGGATGAACGACCCGTCGCCCGCAACAATTGCCGCGCCCGGGCGCGTCAAGGGCACATTGATTTGAATGCCAGAAAACCCGATCGCTTGGGGCACCAACTTGACCGTGAAATTATTTATTCGTTTCGGTTGAAGCAACTCGATGCGCATTGCATTTGTGCCCGTCACGCCCGGTGTCAGCGAGATCACAACATGAAATCTGTCGTTTTTTAATTCTTCTCTGAATGTGTATGTCGCCGTTGTGACACGCACATCGGCTTTTGCTTTCGGTGGTGTTGTCGATACGAGCCAAGACGTAAAAATAAGTGCGATAACAGCAAATGAAAGCTCAACAGTCACCGCGCGACGAAGCCTCCACGCCATTCGCCCGTTTAGTCTGCCACCGTCTCGAAGTCGCGAGAGTACGAATTTCTTCATCACCAATGTGATGAAGATCATTACCGAGACAAAAATTAATTTGAAAATATTCAATCGACCATGACCGCTCGTGAAGATTGACGAGCCATCAAGCAGATAAATTTGCAACAAGCCCGTAAAAGTCGTTACACCGAATGCATAAACCGCATGCTGTGAAAACGAACGCACAGCGCTCACCAAATCTGATGTTCCTGGGCCGATCAGCACTACGCGCGACAACAACAACAGTCCACCTATCCAATAGGCCATTGAGATTGCGTGAACAACGCCAAGCACATAATTAAAAATTGCAATATCTTGCCCGAGCCGCGACAAACCCAGGGTGGCGATCATCAAGGTGATGATTGATCCGGCTATGAGTTGCGACGCCGGGTCGTTGATTTTTCCTGGCGACAATGCGACCCAACCGGCGGCACAGATCAAAACAAAACGCAAAATTAAAATTGTCCCACTACCCGTGTCGAGCGCACCAAACCATCCGAACGGGTTCAGTGAAACGACGAAACCCTGAGAGTTTTCGCGCATTGTTGTAAGTACGAGTACAAAAAACATCGTGGCTACACACGAGATCCATGCGAGTCGCATGTAGCGAATTGTGACGCCGTACGTCGGGCCTTCGGGCCACGCGGTCACGATCAGTGCGAGACCGCCAAAGATCGCCGACATCAATAGGTATTCAAAAATTCTCAGCAGGGCGAGAATGCCACCGACTCGTGGGCCAGATTTTTGTTGCTCGACTGTTTCGCCGATAATTGTCGGCGTGCCAGTTGCGTCAGTGCCGTCGGTTGCAGTGCCAGTTTCACCTGGCACCGTCGACTGAATTGCTACGGCTGAGGTGAAGTTGAACGCGCCGATGCTGCGGTCGGGTAGTGCCCAACTCACCGTGCATAAACCAGCAGGAGGAATCTGCGTCAACGCGGCCGAAACAGTTTTAAAATCTGTGCCAAGTTGGGGCACTCCGAGACCGACAAGCGTGCCGTTGCACGCGAGCGATAAACCCATTGCCGTTACAACATCAGGGTTCGCCAATGGATCACGAAAAACTAATTGCAATTGAGTCGGTGGCACCGAGACGACTTGATTCGCCGCCGGATTCGATGAACTGAGTTGATTTGTGCCTGCTGTCGCGGCGCTCGCTAATCCGTTAAAAAAACCAAGTGAGCACACCAGGCCAAAGAACCCGATCAGAGCCGAGAATTTAGCTTTTCGTTTGTTTTGTATTTCAACCATGTTCGTCTATAAAGATTAGTTAATTATGGGGCTTACCCGCGACGAACCACCCCATAGGTAGGCTCGCTACGAAATGGCAAACCAGTCTTTATATCGTCGCTATCGACCTCGCCGCTTTGACGAACTCAAGGGGCAAGACCATGTGGTGCGCGCATTGCGCAATGCGGTGATCAACAATCGCGAAGGTCAGGCTTATTTATTTTCTGGGCCGAGGGGTACGGGCAAAACTTCGACCGCAAGAATTTTGGCGAAAGTTCTCAATTGCGAAAAATTGAAAGATGGTGAGCCGTGCGTCAAGTGCGGTTCATGTTTGTCGATTGATGCTGGTTCAAGTTATGACGTGCTTGAACTTGACGCGGCGAGCAATAACGGTGTCGACAACATGCGAGATCTGATCGAGCGGGCGGCACTTGGTAATCCGGGGCGTCACCGAGTTTTTATTTTGGACGAAGTGCACATGCTGTCTAAACCTGCCGAAGCGGCTTTATTGAAGACCCTTGAAGAACCGCCTGATCATGTTGTTTTTGTTTTGGCGACAACTGACCCGCAAAAAGTAAGCGAGACGATTCGAAGCCGTACTCAGCATCTGCAATTTCATCTTTTGCCGCTAAAAGAACTTATTGAACACGTTCGTTGGGTTGTTGATGACGCCAAACTTGTTGTCAGCGAAGAAGCAATCGAACGCGTCGTACAACTCGGTGCCGGTTCGGTGCGCGACACTTTGTCGGCTCTTGAACTTGTGGTCGCATCAGGTGGCGATGTTGAAGAACAAATTTCGTTAGATGAATTCATTGAATCATTCATTGATCACGATCCGGGCCGAGCACTGGCAGCAGTAAGTGCCGCCGTTCAGTTCGGCGCAGACCCTCGTGCTTTGGCAGAAGACATCGTGCGATATTTACGCGATGCGTTCTTATCGCTGATGGCGCCCGAACTTGTGCAACTGCCACGCGAACGTGCCGAAATTGTCGGTGATCAGGCCCGACGCATGGGTGCGACGAGCGTGGTTCGGGCGATCGAAATCCTTGGTGATGTGCTCATTGAAATTCGCCACGCCCCAGATGCGCGATTGTTGGTTGAAGTCGCTCTCGTCAAACTGACTCGACAAAACTCGAACACCGATGTCGCTGCACTCATGTCGCGAATCGAGCGTCTTGAATCGGGCGCATCTGCGATGCGCGATTCGACGGGGCCGATTGTTCGGCCTGCGCTTGTTGATCCGAGTACGGGTCGCGCGAAACTTGGCGGTCGAGCATCTGCGGTGATGCCGACTATCGCGACAAAAGTTGCACCGAGCCAAGAGCCCGTAGTGCCGACCGTTGTTGCAGAACAAGTTGCACCGCCGGCCGAGACATCAGCGATTGCCATGAGTGACAACGAAATAAAATCACATTGGGCAGAAGTGGTTGCTGCCCAGAAGCCAATCGTGCGCGCACTGTTTAGTGCTGTTGGCGTAAGCGACTGCAAAGAAGGTGTGCTCATACTTTCGGCACCAAGTGAGATGCATATCTCGAAATCAAATGAACATTTGCAAATCTTGCTTGATTCATTGAAACGGGTTTCAGGCAAGAAAGTAGAGATTAAATTTATTGTTGCTGAGCAAAAGCGTGGCAAAGCAGGCAACAGTGCGCCACTTCTTGATGACCTTGACCTAGTTGAAGATGTCGCTGAAACAACAAGAGCACCCTCTGGCTCGCACTCATTGCCGATTGACGAACTCGCCAAAGCGTTTCCTGGGTCGCAAATTATTGATGATAAGAAGTAGGTCTTAGCGGTGGCTTCTGCTTATACGCAACCGATGCAGGCACTGATCGATGCTTTGTCGCGGCTTCCGGGTATTGGCCCGAAGTCGGCCCAGAGAATTGCGTTTCACCTGATAAAAAGTGACGATCGCGATGTCGAGCAACTTTCATCGTCAATCATAAAAGCCAAATTGACCGTCAAGTTTTGTCAAAGGTGCTCGAATTTTTCTGAGGCTGACTTGTGTCAGTTTTGCAGCGACGATCGGCGCGATGCAACAACGATCTGCGTCGTCGAAGAGTCGCGCGACGTAGTTGCAATCGAAAAAACGCGCGAATTTCACGGTCAATATCACGTTCTGCTTGGCGCGATCAATCCATTAGATGGTGTCGGGCCAGAGCAACTCAAGATTCGCGAGTTGTTGGCGCGCATCGAACCTCAAGGTGTCAAAGAAGTTATTTTGTGTCTGAATCCAAACACAGAAGGCGATGTCACCTCAATGTATTTAGCCCGCGTGTTGCGACCACTCGGGGTCAAAGTTACGAGAATCGCCAGTGGTTTACCTGTTGGTGGCGATCTTGAATATGCCGATGAACTTACTTTGGGTCGAGCGCTCGAAGGTCGACGCGAAGTGACTGGTTGATCTTGGTTTTAAATTAAACGACGCGCAAAATAATCGCGTCGCCCTGACCGCCACCGCCGCATAGTGCTGCAGCACCCATACCGCCACCACGACGACGAAGTTCGTGTAGCAGGGTCAACGCCAAACGATTGCCGCTCATACCAATCGGGTGACCAAGAGCAATCGCGCCACCGTTGACGTTGACAATTTCGTCGGTGATCCCCAAGTCGCGCATTGATGCAACACCAACGGCGGCAAATGCTTCGTTGATTTCAAACAAGTCAACATCTGAAACTTTTTTTCCGATTCGATCAAGGGCTCTGATAATGCTTCGACTTGGTTGGTGCAATAGCGAAGCATTATCTGGACCGGCAACCATGCCATAAGACAAAACTTCACCAAGTGGTTTGACGCCGCGCTTGTCGGCCTCGCGCTTTGACATCATTACAACTGCAGAACCAGCGTCGCTGATCTGACTCGCATTACCTGCGGTGACTGTGCCGTTCTTGTCGAACGCTGGCTTGAGCGAGGCGAGTGACTCGAGCGTTGTTGATGCACGCACGCCTTCGTCATCGCTTACAACGACGGGTTCACCTTTGCGTTGTGGAATTGTGATCGGTGTAATTTCATCAGCCAAACGACCTGCAGAAATTGCCGCTGCGGCACGTTGGTTGCTTTTCATTGCTAAATCATCTTGCGCGTCACGACTGATTTCACCAGCCGAGTATCGCTCAGTGCCAAGACCCATGAGGCATGCATCAAACGCGCACCATAAACCATCACGTTGAATTGCGTCGAGCAACTGCACGTCACCAAAACGAAAGCCGCTGCGTGCGCCCATCGCCAGATACGGCGCATTCGTCATACTCTCCATGCCGCCAGCGATCACAATGTCGGCCTCACCGTTGGCGATCATTTGATCGGCAAGATAAATCGAATTGAGACCCGACAAACAAACTTTGTTTATGTTGACGCTTGGCACGCTCATCGGAACGCCGGCCTTGGCGGCGGCTTGTCGCGACGGCACTTGACCTTGACCCGCCATGAGTACTTGGCCCATGATCACATGCTCGACTTCGTGCGGGGCGACACCTGCACGTTGCAACGCCGCGGCGATTGCAAAACTACCGAGATCTGCCGCGCTAAATGATGCAAGGGCGCCACTCAATTTTCCGATTGGTGTTCGTGCGCCTGAGATGATGTATGAGCCAGCCACGGGTTTCATCGTAGGGGTTTCGGGTCTGTACTGTGAATTCATGAAAAATATTTTGGAAGCCATCAAAAATGGGGCTGACTCGGCCACATTTGCAGCATTAGAAAT
>Ga0049085_10000657_pt1 | contig 13518 bp, 12 predicted proteins | sample GreLakmeSU08MSRF_FD_66721 | JGI IMG/M metagenome (GOLD analysis project Ga0049085, IMG submission 66721) | Freshwater lentic microbial communities from great Laurentian Lakes, MI, USA - Great Lakes metaG SU08MSRF | ecosystem: Environmental > Aquatic > Freshwater > Lake | place: Great Lakes... | reverse complement strand
TCTGTCGTAATTCCAAGCTTGCTCGAGAATTTTTGGCTCACGAACTTTAAATTTTGATTTGCCATAACCAGCTACCGCGACAAAAATGCCGGTCACTGCAATGATCGCGGCGACAATCAGCAATAAATATTTGTTCTGATATGCCCAAGTTTCACCGATATGCGCCTCTGACTCTTCGACAACCGGGGCAAGCCAGTGCTCCAAGAAATGAAGTTTCTTGCTGAACGGCAATTGCATTGCACCACCAACTATCGACAAAGCAGCCAACACGATTAATGGAACCAACATCACCCGCGGACTCTCATGCGGGGTAATTTCACCATGTGCGCCATGATCTTCGCTGTGATCGTTCCATCGCGCCTTGCCGTAAAACACCATGATCACTTGACGCGTCATGTAATACGCGGTTAACAACGCGGTGACTATGCCAACAACGTAAAGTGCCGGATTTTTCGCAAAAACATACAGCAAGATCTCATCTTTAGACCAAAAACCTGCGAACGGGGGCACGCCCGCGATCGCCAACCATCCAATGATGAAAGTAAAGCCCGTGATCGGCATTACTTTGCGCAGAGCACCCATGCGACGCATGTCCTGTTCGTGATGCATGCCGTGAATTACCGAACCCGAGCCCAAAAACAACAGTGCTTTAAAAAAGGCGTGCGTCACCATGTGAAAAATCGCCGCGACATAGGCGTCGGAGCCAATCGCCAAAAACATAAAACCGAGTTGCGAGACCGTGCTGTATGCCAGAACTTTTTTGATGTCGTTTTGGGCGACTGCGATTGTTGCTGCATAAAGCGCAGTTGCGGCACCAACCGTTGCAATCACGGTTGACGCCCAGTCATATGAGATATGCAGAACTGGATTCATTCGAGTCATCAGAAACACACCTGAGGTAACCATTGTCGCCGCATGAATCAATGCCGAAACTGGTGTCGGGCCTTCCATCGCATCGGGTAACCAAAAATAAAGTGGCAACTGCGCACTCTTGCCACACGCTCCTACGAAAAGCAGCATCGCAATTGCAGTTGCCGTAACTGTTGCTAGCTCGCCACTACGCGCAGCCTCATTGATCGCCCCATATGAAAGTGAACCGGCAGCAGAGAAAGCCAAAAACATTGCGGTCATCACGCCAAAATCGCCAATGCGATTGGTGACAAAGGCTTTTTTGCCGGCGACAGCAGCACTATTTCGAGTGTGCCAGAACGAAATCAAAAAGTAACTGCAGGCACCAACGCCCTCCCAACCCAGAAAAGTTACGAGCAAGTTTTCGCCGAGCACGAGCATCAACATGCTGAACACAAACAGATTCAAATAGAGAAAGAATTTTGAGAACTTTGCATCACCATGCATATAGCCAATTGCATAAAGATGAATCAAGGTTGATATACCCGTTACGAACAACGCCATGGTGATACTTAGCGGATCAGCCAGCAAAGCAAAATCAACTTGTAGCGAACCGACGGGTAGCCATGAGAATAACACTTCAACATGGCTTCGCTCTTCGGCTTTGAGACCGAGCATTTGAAAATAAACAAGCAGAGTGAGCAAAAACGAAGCACCAGTTGCGATAGTTGCGACCCAGCCTGACCGAGGGTCACCCAACTTGCGACCCAACACCAGATTCAACATTGCCCCACCGAGCGGCAATAACGGAATAAACCAAATCAGACTCAACATCGTTATCCCTTGAGTTCTGCCAAATCGTCTGCTGTAAGCGTCGCACGGTTACGCATGATCGACACGATTATTCCGAGACCCACAACAACTTCGGCTGCTGCAACAACCATCACGAAAAATACGATTGTCTGACCGTTGATGTCGTTCAATTCGCGCGCCAAAGTTACAAAACTCAGGTTTACGGCGTTGAGCATCAATTCGATACACATAAACATCACCAATGGATTTCTTCGAACCAACACACCGAAGGTGCCGATCGCAAACAAAACCGCAGATAGCACCAAATACCAGGTCGCGGTTGGCGCAAGACTCAGTGAAATCATTTCGCCGCTATTTTATTTTTTCGAGTCAATAACACGGTGCCAACCACGGCGATAACGAGCAATACCGATGTAACTTCGAATGCCACGACATATTGCGAAAAGATCGACTCTGCAAGTTGCACAGTGTTGGCATCTGCACCATTTTGAAGGTCTGGCACATTGATCCCCGTTCCTCGTTCGTTGAGTACCGAACTACCGCTGACCAGTGCTGCGACAAGTACGCCCAAAAGACCAAGGCTGACGATGATCGCCAGAGGTCGTTGCGCCGTCAGGGGTTCTGTGCGTAAGTTTTCGACTCGATCTACGCCAAGCAACATAATCACGAACAAAAACAACACGACTATCGCCCCGGCGTAAACAATCACTTGTACGGCTGCCAAAAAGTGTGCTTCTTGGGCGACGAATAAAACTGCAACACCAAAAAGAGTAAGTACAAGACTCAATGCTGCGTGCACAGGATGCTTGCGCACGATGACACCCACGGCTCCGAGCAAAATCATGACGGAGGCGCAAACAAAAACAAAAAACTCCAACTATTCGCTCTTTTCTTCCGCAGGTCGCACGCCGTGACCTAGTTCGCCACTCCACGAGACGACACCGGTGAAGTTCGCATCGCCAGATGCCGCAGTAGCCCGCATCCAACCGGAAGTATTTTTGTCTTCGCCCTCACGCCAATCTTCCCATGCAAGTTGCTGTGGCTTACCCGATGTGTCAACCAACAATTCAGATTTCGTGTAAATCGCATCTTGGCGATTAGTGAATGAAAACTCAAATAGTTTTGATTCGGTTATTGCCTCAGTCGGGCAAGCCTCGACACAAAGATCACAGTGGATACACCGCAGATAATTAATCTCGTATATCCAGCCGAACCGCTCACCTGGTGAAGTTGGATCTGCCGGGTTGTTATCGGCTCCACGCACATGAATACACTTTGCGGGACAAACAGCCGAGCACAATTCACAACCGATGCATTTTTCCATGCCGTCTTCGTAGCGATTGAGAACATGTCGGCCATGCAAGCGCTCTGGCTTGTCAATCTTGACATCCATTTTTTTTGCATTGCGCTTTTGACGGCGAAACATTCGGCCACCCGAATACTGGGTCGTCACTCGATTCTTTGAGCCGTGCTGGCGAAAAGTAACCGCAAATCCACCGAAGTAACCCATTAGAACATTGTCCCCTGTGACTCACGCTCGCGCGCGCTTTTGACGAATGCAGCTTGCAACAACAGATAGCAAACCACAAGCACGACTATTGACGCGCCGGTCACGACAATGATATTCCAACCATTTTGCCGCGCAAGTCGCTGTGCTGCCAACAACATGAACCAACCAAGAGAGGCTGGTATCAGCAACTTCCAGCCAAGATCCATCAGTTGGTCGTAGCGCAAACGAGGCAATGTCGCCCTGAACCATATGTAAATATAAAGAAATACCAATATTTTGGCGAGTAACCAGAATGTGCCCTCAAGGGCGTTTGGCAACAGCGGAATATCCAACACAAAACTGCCAATCGCAATTGGCTGTGGACCACCAAAGAACAAGGTGACGATTAATGCCGACATCGTCACGGTATTCATAAATTCTGCAAGATAAAACAGCGCGAAACGGATCGACGAATACTCGGTGTTAAAACCACCCACAAGTTCTTGCTCGGCTTCGACGAGATCAAACGGTGGACGATTTAATTCAGCCGTAGCGGCAATCATAAAAATGAAAAACGGTACTATCCCGGTTGAAATGAAGTGCCAGTCGGTGATTGTGGGCTGAGCCGCAACGATGCCGCTCGTTGACAATGTGCCGGCAAGCAACAGCACGCATGCCAAAGACAAACCGAGTGCAGCCTCGTAACTGACCATCTGCGCAGATGCCCGCACCGAACCGAGCAAAGGATATTTTGAGCCGCTCGACCAGCCCGCGAGCATGATTCCGTAAACGGCAATCGACGAAATCGCCAGGGCGAACAATACGCCAATTGGTGGATCAGCAAGTTGAATTCGGGTGACCTGACCAAACAGGGTTACTTCGCCCGATGAACCGTCGCGAAAATCTCCACCGAGGGGAATAATTGCAAACGCCAAAAATGCCGGCACGAATGACAAGAACGGCGCAAGAGCAAATACGAAACGATCAGCGCGACTCGGGAACAGATCTTCCTTAAAAAATAACTTGATGCCGTCGGCCAGTGTCTGCAAAATACCAAATGGCCCGGTCTTATTCGGACCGATACGGTTTTGCATGCCTGCAATCGCCTTGCGCTCAAACCAAACCATCAACATCGTCGCAAGCAGCCCAACGACAAAGACAATCAAAACTTTCACCAAAACGATGACCAAAGGCACCCAAAGCAAACCGTCTACTAATAACGAATCAAGAGCGATCATTTAATTGGTTCAATTCGCACGTCCACTACGTCACCAGAGATATTCAAAAGTGGGCGAACATCAACACCAGTGTGATTGAACGGCAACCAGGCGGTTCCGCGATGAACACGATTATCGGCTTTAATTGAAATCACAATATTTGTGCCATCGGCACCAACGCGAACACTGCCACCTTCAACGACGCCAATACGGGCAAGATCAAGTGGATTGACATAAATAGCCGAATCTGTGATTATGCCCACCAAAGACGGACTTGAAATCGTGGATTGTGCCAAGTCATACATCGTGCGCGAAACAACGAGTCGATAGTTGTATGCGTTTCGATCTGCCGCCTTGGTCGACGAACTTGAAATCGTGACCGGGGTTTCGCGAGCCATCAATACACCATCACCGTGAGTCGATTTTGTGTCAGCAATCGGGGCAAAACCCGGCACCAACGTCACTAGTTTCTGATTCAAGTCTTCGAGACTCGACACGCCGATATCGACACCGAGAACCATGCTCAGTTCGGTTGCAATCATCCAATCGGGTCGTGAAGTACCGCGTGGATTTATTTTCTGCACCACATTGCTGACGCGACCTTCAAGGTTGGTTGTCGTGCCGTTTTTTTCGCCATAAGCCGCAGCAGGCAAAACAACATCAGCACTGCGATTTGATTTGTTGATCATCGTGTCGATGCTGATCAAATTTTTTACCTGTGTGAATGCCCGTTGCACGAGTCCGGCATCGGCCACGTCAGACATCGGGTCTGCACCGAGCAAGATTAGACAATCGATTTTGCCTGCAGCCGCCGCATTCAAAATGTCAATCGCATCACCGGCATTTTTTTGTGGCGTCAGACCAGCAGCAATCGCCCCGCGCACATTGCCTCGACGCAACACGGGCAAAACTTTTGTCGTTGGCACCGCTGCAAACACTTCGGCAAGTGCCTGCAATGTGAAAACCTCATTTTCGGCCAAGTTACCTCGACCGACGACAACGACAACTTGTCCTCGGCTGCACTGCTCTTGAAATTCTGGTGTCGACAGTGACTCGCGCACCACTTGAGCTTGGAGTCCTGGCTCAAAGCCGATGTTGCGCCACACATACGGGGTCAAACCAGAATCATGTGCGCTGAATTCAATAATTCGTGATTTTCGCTTTTGAGCCGCGTCGCGCAGGCGCAAATAAAGCACCGGCAATTCTTCTTTCAAATCTGGTGCAAGCAAGATGATCGTGCTTGCCGCACAAGTTTCATCGATTGTTGCTTGAGCAAGATTGAATATTTCAGGATTCAAACCGTCGCCAAACTGCGCATCACGTTGATTGATGCCAAGTTTGTCGGCCAACATCGCCCAAGCAAACGCATCTTCGTTTGTGCCCCGCGCTCCACCCAAAATCGCCACAGAATTCGCATTTTGTGCCAGAGCGAGTCGAATAATTCGCGCCGAATTTTCGAGTGCCACCGACCATGAAGTCGCGACGAGTTCTGGGCCATTTTTTATGAGCGGCGTTGTCAGTCGATCAGCTGAGTTCACTGACTCGAAGTTGTAACGACCGCGATCACAAAGCCATCCCCAATTCACAGGGTCAATGTCGACGCCTTGATACCGCACAAGTTCATCGCGACTACTTTGCACAACGGTCCGACATCCAACAGCGCACGAGGTACAAGTGCTCTCAATCTGTTCAAGATCCCACGGGCGCGCCTTGAACCGATATGGCTTTGCAGTCAGCGCGCCAACTGGACAAATCTGCACCGTATTACCCGAAAAATATGAACTAAACGGCTCGTCAGGAAAGGTCAAAACCTGCGTGTCGTTACCACGACTTGTAAATGTAATCAAAGCATCGCCAGCAACTTCATCGGCGAACCGTGTGCAACGATCACATAAAATGCAACGCTCACGATCCAAGTAAACGATGTCGCTGATCGCAATCGGCTTTTCGTAGTGACGCTTCTCTTCGACAAATCGACTCTCACCCGGCCCGTGACTAAACGCCTGATCTTGCAACGGGCACTCGCCGCCCTTGTCGCACACCGGACAATCCAACGGATGATTAGCCAATAACAGTTCGAGCACACCCTCTTGGGCTTTTTTGACAGAGTCCGTTGCGGTGCGCACAATTTGACCCTCGGCAACTGGTGTCATACACGAAACGACCATCATCGGTCCGCGAGGTGTTTCCACTTCAACCAAACATTGGCGACACATGCCAACTGATGTCATGCGCGGGTGATAACAAAACCTTGGGATGAAATCATTCGTACGATCGGCAACCGCGATGATCAATTCACCTTTTCGCGCCGCGACCGACTTGTCATTGATCGTTAAATTCACCACATTCGGGTCTACGACGACATTTTCTTTGACCGGGTCAACAATCGTCATCGCGATGCTCCAACTGGAGACCCAACTGATGCACCTGCTGCGACTGCTGTAACCGGAATTGTCACCCGCTTTTTTACCCGTGCTTCAAATTCACTTCTGAAAAGAGTCAAAGCCGAATGCACCGGCGCAAATGCCGATGGTCCGACGAAACAAATCGTCGTCATCTTGTATGGAAACGGTACGGCGGTCAACCCGAGTTTTTCGTTTGACGCGTGTGGAAACGACCCAGGACAAATCATCGCCCCAACTTCAAGCAATTGCTGCAGATCCGCATCGGTGCCTTCGCCATCAACCACACGACGCAGAATTCGCTCGAGCCATGTACCACCCTCGCGACACGGCGTACATTTGCCGCACGACTCGTGCGCATAAAAATGTGTCAACGACAACGCGGCAGCCGGAATATCGGTTGTTTCATCCATCACCATCACCGCACCAGAGCCAAGCATCGAACCCGCCGGCCCGATTTGGCTGGCTTCAAAAGGTAAATCAAGTTGATCGGGGGTAAACCACGGCGCAGACCCACCACCTGGCACGAATGCTTTCAACGCATTGCCTCCGCGAATGCCACCACAAAACTCTTCACCATAAATAAGTTCACGAAATGTTGTCGTGCCATTGATAATTTCATAAACACCCGGTCGTTTGACATGACCCGAAACTGCGACCATGCGGGTGCCAGGAGATGTCTTCGTACCAATCGCCGAATAGGCAGCGACGCCATGAGTCAGCAACCATGGCAAATTCGCAAGTGTCTCGACATTATTTACAATCGTCGGCTGACCGTAAAGCCCGTTCGCTGCAGGAAAAAACGGAGGCTTAAGTCGAGGCATGCCCCGATTTCCTTCAAGGCTTTCGATCAACGCGGTTTCTTCGCCAACGACATATGCGCCTGCACCCCAATGCAAAATTATGTCCACCGAAAACTTCGATCCCAAAATATTTTTGCCGACATACCCGGCTTCGTAGGCCTCATTCAACGCCAACGCGACACGCTCTTGGGCAATCGCCATCTCACCCCTTATATATAGGAAGCATTGCGATAACCCCGCCGCGTAGCACGCAATCAAACAACCTTCGATCAATTGATGAGGATCTCGCTCCATCAACAAACGATCTTTGTAGGTGCCAGGCTCACTTTCGTCGCCGTTGACAACCAAATATCGTGGCCAAACTTGTTGAGGCGTCAGCCCCCACTTGGTGCCCGCAGGAAACCCGGCGCCGCCACGTCCCAGCACGGTTGCACTTTTTACATCATCATGGATTTCATTTGCCGGGCGTGTGAGCGCCGCGCGCAAACCTTTGTATCCGTCGGTCGCGAGAAAACGCTCGAGGGTATGTGAGTCGGCATATTCAAATCGCGATGAGACAATCTTCGGACGATCACCCGCAACAAAACCAGGAGCGTGTACAAATGTCTTGCTCATAACGCCGCCTTTCCGTCTAACCATGCTGGTGCTTGAGTAACGTCTTCTGGGGCGAAAGTGCCGACTGCTCGCGACGCAGGAATAATCTGACGAACTTTTGACAACACTCCATGCTCTGGAAACTCAGCTTTTAATTTGCCATCCCTGAGATTGTCGACCAAATTGTCGAAATCATTTGGCGTCACACGCAAGCGATATCGATAATTGACCTGCAAAGTTGGTGCTTCCGTGCACGCGGCCTGGCATTCGGCATGCGCGAGCGTGAAAACTCCATCTGGTGTTGTTCCGCCAGCCTTGACACCAAGCTTCTTTTCGGCGTGGTGCATTAGTTCAGTCGCACCCAACAACGCACAAGACAACGTTCCACAAATATTGATCAGGTACTTTCCGACTGGCTCGAATTTGAACATCTCATAAAAAGTTGCGGTGCCATAAACCTCGGCAGAAGTTACGCCAACCAATTCACCAAGGTGTTGCATCGCATCTTTTGTGATGTACCCGTTTTGCTCCTGCGAGAGATGCAGCAATGGAATCAACGCCGACTTCGGTCGTGGATACCGTGCAATCAACTCATGGGCGAGCTTGATATTCGCATCATTCAAGCGACTCATCTGTCAACCTCACCCAACACGGGGTCGACCGACGAAATCACGGCCACCGCGTCGGCAACCAAACCACCACGCATCATCAGTGGCATGGTTTGAATGTTGACAAAACTCGGGGCACGAACGTGCATGCGATACGGCGTTGGAGAACCATCGCTGGCAATATAACAAGCGATTTCACCGCGCGGGCTCTCGATCGCAACGTACGCCTCGCCTTCAGGCACCCTAAAACCCTCGGTGAAAATTTTAAAGTGATGAATCAGGGCTTCCATCGATTCGTCAATTCGACCACGAGGTGGCGGAGTGACTTTTTTATCTTGGATTCGATAGTCACCCTGTGGCATCGCATCAAGCACTTGTTGCACGATACGCATCGATTCACGAATTTCATTTAATCGAATTGAGTAACGATCAAACGCGTCTCCGTAACTTCCGACGATTACATCAAATTCAACTTTGTCATAACGCAAATACGGCATGTCCCGACGCAAGTCCCATGAAAGACCAGTGCTTCGCAAAATTGGACCAGTCGCCGACAGTGCAATCGCTTCATCTCGGGTGATCACGCCCACGCCTTGCAAACGCTCACGCCAAATCGGTTGCCCCGTCATCAAAATTTCATACTCGGCAAGTCGCGTAGGCAAAGATTCAAGCAGATTCATAACTTCATCGCGCCAACCTGCTGGTAAATCTGCGGCAACACCACCCGGTCGAATGAAATTGTGATTCATTCGAAGACCGGTGACCTTCTGGAAAAATCGCAATACTTCTTCACGCTCACGAAAACCATAAAGCATCATCGACACGGCGCCAATGTCCATGCCGTTCGTTGCCAAGAACAACAAGTGACTGCTTATACGGTTCAACTCAGAAAGCAACATCCGAATCCATACGGCGCGTTCTGGGATGTCTTGGTCAATACCGAGAAGTTTTTCGGTCGTCATCGCAAAAACGAGTTCGTTGTTTAGTGGCGAGGCGTAGTCCATGCGTGTCACATTCGTGCCGCCCTGCATGAACGTCAACGACTCACCCGTCTTTTCCATTCCGGTGTGCAAATAACCAATTATCGGCTTGCAACGCAAAACCGTTTCACCGCTTAGTTCAAGCATCAAACGCAAAACACCATGGGTGCTCGGGTGCTGTGGCCCCATGTTGATGATCATCGTCTGATCATCGCTCTGAATGCCGGCAAGTGCCGCAACTTCAGATTCGCTCATGCGCAATACGGCACCTGACCCACGCAATATTTCTTTGGTTGAAATATTTTCACGTAACTGAAGTTCTTGTCGACCCTCGCTGGTATTTGCCGCTGTGATTACAGCCGTTTCTTCAGAACTTGAGTTCGTCAAGTTCTCGGTCGCGGTCATGACGCTGCACCCTTGAACTGAACCGGAATGGCGCCTTGCGAATAATCTTTGCGCAGCGGGTGACCCTGCCAGTCTTCGGGCATCAAGATACGGGTTAAATCTGGGTGACCATCGAACCTGATACCAAACATGTCAAAAACTTCTCGCTCCATCGCCTCAGTGCCCGGGTAAAGATCAAAAGCCGAGTCAATTACGGCACCTGATTCGGCGATTTGAATACGCAACCTCACCCGACGACGCTGTGAAAGCGATAGCAAGTTGACGACAAGTTCAAACCTTTCAAGTGTGATCTGCCCCAAAATTTCAGGCGAAATATTGCGACCTGGATGCGTCAGATAATCGACGGCCGTAAGGTCGACGCACATTTCAAAGCCCTCTGCTTTAAGCGAAGAAAGCGTCGTTAAGTAATCAGCCTTTACGACGAAACGAACATCATCAGCAACTTGACCCGACATTTGTGCCACTACTCAACGCGATCCAATTACTACGGGTGTTGTTGTGCCAGCCGGGATTTCTTGAATACGAACTTGAGCACCCGCACCCGTTGAGCTGCGACGGCGCATGATTTCGCCATCCTCAATCAACTGATGCAAAGTTTCGATTGCATGAATCAAAGTTTCTGGTGTTGGCGGACAACCAGGGGCATAAACATCTACCGGCACGATTTGATCGACACCTTGAACAATCGCATAGTTGTTGAACATGCCACCACTGCTCGCACAAACGCCCATCGAGATAACCCACTTCGGTTCCATCATTTGGTCGTAGACCTGGCGAAGAACCGGGGCCATCTTTTGACTCACACGCCCGGCAACAATCATGATGTCGGCCTGACGTGGTGATGCTCGAAACACTTCCATACCGAACCTTGCCAAGTCATAATGGGCGGTTCCGGCGGTCATCATTTCGATTGCGCAACAGGCAAGCCCGAAAGTTGCGCCCCAACTCGAACGCGACCGTGACCACTTCACAAGTTCTTCGACACGACCCGTCAAAAAATTATGCTCAAGACCTCCGAGACCGTCATCAGCGACATTTTGAATCAGCCCCATCAGACAGAAACTTTCTCTTGCTCTCGCCCTTCAAGACCGACTCGACGAATCGTCGTCGTTGAAGATCGCGATGCCGACAAAATATCCCCGTCGACTTCAACGAGTTTGCGGGCTTTTTTGGTCGGACCCCAATCAAGAGCCCCACGCGCCACCACGTAAACAAATGCCACAAAGAAGACTGCACTGAACGCGACTAATTCCCAAAAACCATATGATCCGAGCGACTGACTTGCTACGGCGTATGGATATGCAAAAATAATTTCAATGTCAAACATGATGAACAACATCGCCACGACATAAAAACTGACCGGAAATCTTTCTGGTGCTTCAAGACTTGGCACGATTCCGCACTCATACGGCGCTTGCTTTGCCGAATTTGGCCTTCGCGGTGCCAACAATTTTGACGCTACAAGCGAGCCGACGCCAAATAAAATTGCCAGAGCCGCAAGCACGACTATCGGAAGATACTGCCCCAAGAATTACCTCTTCGCTGGAACATTTAAACTGGCGTCGGCACCTATGTTTTTGCGCAAACGCAAATCACGAGTGTGCAGCATTCGACACAAAAGCAAGAAAATTATCGTTGATCCAATCGTGATGAAAATTGCCGGCTGACGTTTCGTGCCGAGGTCGCGCAACATATATACGTAACGATGAGGTTGCGTCTCATCGATAACCGGACGGGCAGGTGCACGACCAGGTTCTGTGCGCTGTGGAACAATCGGCGCAACTTCGACAATCGAGTAATGAGGTTCGTGAAAGAAGGCGACAAAGTCAAGCGACTCGTTGATCTTTGGCCAGCGATCGCCACCCTTGTCGTAAACGGCCACTGAAACATATTCACCAAGAGCAAACTCTTCTGCCTCATTTTGAATTATTTCGTCTGATGCCGCGACGGCCTGACCGCGACGAGGATCAGACTCTTCAAGCAACAACCAACCCTCGCTCTGCAATGCAATCGAAGCCGATTGCGCGTCACCAACAGCATCACCTGACGACTTCATCGGTGTGAGCATGATTTCTGCATCGTCCAACAAGTCAGAACTTCGAACGATCGTCGTCGGTTCACCTGGCATCCATGCGGGCGCACGACCGGTCAAACCGATTCCGTAAATCCACCAGATGCCGCCCATGATGACCATCCAACCGAACAGACCAGCAAGCACATGCAACAGTCCAAGTCGAGCCCCAAGATTGGTGCCAACTACGAGATAAGTTCCACCAATTAAAACTCCGACTGCAATCGCCACGATGATGATTCCGCGAAGTTGCGGTTCGAAATTTACCGCGAGCACATTCAGCACTCTAGAGACCTCTTACATAATCAATTACGGCGCCAATTTGATCGTCGGTCAGAACGAGACCAAATGCCGGCATGCGACCTGAACCTTGACCTTGTTGACCGTACTTCTTGCCGTATTCGCTGCCACCCACAATGAACTGAATCATCTCATCGCGTTGTGGAAACTGTCTTACTGCCGAGCCACCAGTGAGGTTTGGCCCGAAGGCTCCACCACCTGTGATTTCTGGTTCGCCATACGACCAACCTTTTGTATGACAACGCGCGCAAGAATAATTGCCGCTTCCGAGATCTAAATTAAACAGCGCCTCACCAATTGATGAATAGGTGCCGGTCTTTACGAGTCGTTCTGCTTCGGCTTGAATTTCTTTTTGCTTTTCATCCGGCAACTTGCCATTTTCATCGCGTGGGATCTGAATACTCTTCAGATATTCAATGACGGTTTGAATTTGTTGGTCGTTCATCGGCCCACCACCAACAAGTCCCCAAGCCGACATCGGCGAGAACGGCCGCCCGTAATCGAGAATGAACCGAACCTCTTCTTCGCTATAGCGATAGAAAACCGTGTTGATCGCCGGTGCCTTCCAACTCACTTGCTTGACCTGGCCAGTTTTTGGATCAGAAATTGCGTAAGACGCAGCACCGCCCGGACCTTTCATACCTCCGTGGCAACCCGCACAGTTGTAACCACCGTCAGCAGTTGTCGCAAACAGCCCGGTGCCCCACTCTTCAAACTGGTGCTGAAATTCTTTTTCGGCACCGACCATTCGACCTGGTTCAAGAATCCAATACAACGGCAATGCGAGTGTCGTTACTGCGAGACACGCCAAACCAATTAATTGTGTTCGCTGAATTTTTTCACCTTCAAGACGCTCATCGTCGTAGTACGGCTTGCGATTCGCCGCCAATTTAATTTCTGAACCAATCTCGCGCTTCGACGAGCGCAAGTTGCCAAGACCGTAGATAACCCAACCCATCACCGAAACAAGCAGAATCACCCAAGCGA